>Ga0182738_1004394_pt1 | contig 15622 bp, 27 predicted proteins | sample eDN5th30CBELigMG_FD_128876 | JGI IMG/M metagenome (GOLD analysis project Ga0182738, IMG submission 128876) | Enriched Miracle-Growth compost microbial communities from Emeryville, California, USA - eDNA 5th pass 30_C BE-Lig MG (version 2)... ... | reverse complement strand
GCGACAACATCTCGGTGGATGTCGAGCTGATCGTGCCGATCGCCATGGAAGAAAAGCTGCGTTTCGCCATCCGTGAAGGCGGTCGTACCGTCGGCGCCGGCGTCGTCGCCAGCATCATTAAGTAAGGTCGGCCGGACCGGGCACACGGCGGTGTCGTGTGCCCATGTCACCTGAGGACAGAAATCGATGAACGGTCAGAATATCCGGATCCGGCTCAAAGCGTTCGATCATCGGATTCTCGATGCATCCACGCGAGAGATCGTGAACACGGCAAAGCGTACTGGTGCCCGCGTTGTAGGCCCGGTGCCACTTCCCACGCAAATTGAGAAGTTCACCGTGAACCGGTCGCCGCATATCGACAAAAAGAGCCGTGAGCAGTTCGAGATGCGGACGCATAAGCGTCTTCTCGACATCGTCGACCCCACACCGCAGACCGTGGACGCGCTTATGAAGCTCGACCTGGCGGCCGGTGTGGACGTCGAAATTAAGCTCTGAGGCGAGCGAGGATAGAATGCGCTCTGGATTGATCGCACAGAAGGTGGGCATGACCCGCATCTATACGGATGCAGGCGAGCAGGTGCCGGTAACGGTGCTGAAGCTGGACAACTGTCAGGTTGTCGCTCATCGGACGGAAGATAAGAACGGTTACACCGCGGTCCAGCTTGGAAGCGGTCTCGCCAAGGTGAAGAACACGCCCAAGGCTGAGCGTGGTCATTTCGCCAAGGCCGAGGTCGAGCCAAAGCGCAAGGTCACGGAGTTCCGTGTGACCCCGGACAACCTCATCGAGGTTGGTGCCGAGCTCACCGCCGAGCATTTCGTCGTCGGACAGTTCGTCGACGTTAGCGGCACCTCGATCGGTAAGGGTTTTGCCGGTGTCATGAAGCGCCACAACTTCAGTGGTGGCCGCGCGACACACGGTAACTCGGTATCGCATCGTGTGCACGGTTCGACTGGCCAGCGCCAGGACCCGGGCAAGGTGTTCAAGAACAAGAAGATGGCTGGTCACATGGGCGATGTCCGCGTGACCACTCAGAACCTCAAGGTCGTTCGCACGGATGTCGAGCGCGGCCTGATCATGGTCGAGGGTGCCGTTCCCGGCGCCAAGGGCGGCTGGATCGAGGTTCGCGATGCGGTCAAGCGCGCACTTCCCAAGGATGCTCCGGTTCCCGGCGCCATCCGCAAGAACGGCGCGGCGGCTGAAGTTGCGGTCGAAGCGAAGGAGGCCGAATGATGGATATTAAGGTCACCAAGCTCGACGGTACGGCAGCGGGCGAGATCTCGCTCTCGGACGAAATCTTCGGTCTCGAGCCGCGCGGCGACATCCTGCACCGCATGGTGCGGTGGCAGCTGGCCAAGCGCCAGGCTGGCACCCACAAGTCGAAGGGTCGCTCGGAAGTCTCCGGCACGACCAAGAAGATGTACAAGCAGAAGGGTACCGGCGGCGCACGCCACGGTGCCAAGACTGCGCCGCAGTTCCGCGGCGGCGGCAAGGCCTTCGGTCCGGTGGTGCGCAGCCATGCGCATGACCTGACCAAGAAGTTCCGCCAGCTTGCTCTGAAGCATGCGCTCTCGGCCAAGGCCCGGGGCGACAACCTGGTCATCGTCTCGGACATCGCCATCGATGCGCCGAAGACGAAGGCGGTTCGCGAGAACCTCGCCAAGCTGGGTTGGGCCAATGCGCTGATCATCGACGGCGCGTCGGTCAATGAGAACTTCGGGCTCGCTACCCGGAACGTGCCGCACATCGACGTTCTGCCGGTGCAGGGCATCAACGTGTACGACATTCTGCGCCGCGAGAAGCTCGTGCTGACCAAGGCTGCGGTCGAAGCGCTGCAGGAGCGGTTCAAATGAGCAATCTGTCGCATTACGACATCATCCGCAGCCCGGTGCTGAGCGAGAAGTCGACCATTGCCACCGAACAGAGCAAGGTCGTCTTCAACGTTCTGAAGACCGCGACGAAGCCCGAAATCAAGGCGGCTGTCGAAGCGCTGTTCAAGGTTAAGGTCACGGGCGTCAACACCCTGGTCCGCAAGGGCAAGGTGAAGCGCTTCCGCGGTATCGTGGGCAAGCAGAGCGACGTCAAGAAGGCGATCGTGACGCTGGCTGAAGGTCAGTCGATCGACGTTTCTACCGGTCTCTGACGCGAAGAAAATAGGCTGAAGCCATGGCTCTCAAGCACTACAAGCCGACAACGCCGGGACAGCGCCAGCTCGTTCTCGTCGATCGCTCGGAGCTCTACGCCGGCAAGCCCGTCAAGGGCTTGACGGTCGGTCTCCGCCAGAGCGGCGGTCGCAACAATCTCGGACGCGTCACGGCCTATGGCCGTGGCGGTGGCCACAAGCGCACCTACCGCCTGATCGATTTCAAGCGGAACAAGCGCGACATTCCGGCTGTCGTCGAGCGGATCGAGTACGATCCGAACCGTACGGCCTTCATCGCCCTCATCAAGTATGAAGACGGTGAGCTGAGCTACATCCTGGCGCCGCAGCGCCTGGCCGTTGGCGACAAGGTCATTGCATCGGCCCAGGCCGACGTGAAGCCCGGCAACGCCATGCCGCTCGGCGCGATGCCGGTCGGCACGATCGTGCACAATGTCGAGATGAAGCCCGGCAAGGGCGGTCAGATCGCACGGTCGGCCGGTGCTTATGCACAGTATGTTGGTCGCGACGCGGGCATGGCCATTCTTCGCCTGAATTCGGGCGAGCAGCGCCTGGTTCACCAGACCTGCATGGCCACGATCGGCGCGGTTTCGAACCCTGACCATTCCAACATCTCGCTCGGCAAGGCCGGTCGTAATCGTTGGCTTGGCAAGCGTCCGAGCGTGCGCGGTGTCGCCATGAACCCGGTCGACCATCCGCACGGCGGTGGTGAAGGCCGCACCTCGGGTGGCCGTCATCCGGTCACGCCCTGGGGCAAGCCGACCAAGGGCAAGAAGACCCGCAATAATAAGTCGACCGACAAGTTCATCGCGCGCAGCCGTCATCTGCGCAAGAGCAAGTAAGAGAGAGGCTGTCCGTGGCTCGTTCTATTTGGAAAGGCCCGTTCGTCGACGGTTATCTCCTGCGCAAGGCAGAGAAGAGCCGCTCTTCGGGTCGTGGCGAGGTTATCAAGATCTGGAGCCGTCGCTCCACGATCCTGCCCCAGTTTGTGGGCTTGACGTTTGGCGTCTATAACGGCCAGAAGCACGTTCCGGTCATCGTCAACGAGGACATGGTTGGCCACAAGTTCGGCGAGTTCTCGCCGAGCCGGACCTACTATAGCCACACGGCCGACAAGAAGGCGAAGAGGAAGTAACATGGGCAAGCCGAAGCGCGAACGCGCGCTGAAAGACACCGAGGCCCGCGCCATCACGCGGATGATCCGTGTCTCTCCGCGCAAGCTCAATCTCGTCGCCCAGCTGATCCGGGGCAAGAAGGCAAGCGCGGCTCTGGCCGATCTGACCTTCTCGAACAAGCGGATCGCACTGGACGTCAAAAAGACGCTGGAATCAGCGATCGCAAACGCCGAGAACAATCACGATCTCGACGTTGATTCGCTGGTCGTTGCCGAAGCGTTTGTCGGCAAGGCCCTGGTCATGAAGCGCTGGACGCCGCGGGCTCGCGGTCGTGTCGGCCGGATCGAGAAGCCGTTTTCGCACCTCACCATCGTGGTGCGTGAAACCGAGGAGGCTGCATAATGGGCCAGAAAGTCAATCCGATTGGCCTCCGCCTCGGTATCAACCGGACGTGGGACAGCCGCTGGTTCGCCAACAAGGGCGAATACGGCAAGCTGCTTCATGAGGACATGCGGATCCGCGAAAAGCTCATGGTCGAGCTGAAGCAGGCCGCGGTCTCCAAGATCGTGATCGAGCGCCCGCACCGTAAGTGCCGCGTGACGATTTACTCGGCTCGTCCGGGTATCGTCATCGGCAAGAAGGGTGCCGATATCGAGAAGCTTCGCAAGCTGGTCGGCAAGCTGACCGACAGCGAAGTGCATCTCAATATCGTCGAAGTGCGCAAGCCGGAAATCGACGCGACCCTGGTGGCTGCCTCGATCGCACAGCAGCTGGAGCGCCGCGTTGCGTTCCGCCGCGCGATGAAGCGTGCCGTTCAGTCGGCGATGCGTCTGGGTGCCCAGGGCATCCGCATCAACGCCGGCGGCCGTCTCGGCGGCGCGGAAATTGCGCGTCTGGAATGGTACCGCGAAGGTCGCGTTCCGCTGCACACGCTGCGCGCAGACATTGACTATGGCACCGCGACGGCGCACACGGCCTATGGCACGTGCGGCATCAAGGTGTGGATCTTCAAGGGTGAGATCCTCGAGCACGATCCGATGGCTTCCGAGCGTCGCCAGACTGAGGGTAACGAGCAGGGCTCGAATACTCGTCGTCGCGACTCCGCGGCCTAATCGGTCGACCTGAGGGCGAGAGAGAACAGAAATGCTGCAACCGAAGCGCACCAAGTTCCGCAAGCAGTTCAAGGGCCGTATCCATGGCGTTGCCAAGGGTGGTACGGATCTGAACTTCGGCGGGTTCGGCCTCAAGGCCCTCGAGCCGGAACGCGTAACAGCGCGACAGATCGAAGCGGCCCGCCGTGCGATTACACGTGCTATGAAGCGTGCCGGTCGTGTGTGGATCCGGATTTTCCCGGATGTGCCCGTCACGTCGAAGCCGACCGAAGTCCGAATGGGTAAGGGTAAGGGAGCGCCCGAGTTCTGGGCATCCCGCGTCAAGCCTGGCCGGATCATGTTTGAGATCGACGGTGTCGACGAGGAGACTGCCCGCGAGGCGCTCCGCCTCGGCGCGGCGAAGCTCCCGATCAAGACGCGCTTCGTACAGCGCATCGCCGATTGATCGGCGAACGGACGAGGATACTGCCATGAAGGCGAAAGACGTTCGGCTGCAGACCGCCGACCAGCTCGATACCGAGCTCGGAAACCTGAAGAAGGAGCAGTTCAACCTGCGCTTTCAGCGGGCTACCGGACAGCTCGAAAACACGGCGCGTGTCCGGCAGGTTCGCCGCGACATCGCCAGGATCAAGACCATCGCTGCGCAGAAGAGCGCGGCGGACAAGCGCTGAGGAGGCGACAATGCCGAAACGCGTTCTGCAGGGCAGCGTCGTCAGCGACAAGACCGACAAGACTGTCGTCGTTCTGGTCGAGCGGCGCTTCACGCACCCGGTCATGAAGAAGACCGTGCGGCGGACGAAGAAGTACCATGCCCATGACGAGGGCAATGTTCACAAGATTGGCGATATCGTCTCGATCCAAGAGACCGCGCCGATCTCGAAGAATAAGCGCTGGGTCGTTATCTCCGAGCAGTCGGGCGATAAGTAAGGCACTGGATAAGGTTCGTTGCTGCTGATCCCTTCGGATCGGTGGCGACCAGAAAAGTAGGCGGCCAGTCATGATTCAGATGCAGACTAACCTCGACGTGGCGGATAATTCCGGCGCTCGTCGTGTGATGTGCATCAAGGTTCTCGGCGGTTCCAAGCGGAAGTACGCCTCGGTCGGCGACATCATCGTCGTGTCGATCAAGGAGGCGATCCCGCGGGGTCGCGTGAAGAAGGGCGACGTCATGAAGGCGGTCGTCGTTCGCACAGCTAAGGATATCCGTCGCGCGGATGGCAGTGTCATCCGTTTCGACAAGAATGCGGCGGTTCTGATCAACAACCAGAAGGAGCCGATCGGGACTCGTATCTTCGGACCGGTTCCGCGTGAGCTTCGCGCGAAGAACCACATGAAGATCATCTCGCTCGCGCCGGAGGTGCTGTGATGGCTGCCAAGATCAAGAAGGGCGACAACGTCGTCGTCCTCACGGGTAAGGACAAGGGTAAGTCGGGCGAAGTGCTCCGCGTGATCCCGACCGAAGACCGCGCCGTCGTGCGTGGTGTGAACGTCGCGCGCAAGCACCAGAAGCAGACGGCGAGCGAGCAGGGCGGCATTGTTGCCAAGGAGCTCACGATCCATCTGTCGAATGTCGCCCTTGCGGACCCCAAGGACGGCAAGCCGACCCGCGTCGGCTTTAAAGTGACCGAAGACGGGCGCAAGCAACGCGTCGCAAAGCGTTCGGGAGATGTGATCGATGGCTGAGGCAGCTTACGAGCCGCGGCTCAAGAAGTTCTATGAAGACGAAGTTCGGGCGAAGCTCGTCGAGGAGTTCGGGTACAAGAACCCGATGCAGGTTCCTCGTCTCGAGAAGATCGTGCTGAACATGGGCATCGGCGAAGCCGTCAATGATTCCAAGAAGGTCGGTACGGCCCTTGGCGATCTGGCGCTCATCGCCGGTCAGAAGCCCGCTGTGACCAAGGCCTCGAAGTCCATCGCGACTTTCAAGCTGCGCGAGCACATGCCGATCGGTGGCAAGGTTACGCTGCGCAAGTCGCGGATGTACGAATTCCTGGATCGCCTGGTCACGATCGCGCTGCCGCGCGTTCGCGACTTCCGCGGGCTCAATCCGAAGAGCTTTGACGGCCGTGGCAACTTCGCCATGGGCATCAAGGAGCATCTGATTTTCCCGGAGATCAATTACGACAAGATTGATCAGGTCTGGGGAATGGACGTGATCGTCTGCACCACGGCCAAGACTGACGAGGAAGCTCGCGCCCTTCTGAAGGCGATGAACTTCCCGTTCCGCCAGTAACCGGTGCCGGGATAGGACGAGGGATTATCGATGGCTAAGAAGAGCTCGATCGAGAAGAACAACCGGCGCCGCAAGCTTGCGAAGCAGTATGCTCCCAAGCGCGATCGCCTGAAGGCTGTGGCCAATGACGAGAGCCTGTCGCTCGAGGAACGCTTCCAGGCGCGCCTCAAGCTGGCAGAGCTGCCGCGGAACGCGTCCGAGACGCGCATCCGCAATCGTTGTGAAGTGACGGGCCGCCCGCGCGGTGTCTATCGCAAGCTGATGATGTCGCGTATTGCATTGCGCGAACTCGGGTCGCTGGGGTTGATCCCGGGCCTCGTCAAGTCGAGCTGGTAAGGAGCACGGTCCGATGACAATGACCGATCCTCTGGGTGATATGCTCACCCGTATCCGCAATGCTCAGATGCGCCGGATGTCGAAGGTTTCGACTCCCGCTTCCAAGCTGCGCGAGAACGTTCTCGGAGTGCTGCAGTCGGAAGGCTACATTCGTGGCTTTGCGTCGGTGGACAGCGGCGATGGCCGCCCGGTGATCGAGATCGAACTGAAGTATTATGATGGCGAGCCTGTGATCCGCACGATCGAGCGTGTCTCGAAGCCGGGTCGCCGGGTCTATGCCTCGGTCAAGAACATTCCGCAGGTCAAGAATGGTCTCGGCGTGTCCATCCTCTCCACGCCGAAGGGCGTGATGTCGGATACGGATGCCCGCGACCAGAATGTCGGCGGCGAGGTTCTTTGCCAGGTATTCTGATCTGGTTGATGGCGAAACACGAACCGGACGGATTTGTCTGATGTCTCGTATTGGTAAGAAGCCGGTAGCGGTGCCCAAGGGCGTAACGGCTACGATCAACGGCCAGACGGTTTCTGTGAAGGGTCCGAAGGGCGAAATGTCCTTCGACTTCACGGAGCACGTCGAAGTTGAACTGACGGAAGCGGGCGTTCAGGTCGCCCCGCGTGATGACAGCAAGCCGGCTCGCGCCGCTTGGGGTATGTCGCGCACGATGATTTCGAATCTGATGAAGGGCGTGACCGAGGGCTTCACCAAGAAGCTCGAGATCAACGGCGTGGGTTACCGCGCTGCCGTTCAGGGCACGAACCTGCAGCTCGCTCTTGGCTATAGCCATGACGTGGTCTATGCGATCCCGGAAGGCATCACGATCGTGACGCCGCGCCCGGTCGAGATCATCGTTTCGGGTATGGACAAGCAGCGCGTCGGCCAGGTCGCGGCCGAGATTCGCGAATATCGCAGCCCCGAGCCTTACAAGGGCAAGGGCGTCAAGTACGCCACCGAAACGATCTTCCGCAAGGAAGGCAAGAAGAAGTAAACGGAGCCCGTCATGGCAAATAATCTGCAGGACCGTCGCGCTGCGCGCGTCCGCCGGGCGCTCCGCAAGGTTGCGAACGGACGTCCCCGGCTCAGCGTGTATCGCTCGTCGGAGCATATCTATGCCCAGATCATCGACGATGCCGAGGGGCGTACCCTCGCCGCGGCTTCGTCGCTCGAGAAGGATCTGCGCGGCGCGCTGAAGACGGGTGCCGACAAGGCGGCCGCCGAGGCGGTTGGCAAGCTCGTCGCCGAGCGTGCCAAGGCTGCTGGCGTGAGCCAGGTCGTGTTCGACCGCGGTGCGTATCTTTTTCATGGCCGCGTCAAGGCGCTGGCTGATGGCGCTCGCGAGGGCGGTCTGGACTTCTGATGCGCTGAGGCGCGTCATCACGTAACACAGGACGATTGGATCTTTCGATGGCCAGAGAGCAGCGGGAAGAGCGCGACAGCGAATTCGTCGACAAGCTCGTTCACATCAATCGCGTCGCGAAGGTGGTGAAGGGCGGACGGCGTTTCGGCTTCGCAGCCCTCGTCGTCGTCGGCGACCAGAAGGGCCGGGTCGGTTTCGGCCACGGCAAGGCACGTGAAGTGCCGGAAGCAATCCGCAAGGCGACGGAAGCCGCGAAGCGCAGCCTGGTTCGGGTTCCGCTCCGCGAGGGACGTACGCTTCATCATGACGTTTTCGGTCGCCATGGCGCCGGCAAGGTCTTCCTGCGCGCCGCAGCGCCGGGTACCGGCATCATCGCCGGTGGTCCGATGCGCGCCGTGTTCGAGACCCTCGGTGTCCAGGACGTCGTCGCCAAGTCGATGGGTTCGTCGAACCCGTACAACATGGTGCGTGCGACCTTCGCGGCACTGAGTGCAGAAGACAGCCCGCGTTCCGTCGCGGCCCGTCGCGGCATCAAGGTGTCGGCACTGCAGGCCCGTCGCGGCGGCGAAGCCGAAGCTTCCGCCGAGGCGTGAGCGCCCGATTGAATTCGAGGATTTGACCAATGGCCAAGAAATCTGAAGGCGCCGCCCAGACGGTTACCGTCGAGCAGACCGGCAGCCCGATCCGCCGCCCGGCCGACCAGCGTGCAACGCTGATCGGCCTCGGCCTCAACAGGATCCGTCGCCGTTCGACGCTGCAGGATACTCCTGCGGTTCGCGGCATGATCGCCAAGGTGGCTCACCTCGTCCGCGTTGTGGACGAGGCGTGAGCCCAGAAGGACCAGTTCGATGAAGCTCAACGAGATCAACGACAACCCGGGCTCCAGCAAGAACCGTATGCGCGTCGGACGCGGTATCGGTTCCGGCAAGGGCAAGACCGGTGGTCGCGGCGTCAAGGGCCAGAAGTCGCGCACGGGTGTGGCGATCAAGGGCTTTGAAGGCGGCCAGATGCCGCTGCATAGGCGTCTGCCGAAGCGCGGTTTCACCAACATTTTCGCCAAGGACTACAACGAGGTCTCCCTCGGCCGTGTCCAGACGGCGATCGACGCGGGCAAGCTCGATGCGACGAAGCCGGTGACGGTCGAAGCGCTCAAGGAAGCCGGCGTTCTGCGTCGCGTTCAGGACGGTGTTCGTCTGCTGGGCGTTGGCGAGCTGAAGACGGCCGTCAACTTCGAGATCGCAGGCGCTTCCAAGCCCGCCATCGAAGCGGTCGAGAAGGCTGGCGGTACCGTCAAGCTGCTCGCCGTCAAGGCTGAAAAGACGGACGCAGAATAAACTGCGTCGTTCGGGGAGGGGCGCCGCCGGTTGTCGTGGCGCCTCCGAGAGACCACTTGATGCCCGGTAGGGGCATTGGGGCCCGGTTTCCGGGCCCGAACGGAGCGGCGAATGGCATCAGCGGCTGAACAACTGGCGGCCAATCTCAATTTTGGCGCCTTCGCCAAAGCCGAGGCTCTGAAGAAGCGCATCTGGTTCACACTGGGTGCGCTGCTCGTCTATCGGCTCGGCACCTATATCCCGCTTCCCGGCATCAACCCGGAAGCGCTGGCTAGCGCCTTCAACAATCAGCAGTCCGGCATCCTGGGCCTGTTCAACATGTTCTCCGGCGGTGCCGTCGGACGCATGGCCATCTTTGCGCTCGGCATCATGCCGTATATCTCCGCGTCGATCATCATCCAGCTGATGACGTCGATCGTTCCTTCCCTCGAAGCCTTGAAGAAGGAAGGGGAGGCGGGTCGCAAGATCATCAACCAGTACACGCGCTACGGTACGGTAGCGCTGGCCATCGTGCAGGCTTACGGCATCGCTGTCGGTCTCGAGGGCGGAACCAACATCGTCATCGACCCCGGCATGTTCTTCCGGATCGCCACGGTCATCACGCTGACCGGCGGCACGATGTTCTTGATGTGGATCGGTGAGCAGATCACGTCGCGCGGTATCGGCAACGGTATTTCGCTGATCATCTTCGCCGGTATCGTCGCCAACCTCCCGCATGCGCTGATTGGCATGCTCGAGCTGGGGCGCCAGGGCGCTCTGCCGACCTGGGTCATCCTGGCCGTTGCCGTCGTTGCCGTCGTCGCGATCGCTTTCATCGTGTTCATGGAGCGCGCACAGCGCCGCCTCATCATCCAGTATCCGAAGCGCCAGGTTGGCAACCGGATGTTCCAGGGTGAGTCGTCGCATCTGCCGCTGAAGCTGAACACGTCGGGCGTCATCCCGCCGATCTTCGCGTCCTCGCTGCTGCTGCTGCCGGCCACGATTGCCAACTTCACGGCTTCGAGCGGTGCGCCGAGCTGGCTGACGTCGACGGTTGCGCTGCTCGGCCACGGCACCGTGCTCTATATGCTGCTCTATGCGGCGATGATCATGTTCTTCGCCTTCTTCTATACGGCGATCGTGTTCAATCCGACGGATACGGCCGACAATCTGAAGAAGCATGGCGGATTCATTCCGGGCATTCGTCCGGGACAGAGGACGGCGGAATACATCGACTATGTGCTGACGCGCATCACCCTTCTGGGCGCCGTCTATCTGGTCATTGTCTGTCTGCTGCCCGAGGCCCTGATTTCGGCTACCCACGTGCCGTTCTACTTCGGTGGCACGTCGCTGCTGATCGTCGTCAACGTGACGATGGACACGGTGTCGCAGGTCCAGGGCCATCTGTTGGCGCATCAGTATGAGGGCCTGGTCAAGAAGTCCAAGCTCCGGGGGAAGAAGCGATGAGACTTATCCTGCTCGGACCACCAGGAGCGGGTAAGGGCACGCAGTCTGCGCGTCTTGTGAAGCGTTACGGAATTCCGCAGCTGTCCACCGGGGACATGCTGCGGGCGGCGGTCGCCGCCGGAACGCCGATCGGCCTCCAGGCCAAGGCGATCATGGATGCCGGCAACCTGGTTCCCGACGATGTCGTCGTCGGGATCGTGGCGGATCGGATCGAGGAAGCGGATGCCCGCAAGGGTTTCATTCTCGATGGCTTTCCGCGGACGATCGCCCAGGCGGATGCGCTGGAGAAGATGCTGGCGAGCAAGGGCGTCAAGCTGGATGCCGTGGTCGAGCTCAAGGTCGACCAGTCCAAGCTGACGGATCGAATCACCAAGCGCGCCGATGAAACGCGCGCTCGGGGTGAGCCGGTCCGCAAGGACGACGATCCGGAAGTCTTCAAGACACGGCTCGCCGCCTACAACCGGGATACTGCGGTCATTTCGCCCTATTACCGGGCAGGCGGCCGTTTGATCGAGATAGACGGCATGCGTTCGATCGATGAGGTTTCCTCGGATATCGCGACGACGCTGGATAGGCTTGACGAACAGGTCGAGAGTCGATAAGGCTCGCGACCTGCTGCAGACGGGTTTTGGCGTTCCCTGATATTTCAGGGGACGACACTGCTTGTTTGCGCAAGAGAATGCCCGCACGAGCCGGCCTCCACCGGACGCGGGATTTTGAGGCGCCGACGGAATGTTCCGTCGGCTGGAGATGGAGACGGCATTGGCCCGTATCGCAGGCGTAAATATCCCGACGAACAAGCGCGTTGTCATCGCGCTTCAGTACATTCACGGGATCGGCGCGAAGAACGCGCTGGACATTATCACGAAGACGAACATCGCTCCCGAGCGTCGCGTCAACGAGCTTTCCGACGCCGAAGTGCTGGCGATCCGTGAAGCGATCGACCGCGACTACGTCGTGGAAGGCGATCTGCGTCGCGAAGTCGCGATGAACATCAAGCGGCTCATGGACCTCGGCTGCTACCGCGGCCTGCGTCACCGCCGTGGTCTTCCGGTTCGCGGCCAGCGCACGCATACCAATGCGCGCACCCGCAAGGGTCCGGCCAAGCCGATCGCCGGCAAGAAGAAGTAAATCAGAATTCGGGGCGCTAGGCCCCCGGTGGAGCCGCCGGTACTACGGCGGTGTCGAGATCGAACGTAAGGATAGAGAATGGCCAAGGACACAACGCGCGTACGTCGCCGCGAGCGGAAGAACATCTCCTCGGGCGTCGCGCATGTGAGCTCGACGTTCAACAACACGATGATCACCATCACCGATGCGCAGGGAAATGCGATTTCCTGGTCCTCGGCTGGCATGATGGGCTTCAAGGGTTCGCGCAAGTCGACCCCGTACGCAGCGCAGATGGCTGCTGAAGACGCGAGCCGCAAGGCCGCTGAACACGGCATGAAGACCCTCGAAGTCGAAGTCACCGGTCCGGGTTCGGGTCGTGAGTCGGCTCTCCGGGCTCTCCAGGCTGCTGGCTTCACCATCACCTCGATCCGTGATGTGACGCCGATCGCGCACAATGGCTGCCGGCCGCGCAAGCGTCGCCGCGTCTAAAGCCTCGGACGGCGTCCTCTGTGGGCGCCGTCTTCACTGCGTATCGGCATTCGGCGCTCCGCCCTTAGCCGGAGCGCCACGCTACCCGAACCGTCGGGCGGCGTTCGAGATCGAAAGGATACGGTCGTGATCCATAAGAATTGGCAAGAGCTGATCAAGCCGAACAAGCTCGAGGTGACGCCGGGATCCGATCCCAAGCGTCTTGCTACCGTTGTGGCAGAACCTCTTGAGCGCGGTTTTGGTCTGACGCTCGGCAATGCGCTGCGTCGCGTGCTGCTGTCGTCGCTCCAGGGCGCTGCGGTTACCGCCGTCCAGATCGACGGCGTGCTGCATGAGTTCTCCTCCATTGCAGGCGTGCGGGAAGATGTCACCGACATCATCCTGAACATCAAGGAAATCTCCATCCGCATGCAGGGCGAAGGCCCGAAGCGCATGGTGGTTCGCAAGACGGGTCCGGGTGTCGTCACCGCTGGCGACATCCAGACGGTCGGCGACATCGAGGTCCTGAACCCCGAGCTGGTTCTCTGCACGCTGGACGACGGCGCCGAGATCCGCATGGAGTTCACCGTCAATACCGGCAAGGGCTATGTCGCTGCCGACCGCAACCGTGCGGAAGACGCTCCGATCGGGCTGATCCCCGTCGACAGCATCTATTCGCCGGTCAAGAAGGTCTCGTACCGCGTCGAGAACACCCGCGAGGGCCAGGTTCTCGACTATGACAAGCTGACGCTTACGGTCGAGACCGATGGTTCGCTCCGTCCCGACGACGCGGTGGCTTACGCCGCCCGCATCGTTCAGGATCAGCTGTCGATCTTCGTCAACTTTGAAGAGCCGCAGAAGGAAACCGTCTCGGAAGCCATTCCGGAGCTGGCCTTCAACCCGTCGCTTCTGAAGAAGGTGGACGAACTGGAACTTTCCGTCCGTTCGGCCAATTGCCTGAAGAACGACAATATCGTCTATATTGGCGACCTGATTCAGAAGACCGAGGCAGAGATGCTGCGGACGCCGAATTTCGGTCGCAAGTCGCTCAACGAGATCAAGGAAGTTCTCGCTCAGATGGGTCTCCATCTCGGCATGGAGGTCACGAACTGGCCGCCGGAGAACATCGAAGAACTCGCCAAGCGTTACGAAGATCATTACTAAGACAGCACCCACGGCGTGAGCCGCCGGTCGATAAACTGAGGAGAGAGCCATGCGCCACGGTAATTCCGGTCGCAAGTTCAGCCGTACCGCGAGCCACCGCAAGGCGATGTTCGCGAACATGGCTGTAGCGCTGATCACGCACGAGCAGATCGTCACCACCCTGCCGAAGGCGAAGGACCTGCGTCCGATCGTCGAGAAGCTGGTCACGCTCGGCAAGCGCGGCGACCTGCATGCCCGCCGCCAGGCCATTGCGCAGCTGCGCGACGTCGAGGCAGCCAAGAAGCTGTTCGACACGCTCGGCCCGCGCTACCAGGAGCGCCAGGGTGGCTACCTTCGCGTTCTGAAGGCCGGCTTCCGTCATGGCGACAACGCGCCGGTCGCCGTCATCGAGTTCGTCGAGCGCGACGTCGACGCCAAGGGCGCTTCGGACCGTGCCCGCGCAGCGGCTGAAGAAGCGGCTTCGGAAGGCGTCGCAGCGTAAGCTGCTCGCCATTCGGGTTTGGATCAGGGCGGCCTTCGGGTCGCCCTTTTTCGTTTCGGGCTGGGGCTGCCGGGCAGGGGGGCGCTTGGACCGGTGCGGTCGATATCTTGCGGACGGTGGTTCGCTGCCTCGGGGCTGTGACGAACCGGGGCTGGCAGCACGTTGCATCGCCTTGAGCGACTGCATTGTCGTGGTGGACAAGGCTCCGGTCGTCGGTGCCGGTGGAGAGATCCCGCCGCAGAGAAGCAATGCCCTCACCCAACCCTCTCCCACAAGTGGGCGAGGGCTTTCGGGCGGCGTGTCGGCGGCTTGGCGGCTCCCGCCCCATCGCCGACGCGCAGGGCTGCGACGACTTTCGGGCCTGTGGCTTAGGTGCCCCGCTGGCACAACGCTCTCCCTCTCCCCCTTGCGGAAGAGGGTTGGGGTGAGGGGCTTGCGGCGCCTGGACCGCTGCGGCCGCCAAGCAGATTTGCCGCCCTTGGCTCAGCGCACAAGGTGCAGCTCCAGGCGACGGCGTTCGGAAATGCGCTACAGCTTTTCCACCGCCGTGAAGCGGAACAGGAAGCTCGGCTCCATCATGGATTGCGTCAGCGACAGGCGGCTGGAGCGGTAGCAGTCCGGCTCGTCGGAGAAGAAGGTGCCGGAGAAGCGGACCGTGTCGCCGGTCTTCAGTTTGCCGAGGCTCTGCGCGACGGGGGATCCCGCCGGGACCAGCGTCTGGTCCTCCATGTCGGACATCGCATTGTTCCAGGTCTTCACCAGCGTTCCGTCAGGCAGCGCCATGGTGAGGGTCAGTCGCTTGCCGGAATCCGCCTCCATCGACTGGATCTTGCCGACCCAGCCCTTCACCTCCGGCTTGGGCAGTGCCTTGCAGATGGCGGCGGCGCGCTGCGGCTGGATCGAATCGCGTTGCGCGTCGTCGGCCTTGTCGAAGGCCTCGCGCGCCGAGCCCACGGCCTGTGTGAAGGCTGCCTGGTCCTTCGGCTGTTGCGGAGCCAACAGGCCGAGCACGGCGGCAGCTTCCTCGGCCGGGCTTGCTGCCGGCACGGCTGCCGTGCCCGGGGCCTGGCTGGTGATCGGATCTGGCTCGCCACCGGGAATGATGGTGGTGGTCACGGGTACCGGGTCGGGCAGGGCGGAGGGGGCGAGCTGTGACTCGTCCTTGCTGGACGGCGCCGGAACCTCGGCCGGCTCGACCACACGAACCGCGGCGGGGGGCGTGGCGGGCTCGGATACGGCGGCGATGGGTGATTCGGAGGGAGGCACGATCTGCGTTTCCGGCGCGCTCTCGGGAGCGGCGGGCTCCAGG
>Ga0182738_1004393_pt1 | contig 15622 bp, 13 predicted proteins | sample eDN5th30CBELigMG_FD_128876 | JGI IMG/M metagenome (GOLD analysis project Ga0182738, IMG submission 128876) | Enriched Miracle-Growth compost microbial communities from Emeryville, California, USA - eDNA 5th pass 30_C BE-Lig MG (version 2)... ... | reverse complement strand
AAGGGCGGCGGCCACGCCATGGCGGCGGGCATCACCGTCGAGCGAGATAAGCTCGGCGCATTGCGCGCCTTTTTCGAGGAACGGGCGGCCGCCGATGTGTTTCGCCTGCAAAGCGAAGAGAGCCTGCCGATCGACGCCGCTCTTGCCGCCGATGGCGCCACGACCAACCTGCTGGATACGCTGGAGCGCGCCGGACCGTTCGGGGCCGGCCATGTCGCTCCGGTTTTCGTGCTGCCGCGCCACCGGCTCCTCGATGCGCGGCTGGTCGGAACGTCACATATACGTGTCGATCTGCGCTCCGATGGCGGCGGCCGCATCCAGGCGATCGCCTTCCGGGCGGCGGATACCGCACTCGGTGATTTCCTGTTCAAGAGCCGGGGTGGTGCGGTGCATGTCGCCGGTTCGCTGTCATCCAATTACTGGAACGGCAACAGGAGCGTGCAATTCCGCATCATCGACGCGGCGCCGGCGCCCTGATCGAATGATCATGCGGTGAAAACGGCTGGAGCATTTTGCAGCCAGACGGAATCGTCTGGCGTCGCATAAATGCGGCCAAGCTGGGGCAGCGGCACCGCGTTCGTCAGAACCGTCCGCTGCTCTAAGCAAGAACGGTCTGCAAGCGGTTCAGTTCAGCCAGCTGCGCCTGTGTCGCCTCATAGCCGAGCCGGATGGCTTCGTCGGCGCGATGGAATTCCGACAGGCCGATATGACCGAGCTTCGGTTGCAGCGAAAGGTCCGGCGGATCACCGGCAAGCCGTGCGCGTGAAATGCGATCCTGAATGATGTTGAAGGCTTCGACCATCACGCCGGTGATGCCCAGCCTGCTGTCGCGCGAAAACGCGCCGAGAGGATGATGACCTGCGGGCACGTCGCTCTCGACCAGAAGCTCGCCGGCGCTGTGCTTGATGACAGCGGCGCGGCCGAACAGGTCGTAATGCAGGTTCACCGCCACCACCAGCCGTTGCTCATAGGCGCGGCACACCGAAACGGGAACCGGATTGACCAGAGCGCCATCCACAAGCACCCGCTTGTTGGCTACGACCGGTTCGAACACGCCGGGCAGCGCATAAGATGCGCGCATCGCCGTGATCAACGAACCGCTCGACAGCCAGATCTCATGTCCGGTGCGGATTTCGGCGGCTACGCAGACGAAGGGCTTGGGCAGGTCTTCGAATCGCAGGCCGGAAAGATGCTCCTGCATCCGCGCAGTCAGCTTCATGCCGCCGAGCAGGCCGCTGCCGCCGAGACGGAAATCGAGCAGGCCGAAAATGCGCCGCTTGGTGAGGCTGCGGGCGAAATCCTCCAGTTCATCCAGCTTGCCGGCGAGATAACAGCCGCCAACCAGCGCGCCGATCGAGGTGCCGGCGATCATGTCGATCTCGACACCGGCCTCTTCCAGCGCCCGCAAGACGCCGATATGGGCCCAGCCGCGCGCGGCGCCTCCGCCTAGTGCCAGTGCGATTCCGGATTTTCGTGCGGATTTGGGATCGGGCAATGCATCGGGAGTGGCGGGGCGCTCTACTTCCCGTACATCAGGTCTGTTGCGCAATGACGCCCATTCGAGCATCGCAATCTCCCCATGTCCTGCGTCGAGGATAGATGCAGGACGTATCGAAAGAATGAATCCGTTTTTGACGCCTGAGACTTGTTATGTGGCGTCGAGATATGTCTTTTTCGCGTCGAAAAGCGGCGCGGAACCGTCGCCGGTCAAAGTGACGATGCCATCCCTCCTTTCCACTTTCCGGTAGAAGCAGGAACGCCTGCCGGTGTGACAGGTTGCATCGTGGCCCAATACATTTACGCGCAACCACACGGCGTCCTGATCGCAGTCAGTGCGCATCTCCACAACGTGCTGGAAGTTGCCCGAGGTTTCCCCCTTTTTCCACAGCGCGTTGCGTGAGCGTGACCAGTAATGCGCGATGCCGGTTTCTATCGTCAGCGCCAGCGCCTGGGCATTCATATGCGCGACCATCAGCAGTATGCCGTCCCCCGCGTCGGTGACGACCGCGGTGACGAGGCCATTTGCATCGAAGCGCGGCGTGAAAGCCGTGCCATCCTCCAGCGCTTTCTTGTCGTTCGGGGCTTTTTCGAATTCGGGCGCAGTCATTGCCGGCTCCTCTTTTCTGCGAAGCCGGCAATTTCAGCGTACCGGCTCATTTGCTGCCGTGCCGCACCATGGTGAGGAAGCGAAGCTGCTCCTCGGGGCTGTCCTTGAAGACGCCGGTGAAGGTCGAGGTCAGTGTCGTGGAGCCCTGCTTGCGGATGCCGCGCATGGCCATGCACATATGCTCGGCCTCGATCATGACGGCGACGCCGCGTGGATTGAGCACGTCCTGGATGACGTTGGCGATCTGCGCGGTCATGGCTTCCTGCGTCTGCAGGCGGTGGGCGAAGATGTCGACCACACGGGCGATCTTTGAAAGACCCACGACCTTGCCCTCCGGCAAATAGCCGACATGGGCCGTGCCGATGATCGGCACCATGTGATGCTCGCAATGCGAGTGGAACTGGATGTCACGCACCAGCACGAGGTCGTCATATCCGGCGACTTCCTCAAAGGTGCGGCCAAGCTCCTCGGCAGGGCACATGTCGTACCCATTGAACATTTCGAGGAATGCTTTGGCAACGCGCTTGGGCGTGTCGATCAAGCCTTCGCGATCCGGATCGTCGCCCGTCCAGCGCAGCAATGTGCGCACTGCGGATTCGACTTCCGCCTGGTCTGGCCGATTGGTAGACGGCTTGTCCAGATAGTCGGATTTGGGCATCGGTTTCTTGAGTACGGCGTCCATGAAAGGTGTCTCCCGTAGTCCCACTCAAAGGAGGGACGAGTTGAACGGACCACAGCCTTTTGCGGGATGTCGGAGATTCCGGCCCGAAAGCGGCGTGAGGAACTTCCGGCGGGGAAGGCGGCTGCCTTGCCGTTGCCAGAACTCAAGCATTATATAAGTGCTTGGAATGCGAATGAAAGGTGCCGAAACAGCACAGTCTGTTTTAGAAACGGCGGCGGTTGGAAAAATCATGATCGATGACGTCTACAATGCGAAAATTCTCGGTTTCGCCGGAAATATTGCACATATAGGCCGGCTTGAGCATCCCGATGCCACCGCGACCGCGCACTCCAAGCTCTGCGGCTCGACCGTGACGGTCGATCTCAAGATGGAGCACGGCGTGGTCACCGATTTCGCCCATGACGTCAAGGCATGCGCGTTGGGCCAGGCCTCGTCCTCGATCATGGCCGCCAATGTGGTCGGCGCGACCGCGGATGAGTTGCGCCAGGTACGTGAAACCATGCTGAAGATGCTGAAGGAAAACGGACCGCCGCCCAATGGGCGCTTCGCCGACCTGAAATATCTGGAACCGGTGCGTGACTACAAGGCACGCCACGCCTCGACGATGCTGACCTTCGACGCGGTGGTGGATTGCATAGGGCAGATCGAGAAAAAGCACGAAGTGGCATAGAAGAAAACGCCGGCCCGACTGGAGCCGGCGTTTTCGATTCGCGGGTCAGGCGAGGAGGTCACGCACCATCGGCAGTACCTTTGTGCCGTAGAGTTCGATGGAGCGCATCATCTTCTCATGCGGCAGCGGACCGTTCGAATATTTCATCTGGAAGCGCGAAATGCCGAGGGCCTTGACCGTTGACGCGATCTTGCGGGCAACCGTTTCAGGCGAACCGACATAGAGCGAGCCCATATCGGCTTCCGAATCGAATGTCGCGCGCGAGGTCGGCGGCCAGCCGCGCTCGGCGCCGATGCGGTCGTGCATCTTCTTGTAGTTCGGCCATAGTTCCTCGCGCGCCTGCTCGTTGGTGTCGGCGACATAGCCGGGCGAGTGCACGCCTATCGGCTTTGTATCCTGGCCGAGTTGGTCGAGTGCGCGATGGTAGAGATCCACGAAGGGCCGGAAGCGCTTTGGATCGCCGCCGATGATGGCAAGCATCAACGGCAGGTCGTAACGCGCTGCGCGGATTACGGATTCGGGGCTGCCGCCGACGCCGATCCAGGTTTTGAGCGTACCGGATTCGGTCGGCGGATAAACGCTCTGCTCGTTGAGCGGGGAACGGATCGACCCTTGCCATGTGACCGGGCCGCCTTTCGCCAATGCCGCGAACAGGTCGAGCTTTTCGGAGAAAAGTGTCTCGTAGTCGTTCAGCCGGTAGCCGAACAGCGGGAAGGATTCGGTGAACGAGCCGCGTCCGAGGATCACTTCGGCGCGTCCGTTCGACAGCGCATCCACGGTGGAGAAGCGCTGGAACACACGAATCGGGTCGTCCGAGCTCAATACCGTCACGGAAGAGCCGAGATGAATGCGTTCGGTGCGCGCGGCAATTGCCGCCAGAACGGTTTCCGGCGTAGAGACCGCGAAGTCGTTGCGATGATGTTCGCCGACGCCGATAAAATCGATGCCGAGCTGATCGGCCAGAACGGCCTCGTCCACCACATTGCGAATAACCTGCGCCTGCGGCAACGGCTGGCCGTTGGCGCCTGTCGTCACGTCGCCGAACGTGTCGAGTCCGAATTCTATCTTGTCCGACATGATGTTCCTCTGTCGTGAGTGCCGGAAGGATGGCCGGCAGGTAGCGTTTTCGCAACCGCCTCCAATCGCCAGCGACGGCGGAGGCGATCAATTAGCCATATCAGATAAGCCGCTTTGCCGGTGCTTCACATTCGCCACGCTGAGCACGAACTGTTCACCTGCGGTTGACGACGAAGCGCCAGTGTTCGCCCAAATGCAAGCGTCGGGCGTCCGCGCGTTGTTGCAATCGTGGTGCGGAAGCGACATTTACGGAAAGGATTGGTTTTCGGAACCGGAACATTGAGCCTGGAACATCCGCATCGACATGGGCCGCGGCCGGCTGCACAGGGCCGCAACTGGTCCGGCCCCTGGCGCAAGACGCCGGGTCGGGTTCTCGGCACGGCGCTGGTGCGGCTTTATCAGCTCACATTGTCCGGTTTCGTCGGCAATTCCTGTCGTCACATGCCGACCTGCTCGGAATATGCCTACGAGGCGATTGCCCGGCATGGTTTCTGGGCCGGCGGCTGGATGGGACTTTTTCGGGTGATGCGTTGCGGCCCCTGGGGCACGCATGGCATCGACCGGGTGCCGGATACGCTTGAAAAGCGATATCGCTGGTACACGCCATGGCGCTACTGGCACATCGGCAAACATCGCGATCCATAAGGCAGAACGGCTCGAACAGAGACCCTCCCGTTCTGTGCGGAGCTCTTAAGAAATCATTCACATCTCGTTAGTGGGGCGACATCATAGTGGGTCGCCAAAGTGGTTCGCCGGCAGATATATTTCTGAAGGATATTTCTTCTGCCGACGAGAGTTTCGTTTCAAGGAGCTTTTATGCTGGTTCATGGTGTGGGGCGGTGCCTTCGCAAATTTTGTCTCATCTCGATTGCTTCCAGCATGATGTTGATGGGCGTGAATACGGCATTTGCAGATGTGTCGTGGGCGGTTCTCGACGCGAATAGCGGGCGCTTTCTTGGGGAAGAAAAGGCGGGGCGGATTCATCCGCCAGCGTCGCTTGCCAAGATGATGACGCTTTACCTGACATTCGAGGCGATCAAGGCAGGACGGCTTAAATGGGATGACCGGATTGTCGTTTCTCGTAACGCGTCGACCAAAATACCGATGAAACTCTGGGTCAAACCGCGCAACACGATCAGCGTGCGCGAGGCGGTCAACGGCATGATCGTAATCTCAGCAAATGATGCTGCGGCTGCCATCGGCGAGCATATATCGGGGTCGGAATCCGACTTCGCGCGGCTGATGACACAGCGCGCGAAACGGCTCGGTCTTCGCGATACGGTCTTCACAAACCCATCGGGATTGACCGACGGCAAGAAGCAATCAACGACCGCTCGCGACATGGCGCTGCTCGGTCTGGCGCTGCAAAGGGATTTCCCGGTCGAGTATGCCTTGTTTTCCAAACGATCCTTTGTTTTTCGCGGCAAACTGCTCAGGGGTCACAATAACCTCATGTATCGGCACGATGGGGTAGACGGCATCAAGACCGGATTTACCAGTGCCGCTGGTTACAACATCGTGAGCTCATACGCACGAAACAACCATCACCTCATTGGTGTCGTTCTCGGTGGAAAGACCGCGCGCAAGCGCGATGACCGTATGGAAGCGCTGCTGACACGTTTTTCCACGCAGGGCGCGGGCGGCCGTTTGATGGTGAGGAATGTGCCTGTCCCCACATGGAGGCCGGATAACTCTCTCCATGTGGCGGATCTCATCGATGAATCGCTCATAGAGCAGGGCGATGGAGGATTGGCGGCGCTTGAGCCATCCGGCTGGCAAATCCAGATTGCGGCGGTGCCGAGCCATGCAACGGCGCAGAAGTTGCTTGGAAAAGCCGGAAAGTTTGTCCGCGCGATCAACAGCGACGCCGCGGGACAGATCGAGCCGACGAAGAAAGGCAACGCCACGCTTTATCGCGTCCGTTTCGACGGTTTTAGCGATTTAAGATCTGCCGGAAGAGCTTGCACTATGCTTAAGCACCAGAAATTCGACTGCTTCGCCATTCATCCCTGAGCGGTCGAATCGAGAGCGCTCAAAGAGCCTCAACGTTGCCGATGTCCAAACGCTACCTTTACTAGGGTCGTTACAAACCCTATCAGACGGTGTTGGCTCCATGAGCCGGCAATGATGACACCACCCGCGCTCGTTTGCGGGACTGGATATGGAGAAGAGTTTTGCTGAATTCCGTTTCCCTTACATTCCCCGATGGCTCCGTCCGCGAATATGAAGCGGCGATGACCGGTTCCGGTCTGGCCGAATCGATTTCCAAGTCGCTGGCCAAGAAAGCGGTTGCCTACAGCATCGACGGTCAAGTTCGCGATCTGTCCGACCCGCTCGGCAAATCCGGCGCGGTCGAAATCATCACCCGTGAAGACCCGCGCGCGCTGGAGCTTATCCGCCACGATGCCGCCCACGTGCTGGCCGAGGCCGTGCAGGAGCTTTGGCCGGGCACCCAGGTCACCATCGGTCCGGTGATCGAGAACGGTTTCTACTACGACTTTGCGCGCAACGAACCTTTCACGACGGACGACCTTCCGGTGATCGAGAAGAAGATGCGCGAGATCATCGCCCGCAACAAACCCTTCACCAAGGAAGTGTGGTCGCGTGAGAAGGCCAAGCAGGTGTTCCGCGACAAGGGCGAATCCTACAAGGTCGAACTGATCGACGCGATTCCGGAAGATCAGGATCTCCGGATCTATTCGCAGGGCGAATGGTTCGACCTCTGCCGTGGCCCGCATATGGCTTCAACCGGCCAGATCGGCAACGCCTTCAAGTTGATGAAGGTAGCCGGCGCCTATTGGCGCGGCGATGCCAACAACCCGATGCTGACGCGCATCTACGGCACCGCCTGGCCCGACCAGGCTCAACTCGACCAGTATCTCCACATGCTGGAAGAGGCCGAAAAGCGCGACCACCGCCGCCTCGGACGCGAGATGGACCTGTTCCATTTCCAGGAAGAAGGGCCAGGTGTCGTGTTCTGGCACGCCAAGGGCTGGAAGATGTTCCAGACGCTGGTGAACTATATGCGCCGACGCCTCGATGAACATGGCTATCAGGAAGTCAATGCGCCGCAGGTTCTGGACAAGTCGCTTTGGGAGACCTCGGGCCACTGGGGCTGGTATCGCGACAACATGTTCAAGGTGACTGTCGCGGGCGACGACACCGAAGACGATCGCGTTTTTGCGCTGAAGCCCATGAACTGCCCTGGGCATGTTCAGATCTTCAAGCACGGTCTGAAGTCTTACCGTGATCTACCGATAAAGCTCGCCGAATTCGGCAATGTGCATCGCTACGAGCCATCGGGCGCCCTGCACGGGTTGATGCGCGTGCGCGGCTTCACGCAGGACGATGCGCACGTCTTCTGTACCGACGAGCAGATGGCGGCCGAATGCCTGCGCATCAACGATCTGATCCTGTCGGTCTACAAGGATTTTGGCTTCGATGAGATCACCATCAAGCTGTCCACCCGGCCTGACAAGCGCGTCGGTTCCGATGATCTTTGGGATCGTGCCGAAAGCGTGATGATGAAGGTGCTGGAGCAGATCCAGCAGAAATCGAACAACATCAAGACCGGAATTCTGCCGGGCGAGGGCGCTTTCTACGGGCCGAAGTTCGAATACACGCTGAAGGATGCCATCGGTCGCGAATGGCAGTGCGGCACCACGCAGGTGGACTTCAACCTGCCAGAGCGTTTTGGCGCCTTCTACATCGGTGCGGATTCGGAAAAGAAGCAACCCGTGATGATCCACCGTGCCGTTTGCGGCTCGATGGAGCGCTTCCTCGGTATCCTGATGGAGAACTTCGCGGGCCATTTTCCGCTGTGGTTTGCACCGCTGCAGGTGGTGGTGGCGACGATCACTTCGGACGCCGACGACTATGCCCGCAAGGTCGTCGCTCGCTTGAAGGCTGCCGGTCTGTCGGCCGAAGCCGATCTGCGCAACGAGAAGATCAACTACAAGGTTCGCGAACATTCGCTGGCCAAGGTTCCGGTCATTCTCGTCTGCGGCAAGCGCGAAGCTGAGGAAGAAACCGTCAATATCCGCCGACTCGGTTCGCGCGACCAGCAGTCGCTGACGCTTGGCGAGGCCGTCGAGACGTTGGCGGATGAGGCAATCGCGCCTGATCTGCGCCGCGCACTGCAAGCGGCCTGATAAAGAAAGGCGGGGCACCAAGGCCCCGTCTCAGAGTGCTGACAAACCCCGTCGATTTCGGCGGGGTTTTTTCGTATGCGGCTGAGAGGCTTTGGTTTTGCGCAGAAGATGATCCTTGGGAATCAGCCCCTCAAACCCCACCATCTCAAGGGGCGTCTGTTCGAGGGGCGGGGCGCTTCAACATGACCCAGTGAATCAAAAACCCCCGGCTAACGCCAGGGGCTTGTCAGCAACCAGAACGCCGCCCGAAAGGGCGGCGTTCTGCGTTCTCGAAACGGAAGGAAGATTACTTGATCTTCGTTTCCTTGAATTCGACGTGCTTCTTGGCGACCGGGTCGTACTTGCGGAACGACAGCTTTTCGGTCTTCGTGCGGCTGTTCTTGCTCGTCACATAAAAGAAGCCCGTATCGGCGGTCGAAAGAAGCTTGATCTTGATGTTTGCGGCTTTGGCCATGATGTTCGTCCGTCTATTTGAGGTGTTCGGGCCGCTTGACCACGGCTGAAAGCCCGGATGCGGAAAACTTGTCGCGACACATAAAGAACATGTGCTGAAAGTCAAGAGGAACGGTTGCCGAGCACGAGCCGGCTGCCGGCGAGAACGATATAGGCGGCAAAAAACAGCCCGATCGACCAGGCGAAGCCGTCGGTGCCGAGCGTATCCATGCCGATGCCAATCGCTTGCGGGCCGAGGATCATGCCGAATCCGTAACACAGCACGAACGCGGCATTGGCGTTGGCCAGTTCGTGGCCGGAAAGGCGCGAGCCCAGATGCGCCAGCCCGACGGTGTAAAGTGCGGCGACCACGCCGCCCCACAGGAACAGCAGGCCCGCCATCACGTTCCAGTTGGACTGGACGTGGGGCAGGAGGATCATGCCGCCAAGGCCGACTGCCGCGCAAAGCAGCAGCAGGTGCCGGCGGTCCTGGATACGGTCCGAGATCATGCCGAGCGGAATCTGCATGATGACATTGCCGAGCCCGATCATGGTCAGCAGCAACGCGGCATCCCCTTCGGAATAGCCGATCCGGTTGCCGAACACGGGAAACAGCGCAAATCCCCCGGTTTCCACCGCTCCGAACACGAGCACCGCCGCCGTCGCGGTCGGAACCAGCCAGATATAGCGGATGAAGCCGCTCGAACCACCCTCGGGGATGATCGTTGGGCTTTCGCGGTAGGCGGCCGCAACCGGTATGGCCGCGATCACCACGAGCATGAACACCGTGCCGAATGGCAGGAAACCGGAGCTTCCCATCTGAGAGAACAGCCACGGCCCGGCAGCAAAGCCGAGCGAGAGCACGGTGGCGTATATGCCCAATACCAGTCCGCGGCGCTGCGGCGGGGCCGAGGTGCTGATCCAGAATTCGGAGAGGATGAAGAGCACCGTCAGAGCCAGGTGAAGCATGACGCGCAGCGGAAACCACAGCCAGAAGGCCGGCGCGAAATAAAACCCCACGAAGGCCAGCGCCCCGATCATGATCATGCCGAGCATGGTCCAAACCACGCCGAATCGCACCGCCAGCGGCGTGGCCAAAGGTGCGGCCGCAATCGAGGCAATGCCGGCTATCGCGGTATTGAGCCCGATCATCGAGGCGGAATAGCCGCGCGTTTCGAGAATGATGCTGAGCAATGGCATGCCCAGCCCGATGGCGATGCCTACGACACTGATGGAAGCGATGGCCGCCGAAATGGACAGCCAGCGCATGGGGATTTCCGTGGCTGGCGTATCAAGGGTGCCTGTCATCTGCCGGTGGGCCTGAAATTGTCAGAAAACGTCACGGATGAAGCTGTTGCGTACCATTCGATAGAAGGGCACCTGCGCGCCCGGTCGAAGCTCGGGGTCGATCGCGAGTCGTTCTTGAAGTTCGTTCAGTATCGTCTTGGTAATAGCGGGAATATCGGCCTGCTGTGCCTCCTGCACCGGCAGCCAGACAAGCTCCTGAAGTTCGTTTGTGGGTCCGCCTCCCGGCAATTCCACGGCCACATCGCTGCGCCAGGCCGCGAGGAAGCGCGTGTCGAAGCGGCGCACCCGGCCGGGCGGCGTAATGGCGCGAGCGATCAGGCGCAGGGGCCGTAGCGAGGGCACGACGCCATGCTCCACAAAACCCTGCCAATCGTCGCCGGACGTGGTGAAGGGCGCCTTGCGGCCGATGAGCAGGCCTGCTTCCTCATATGTCTCGCGGATGGCGCAAAGGGCGATGGCGCGGGCTCGGGTCGGGCTGCGGCGCGCCAGCGTGGCGAGCATCTTCGCCTCTTCCTGCGGCTCCAGCGAATCGGCCACCTTCACGCGTCCGTCGCCGGGGTCGGTGCGGCCGCCGGGGAACACGAACTTGCCGGGCATGAAGGCATGGCTGGCATGGCGCCTGCCCATCAGCACCAGAAAATCGTCACCCCTGCGGTCGAGAAGGATGAGGGTGGCGGCATCGCGTGGCCGCTTGGGTCCGGGGCCGAGCGCAAAATCGCGACTATCAGCCTTGTCCACTTGCGTTTTAGTCAGTCCGTCCATGTAAATTCCTTTAAGGCAATCTGGCGCCGGACGGAATTGTTCCAACGAACCGAATGTTGCGCCAGCGGAGATTTATGTTTCCGGAAGAGCCTCGACCTCTTCGGTTTCGCCGCCGAAGCCATGCATATAAAGTGCCCATTGCAGCCCCACCACGGCGCCCTTGGTCGGCCGCAGCAAGGCAAGCGCCATGATGATCGTCAATGGCACCCAGATCGCCAGATGCTGCCAGGTGGAAAGCGTGCTCGTTGCTTCCACACCCATGAACGCACCCACGATGACGTGGCCCACCACCACCACGACCAGATAGGCCGGCAGGTCATCGGCGCGGTGATGGAACATTTCCTCGCCGCAGTGTTCGCAATGGTGAACAGGCTTCAGGAAGGAAGCGAACAGTTTCCCTTCGCCGCAATGCGGGCAGCGACCCATGAAGCCGCGTTTCATCGCCGTCCAAAGTGGACGTGCCGGACGTTTGACGTGCTGGTCGCCACCAAAAACCTGTGTTTCCATCAGTGTCTCCTGTTGCGGGACGATGCGCGCGGCTGTGATGCGCGGACCCGCGACCTCTGTGCTTTTGCTTTGTGGAACGACCGTTTGGAACCGGGCAGGGGTTTCGGGTCCGTCAGCATTTCGAAGCGCATGGCGCCTGCGAGGGGTGCGACTTCAACGAGGCGCACCTCGACGCGATCTGCAAGCTGATAGCCTTTACCTGTACGGTCTCCAAAAAGCGCTCGGGCAGTCTCGTCATAGATATAGTAATCGCCATCCAAGGATGACACCGGAATAAAACCATCAGCGCCGAACTGCGGCAATTGGACAAAAAGCCCCGCCTTGGTGACACCGGAAACGCGCGCATCGAAAGTGTCGTTGAGGCGGCCCGCGAGATAGCCGGCGATCAGCCGGTCCACCGTATCGCGCTCGGCGGCCATGGCGCGGCGCTCGGTGGCGGAAATCAGTTCGGAAATATCTTCCAGCCGCTCTTCCTCGGCGCGCGTGATGCCGTCCGGCCCGAGCTTCAACGCGCCGATCAGCGCGCGGTGGACGATCAGGTCGGCATAGCGGCGGATCGGCGAGGTGAAATGCGCATAGCGCCGCAGGTTGAGGCCGAAATGGCCAAGATTTTCAGGCGAGTAGATCGCCTGGCTCTGCGTGCGCAGCACCACCTCGTTGACCAGCGCTTCATGTTCCGCACCCTTCACGCGGCTGAGAATCTGGTTGAACTGCGACGGCTTCATCTGCGCGCCGCGCGCCAGCGAAAGCCCGAGCGTGGCCAGAAATTCGCGCAGGCCTTCCTGCTTGGCCAGCGAGGGCGCGTCATGCGTGCGGTAGACGAGGCCCTGTTTCTTGGCTTCCAGCGTCTCTGCGGCCGAGACGTTGGCCTGGATCATGAATTCCTCGATGAGTTTGTGCGCATCGAGCCTGTCGGGCACGATCACGCGATCGACCGTGCCGTCCGGCTTCAGCAGGATCTTGCGCTCCGGCAGGTCGAGCTCCAGCGGCTGGCGCGAGTCGCGACCACGCTTCAGCACCTCATAGCCCGCCCAGAGCGGCTTCAGGATCGTGTCGAGGATCGGTCGCGTAACATCGTCGGGCGCTCCGTCGATGGCTGCCTGCGCCTGGCTGTAGGCCAGACGCGCGGCCGAGCGCATCATGATGCGGTGGAAGGAGTGCCGGATCTTTCGACCGTCGGCCGAGAAGGTCATGCGTACGGCCAATGCGGGCCGGTCCTCCCCGCCGCGCAGGGAACAGAGGTCGTTGGAGATACGTTCGGGCAGCATCGGCACGACGCGATCGGGGAAATAGACCGAGTTGCCGCGCTTCAGCGCCTCGCGATCCAGCGCGGATCCCGAGCGCACATAGGCCGCAACGTCGGCGATGGCCACGATGGCGACGATGCCGCCAGGATTGCGCTCGTCGGTGTCGGGTTCGGCAAACACCGCATCGTCATAGTCCTTGGCGTCGGCCGGATCGATGGTCACCAGTGGCACGTCGCGCCAATCCTCGCGATGGGCCATCGTGGCAGGCTTGATCGCGTCGGCGTCGGCAATCACTTCAGCAGGGAAGACATGCGGAATGTCATGCGCATGGATGGCGATCATGGAGACCGCTTTTTCGCTGGCCAGCGAGCCGACCACATTGAGCACCTTGGCGCGCGGCAGGCCGTAACGTGGCGCGCGCTGGGGGAGGACTTCCACCAGGTCGCCATTTTCCGCGCCGTTGCGGAATTCCTGTTCCACAACCAGTTCGGGCTGGCGTCGCTCCACGGGTTCGATGCGGAACGTACCGTCCTGCAGGATGCGGAAGACGCCGAGAACCGCATCGTTGCGCTTCTCGAATATCTTCATCACGCGCGCGGTATAGGCCGGCCCGGTCTCGGCGTGGGTCGCAAAGGTCTTGGCAAGCACGCGGTCGCCAATGCCGGGCGTGGGACCATTGCGCGACACCTTGACCGACACGACGATAGGCAATGCATCTTCCGGCTGGTCGGAAGCCCGCGCCAGCAGGCTGCCATCCTGGTCGCGCGCGAAAATGTCGAGCACGGTGACAGGGGGCAGAGCACCAGGACGAATGAGCCGCTTGCGATCCTTCTCCAGCACGCCCTCGTCCTGAAGCTGGGCCAGCATGTCCTTTAGCCAGACACGGTTTTCGCCCTTGATGGAGAAAGCCTTGGCAAGATCGCGTTTGCCGCTCTTGTCGGGATTTTCCGTGATGTAGCGCAAGATGTCGTCGCGCGTCGGCAGGAAGTCGCGCGACCTGGCTCCGGGGCGTGCGGCCTTGGGCGCGCCGGCATCCTTGCCGGCGTCTTTTCGCCCGGAGGGTTTTTTGGCCAAAGGAGTTTATTCCTCTTTTTTCTTTGCCGTGGTCTTCTTGCCCGTTGCCTTCTTGGCTGCCGGTTTTTTGGCCGACGAGGCCTTGGCGCGTGCAGGTTTCTTGCCGCCGCCCTTGGCTTCCTTCTCAGCGATCAGAACCAGCGCCTCTTCCAGCGTGACGCTGGCCGGGTCCTTGCCCTTGGGCAGGGTTGCGTTGATCTTGCCGTGATTGACATAGGGGCCGTAGCGGCCGTCGCGCACCGTAATCGCGCCGCCGTCCGGGTGCTCGCCGAGTTCCTTCAGCGCCGCCGGCGTACCGCCATTGCGACCTCTGCCCTTGGTCTGCTTTTCCGCCAGCAGCGAGACCGCGCGGTTCAGGCCGATCGAGAATACATCTTCGATGCTTTCAAGGTTGGCATAGGTACCGTCATGCAGCACGAACGGGCCATAGCGACCGAGTCCGGCCGAGATCATCTTGCCGGATTCCGGATGCTTGCCGACATCGCGCGGCAGGGAAAGCAGCGCCACCGCCTTCTCATGGTCGATGCTGGCTGGCGTCCAGCCCTTGGGCAGGCTCGAGCGCTTGGCTTCCTTGCCTTCGCCGCGCTGGAGATAGGGGCCGAAGCGGCCGCTGCGCAGCGTGATCTCCTCGCTGGTATAAGGGTCCTTGCCGAGCGATTTGGTACCGTCTTCCAGCCCGGCGCCATTCTCGCCATTGCCGTTTGAGGCATCACCGAGCTGGCGGGTGTAGCCGCATTCGGGATAGTTCGAGCAACCGACGAAGGCGCCGTATTTGCCGAGCTTCAGCGACAGATTGCCGGAACCGCATTTGGGGCAGATACGCGGGTTCGAGCCGTCCTCGCGTTCGGGGAAGACGAGCGGCGCCAGAACCTCGTTGAGCGCATCGAGCACGTCGGTGACGCGCAGTTCCTTGATGTCGTCGACGGACGCCGAGAAATCCTTCCAGAAGTCGCGCAATACGTCCTTCCAGGCAAGCTTGCCGTCGGAAATCTCATCGAGCTTCTCTTCAAGGTCGGCGGTGAAGTCGTACTCGACATATTTCTCGAAGAAGCTTTCGAGGAAGGCCGACAAAAGCCGCCCCTTCGATTGCGGAATGAGGCGCCGCTTATCGATGGTGACGTAGTCGCGGTCCTCCAGCGTCTTCAGGATCGCCGTGTAAGTGGAGGGACGGCCGATGCCCAGCTCTTCCATCTTCTTGATGAGCGAGGCTTCCGAGTAGCGCGGCGGCGGCTCGGTCGAGTGCTGGGTAGCGAGGATCTTGTCGCGCGCCAGCGCTTCGTCCGCCCGGATTTCAGGCAGGCGCTTGTCGTCCTCGTCCTGCGAATCCTCGTCCTTCTGCTCGGTATAGGCGGCGATGAAGCCGTCGAAGCGGATGACGGAGCCCACCGCGCGCAGGCCGGCGCTACGTGAGCCGTTGATCGCCTCGATCTCGACGGTGGTGCGCTCGATCTCGGCCGGCTGCATCTGGCTGGCGATGGCGCGCTTCCAGATCATCTCGTAGAGGCGTGCCTGGTCGGCATCGAGATAGGGACGCATCGACGCAGGCGTGCGCGAAAAATCGGTCGGGCGGATGGCTTCGTGGGCCTCCTGGGCATTCTTGGCCTT
>Ga0182738_1004392_pt1 | contig 15624 bp, 13 predicted proteins | sample eDN5th30CBELigMG_FD_128876 | JGI IMG/M metagenome (GOLD analysis project Ga0182738, IMG submission 128876) | Enriched Miracle-Growth compost microbial communities from Emeryville, California, USA - eDNA 5th pass 30_C BE-Lig MG (version 2)... ... | reverse complement strand
TTAACGGCGAGACACGACAGGAGACGAAGAACAGATCAGGGATGGAAGATGTCATGCGTGGCTCCGAACCGGCTATGTCATGAGCCCGCTCGAACCGAATTGATGTCCTTCGACATCGTGGAACGGACCCCTTTACGCGGTCCGACATCACCGCACCCGAAGGCGACAGTCAGAGGGGCCCGGCCCGCGCGCTCAATTTGGACGCGACGCAGCCAACTTTCAAGGGCGGACTGGGCCGAAAACGCTCTTTCCCGTGTGAAGGACAGGATTGAAGATGGCATTGCCGCACGGATGCTCTTGAGTTTCCTGGCCGGCGCGGTTAAACGGAGCGCACCAGACCGGGCCCCTCTGGCGGTTCCCTGAACCGTGATGTCGGACTGGATATCCAACAGGTGGCCTGGTGTTCATGGAAACCCATCGACCGTAACGTTTCGCAGTACAGACCGCGTCGGGGCACGCAGTGCCGGCGCGAACGCTGATACATTCGGTCGATCCATAGAGCATTCAGGCGCCCCCAAAATGGGTGCCACATGAGCGAACTTCTTACCCCGGAAGCCCTTTCCGCCCTTCTTCAGGTGATCCTGATCGACCTGGTTCTGGCCGGCGACAACGCCATCGTCATCGGACTTGCCGCAGCAGGCTTGCCAAAAGACCAGCGCAACAAAGCCATCCTCATCGGCATCATCGCCGCAACGGTGCTGCGCATCGGCTTCGCTGCCGCAACGACCCAGCTCCTGCAGATTGTCGGGCTGCTGCTTGCCGGCGGTATCCTTCTGCTGTGGGTCTGCTGGAAAATGTGGCGGGAACTGCAAGCCGATCACGGCCAGGAGATGGCAGTGGCCGAAGCACTGGAAGGCCGTGACATCAATCAGGACGGACAGATCGCTGCCGGTGCCCCGCGCAAGACTTTCGCCCAGGCCGCATGGCAGATTGTCATCGCCGACGTATCGATGTCGCTCGACAATGTGCTGGCCGTCGCCGGCGCCGCGCGCGATCACCTGGCCATTCTGGTATTCGGCCTGATCCTGTCCATCGCCATGATGGGTCTTGCCGCGACCTATATCGCCCGCCTGCTGCAGCGCTATCGCTGGATCGCCTATGTCGGTCTCGCCATCATTCTTTATGTATCGCTGGAGATGATCTACCGCGGCACCCAGGAGGTTCTGGTTCATATGAACTTCTAAGGCCGGCATTATGCGGCTCAGCTCGGGCACTGCCCCGGCCGAGCCGCTCCGCCTGAAGCCGGGACATGGCGACGAACGTTGCAGTCACGGTCGCTTCGCGGGCGCTGCCAAAATATTTCTACAGATGCCGGATTTTAGGAATTTTATTCCTGTCTAATCCGGCCAAGTCAGGGCAAATGGTGCACCTATCTGAACCAAGGTCCGGACCAAGGCCGATCACATGCTACGGATAGTCACCTGTCATCGAATGTGCAGCGTCTTCGCATGACGCAGTGGCGATGCTATGTCGCCGGGATGACCAGACTGAAACCGTGAGCTGAAAATGATACTCCCACCTGTCGCGGCCGAAACCGCCCCGCATGAACGCGCGGAAGCTGCGGCGCCCATGATCACCTTCGAGGGCGTGAGCAAACGCTTTGGCGAGGGTACGGAGGCCTTCACCGCGCTCGACGGCATCGACATGACCGTCAACCGCGGCGCGATCACCGGCATCATCGGCCGTTCCGGCGCCGGCAAGTCCACGCTCATCCGCCTCGTCAACGGCCTCGAAAAGGCGACTTCGGGACAGGTGGTGGTGGACGGCACCGAGGTTGGCGGGCTGAACGATGCGGGTCTGCGCGGGCTGCGGCGGGAGGTCGGGATGATCTTCCAGCATTTCAACCTGTTGTCCTCGCGCACCGCCTTCGACAATGTCGCGCTGCCGCTTGAAATCGCCGGCCTCGACCGTAAGGCGATCAGGGCGAAGGTCGGGCCGCTTCTCGATCTCGTCGGCCTCGGCGACAAGGCGATGCGCTATCCGTCGGAACTGTCGGGCGGCCAGAAGCAACGCGTCGGCATCGCCCGCGCGCTTGCGACCTCCCCGAAGCTGCTCCTGTCCGACGAGGCCACCTCCGCGCTCGACCCGGAAACGACGCGGTCGATCCTGGCTCTGCTGAAGCAGATCAATGCCGAACTCGGCCTGACCGTTCTGCTGATCACGCATGAGATGGAGGTGGTCAAGACCATCGCCTCCCATGTCGCGGTCATCGACAAGGGCCGCATCGTCGAGCAGGGCCCCACCTTCGACGTCTTCACCGCCCCGCAGCACGAGACGACGCGCATCCTCTTGTCGTCCACGCTGGGCACCAGCCTGCCGGAATGGCTGCGCTCCGGCCTGAAGGCCGAACCTGCGGCAGGTGACCGCATTCTCGTGCGGCTCACCTTCTTCGGCGCGACGGCCTTCCAGCCGCTGACGGCGCGACTGGTCACCGAGATCGGCGGCGACGTCAACATTCTTGCCGGCGCCATCGAGGAGATCGCCGGCGAACCGTTCGGAACACTGGTCGTCTCCTATCCGGCCACACCCGAGATTCTCGACCGCGCCAATCGCTTCTATGCCGAAACCGGCCTGTCCACGGAGGTGCTCGGCTATGTCGCCTGAGATGCTTTTCGGCCTGCTCTGGAAGTCGTTGCTGCAGACGCTGCACATGGTGGCGGTGTCCGGCCTGATCGGCTCGCTGATCGGCCTGCCGATCGGCGTTTTCCTCGCCACCAGCGGCAAGGGCGAGCTTTTCCCGGCGCCGAAGCTCAACTATGCGATCGGGCTTATCGTCAACGCCGCCCGTTCCACGCCGTTCATCATCCTTGTCGTGGCGATCATTCCGTTCACGCGGCTTCTGACCGGCACGTCGATCGGCACCACGGCGGCCATCGTGCCGTTGACCATCGCCACCATTCCCTTCTTCGCCCGCCTGGTGGAAGCCGCGATCCGGGAGATCGACAAGGGGCTGATCGAGGCGGCCCGCGCCATGGGCGCGACGCCGATGCAGATCGTCTTCAAGGTGCTTCTGGCCGAAGCCCGGCCGGCGATCCTGCTGGCCTTCACCATGACCATCGTCAGCCTGATCGGCTATTCGGCCATGGTCGGCGCGGTCGGCGGCGGAGGCCTCGGCGATCTGGGCATCCGCTACGGCTACCAGCGCTTCATGCCCGACGTGATGCTGGCCGTGGTGATCGTGCTGATCGTTCTCGTGCAGCTCGTCCAGAGCGCCGGCGACGCGCTTGCCCGGCGCTTCGACAAGCGCAACCGCAAGAGCTGATTTCAACCGTTTCCAGTCATGTAACCATCAAGGAGATACACATGATGAAGTTCCTCGCCACGGCGGCGCTTGCCGCCCTCGTCAGCTTCCCGGCGTTTGCCGAAGACATCAAGGTCGGCGTCACGCCCGGCGAGCACGCGCAGATCATGGAGAAGGTCAAGGAAGTCGCCGCCAAGAAGGGCCTCAATATCGAGATCCTGGAATTCTCCGACTATGTCGTGCCGAACCAGGCGCTCGCCGACGGCGACCTCAACGCCAATTCGTTCCAGCACCAGCCCTATCTCGACAACCAGATCGCGGATCGCGGTTTCGATCTCGTCAGCGTCGGCAAGACCATCACCACGCCGATGGGCGTCTATTCCAAGAAGGTGAAGAGCCTCGGCGAAATCGCTGACGGCGCAACCGTCGCCATCCCGAACGACCCGACGAATGGCGGCCGCGCTCTGCTGGTTCTCGCCAAGGAAGGCCTGATCAAGGTCAATCCGGAAGCCGGCCTGAAGGCAGGCCCTGCCGACATCACCGAAAACCCCAAGAACATCCACTTTTCCGAGCTCGATGCCGCGCAGCTTCCGCGCTCGCTGGATGACGTCGATGCAGCCGTCATCAACACCAACTACGCGCTGGAAGCCGGCCTGCATCCCAAGGACGACGCCATCGCCATCGAAAGCAGCGAGTCGCCCTATGCCAACGTGATCGTCGTGCGCAAGGCCGACGAGAATGCGCCGTGGGTCAAGACGCTTGTCGAATCCTATCACGACGACAGCATCAAGGCCTTCATCAACGACGAGTTCAAGGGCGCCCTGATCGCCTCCTGGTAAGTTGCCTTCGGGCCCGAGCCCGTTTCCGCAGAACAGCCTGAACCCCGACGCCCGGCCGACCCCGTGTCAGCCGGGCGTCGTGCATTCTGCTCATTGCAGTTTCTCGATAGCCGCGAGCAGCGCCTCCCTGGATATTTCGCCGACATGGACCGACCGGAGCCGGCCGTCGCTGTCGATAAACAAGGTGCCGGGCAGGCCGGGTATCGCATAATGGCGGCTGAACTCCCCAAGGGAGTCGAACAGCACGGTTTCGAGCCTGATCCCCTCGCGCGCAAGATAGCTCTCCACCGCCGCCCTTCCCTCACCCTGATTGACGAAGACAAAGGCGGCATCGTTGCGGGAAGCGGCGACGTCGGCCATCATCGGCATCTCGCGCCGGCAAGGCGGGCACCATGTCGCCCAGAGATTGACCACGATCGGGCGGCCTTGGAACTCGGCAGGCACGACCATTCGTCCGTTGAGCGCGGCATAGGTGCCGGCAGGCAGAGGCGTGGGCGGGACGCCAGCCGTCAACTGGGTGATGAAGACCGCAACGAAGGCGGCTATCGCCGCGGGCAAAGGCGTCCAGAAAGCAAGGCGCAGATGCCGGCGCAGATAGATGGCGGTGAAGATCGCCGCCGTCGCGATGCCGGCCGGCAGCAGGAAGCCGCCCTGCCAGATTGCGATGACGCGCCATGGTTCGGCCATGAAGCTTCCGGCATGGAGGGCGACATGTCCCAGCCGCGCGCCGATGACGAAGGCAACGAATGCCCACCAGGCCCAGGCAGAAAAGCGGGTGTCGACTTTCCTTGCCAGCACCTCGCTTGCCAGGAAGAAAGCGGCAATCGCAAGTATCGCGGCAAAGCGGTCGGCGGAAAGCACCAGCGGTCCCAGCGAGATGGCGTTCATGTCACCGCTCCACTAATGCGGCCGAGGCGAGCAGGCTGTCGGCGGTAACGTCGCCGACAAGCCGTGAGCCGGCGATTTCGCTGCGATCAGCGTCAAAGAAGATCATCGTCGGCGGTCCTACCACCGCCAGATCGCGCATCAACGCCTGGTTCTGTTCGTCGAGCGTCGAGAGATCGACCTCCACAAGCTGGAAATCGCGAAGGCCCGCGACGATTTCGGGTGCAGGAAGGACATTGCGTTCGACTGTCTTGCAGGTGACGCACCAATCCGCTGTGAAGTAGACGAGGCTCGGCCTGCCTTGCGACCGCGCCAGCGTGGCCTGCAGATCCTGCGCGGAGGACACCGAGGCAAATACAAGAGCATCGGCCCCGGTCGCCGGACCCGCCCGGGCCATCAGATGCGCCAGCGGACGCAGCGGATCGCTTCCGCCCGAGGCCGCACCGATGGCAAGAACCAGCGCCATCATCGAAAGCGCGACACCGATTGTCTTGCGAAACCGCATCGCGACCGTCGCATCGCGCGTAATGCCGTCGAACGCCCCGATGAACACGGCCGCTCCGATGAGCAGCACGGCCCACAGCATAAGCTCTGCCGGACCAGGCAGAATACGCCCCGCCATCCAGACAGCGGCGGCGAGAAAGACAAAGCCGAAGACGCGCTTGACGTGCTCCATCCAGGCGCCGGCGCGTGGCAGCGCCCGGCTCCCCAATGTTCCGAAGGCGATCAGCGGAATGCCCTGCCCCAGACCCAGCGCAAAGAGTGCCGCAGCCCCCAGCCGCGCATCGCCGGTTTGCGCAATATAGAGAAGCGCCGCTGCCAGCGGTGCGGTCACGCAAGGGCCTACGATCAGCGCCGAGGTGAAACCTATCGCCGCCGCGCCGCCAAGCGAGCCCCGCCGCCCATATCGGGTGCCTGCAACGCGGTTGACCCATGCGGAAGGTAACTGCAACTCAAACATGCCGAACATCGAGGCGGCCAGCACCACGAAAAGCACGGCGACGGCGCCTACCGCATAGGGGGATTGCAGAACCATTTGCAGGTTTTGCCCCGACCAGGCGGCGACGATGCCAAGAAGGCCGAATGCTGTCGCCATGGCCAGAACATAGGCGAGCGAGAGCACGAAACCGTGCTTTGCCGTCAGCGCTTCGCCCTCGCGTGCCAGCGTGGCGCTCAGGATCGGATACATCGGCAGAACGCAGGGCGTGAAGGCAAGAAGCAGGCCGAAAGCAAGGAAGCTTGCAATCACCCAGAGCGCGCCGCCGCTGGCGAGCAGGGACTGGATCAGCCCGCCGCCGGCATCCTTGGCGATCTCGAATCCCGGCGACGACGGCTTGTCCTCCTCGACGGCCGAAGCGGCCCCGTCCAGCCCGAACCCGACGCTTGCCTCAGAGACCTTCAGCGTTTGGGTGTCGATCGTGCGCGTAACCGGCGGATAGCAAATCGAATCCTTCTTGCAGCCCTGATAACTCAGCGTCACAGTACCGGAGACCTCTCGGTCGAGGCTTGCCGAAGCCTCCCCATAATAGACTTCGGAGGGGCCGAAATTGGGGTCGTCCTCGACAGTTCCGGGCCGGGTGCGCAGTTCGATCTCGCGACCCGCCGCAGCGTCGCGCGCCTGCAATTGGCTGCGGTAGAGATAGTAGCCCTCGGCAATCGTCCAGCGGAAGATCATACCCCCGCTCTCCTCCCGTTCGGCGGAGAACTGGAATGCCTCGTCGGCCTGCAGCAGATCGGGCTGCTGCGCAAGCGAGGAAGAAGCTCCGAGGATCAGGAAAAGAAGGGCTAGCAATATCTTGGGCATGGGCTCACGCGGCTGATTGTTGATCTTCCGCCGAATGACGGGCCCGTCTTAAGGCAGCCTTAAGGGACCCGGCGGCCGCCCCCGCGGAGGGACGCGCCATGCATCCGACAAAAATCATATACTAAATTGTTTAAATTACATATTGTACTTGCCCAGGCTTTGGCCGAGCGGCTAGTCTGCCTGCGCAGGGTACAGGACATTGCAACCCGAAGGGATGCTTGCATGACGCAACGAACGGTTCAAACAACGGCTTCAGATACCCCGAAGGGAGGAAGCCCCGTGCGCTTTGCCGGAGTGAGCAAGCGCTACGGTGATTTCGTAGCCGTGCATACGCTGGACATCGACGTCGAAGCCGGCGAGTTCCTGTCCTTTCTCGGTCCCTCCGGCTCGGGCAAGACCACGACCCTGATGATGCTGGCTGGCTTCGAAACGCCGAGTTCCGGCGACATCTTCGTGGGCGACACCCGCATCACCGACATACCGCCCGCCCGGCGCAATATCGGCATGGTGTTCCAGAGCTATGCGCTGTTTCCGCACATGACGGTCGAGCAGAATGTCGGCTTTCCGCTGAGAATGCGCGGCATGGCGAAAGCGGAGCGCGCGCGCGCCGTGGGCCGCGTGCTCGAAATCGTCGGGCTGAAAGGGCTGAACCATCGCTTTCCCCGCCAGCTTTCCGGCGGACAGCAGCAACGCGTGGCGCTGGCGCGTGCGATCGTCTTCGAACCGCCGGTGCTGCTGATGGACGAGCCCCTCAGCGCGCTGGACAAATATCTGCGCAGTCATCTGCAGGGCGAGATCAAGCGCATTCAGCGCGAACTCGGCATCACCGTCATCTATGTCACGCATGATCAGGACGAGGCCATGACCATGTCCGACCGCATCTGCGTGATGAACGAGGGCCGCATCTGCCAGATCGACGCCCCGGAAACCCTGTACCGCAAGCCGAACGACGTTTTCGTGGCCGGTTTTCTCGGCGAATCCAACATGCTGGCAGCACAGGATGCGCGGTTCGAAGGGGGATCGCTGTCGGTTTCCCTTGCCGGCGACACCGTGGCGCTACCGGTCAAACGCGCGCCCGCATCCGAAATCGTCGTCTCGGTGCGCCCGGAGCATCTGAGCGTTTCGGCGGCCGCCGATGGCACGGCCTGCATCACTGATGTCACTTATGTGGGCGACCATCGCCGCTACGAGGTCCTGCTGGCTGACGGCAGGAAGCTGGCGGTCAAGTCGCAGATCGTCGATGACAGCGCGCCTATCGGGCCGGGCGAGAAGGTGAAGGTCGCATGGCCCACCCACCAGATGCGCGTATTCTCCGACGGGGCGACGCTGCAATGACGACCCGTTCCCGCCATGGCCTGCTGGTTCTTCCGCTGCTGGCCTTTCTCGTCATCGCCTATCTGGCGCCCGTGACCCTGATGCTGGCGCGCACGGTTGGCGAATCCTTCGGCTTCGAACCGCTGCGTCAGGTCATTGCCTCGCCGGTCGCGGTTAAGGTGTTTCTCTATACGCTTGAGACCGCGGTCTGGGTGACACTCATCACGCTGCTCCTTGCCTATCCGCTGGCCTTCTTCATCGCCACCGCGCGCGCCCTCACGGCAAGCATCCTCATGGCCGTTGTGCTGGTTCCCTTCTGGACCAGCATATTGATCAGGTCCTATGCCTGGATGGTGCTTCTCGGCAGGAAGGGCATTATCAACGAGTTGCTGATATCCGTGGGACTGCTGAGCCAGCCGCTCAAGCTGCTGAACACCGGCTTTGCCGTCTATATCGGCATGGTGCATGTGCTGCTGCCCTTCATGATCCTGCCCATCCTTGCGTCCCTGAAGGGCATCGACGGCAGGCTGGTGGCGGCGGCGGAGAATCTCGGCGCCGGTCCGGTGTCGGTGTTCCGCCATGTCATCCTGCCGCTCTCCATGCCGGGCGTGCTGGCCGGCACCGTGCTGGTCTTCGTGCTCGCCCTCGGCTTCTACATCACCCCCGCCCTTCTCGGCGGCCCTTCGGACATGACGATCTCCATGCTGATCGCACAGGAAGTGGACCTCTATCGCTGGGATGTCGGCGCGGCAATGGCGGCGTTGCTGCTGGTCATGACCCTTGTGGCCCTGCTGGGGTTCAGCCGGTTCGTCAGTCTGGACAAGATCCTGGGAGGTGCGAAATGACGGGTTACGCCATCACGCTCTCAAGCCCGCTGGCGCGGGCGCTGCTGGGCATCATCGCACTGGGGGTGGCGCTGTTCCTGATCGTGCCGGTGCTGGTGATCGTGCCGCTGTCGTTCTCCTCGGGCAGCTTCCTGTCCTTTCCTCCGCCGGGCTTCAGCCTGCGGTGGTATCAGCAGCTCTTCTCGCGCAGCGACTGGATGGACTCCGCCTGGCTCAGCATCTGGATCGCCTGCGTCGTGGCGTTGCTTTCCACGGTGCTGGGCACGGCAGCCTCTTTCGGGCTGGTGCGCGGAAAGTTTCCGGGGCAGCGCCTGCTGGTCGCCTTCATCCTGTCGCCGCTCATCATCCCCGGCATCATCGTCGCCATCGCCGTCTACTTCTTCTATGCGCGGCTGCAACTGGTCGGTTCGCCGGTCGCGATCGCGGTGGCGCACACCGCACTGGCGGTGCCCTTCGTGGTCGTCAACGTCTCAGCCTCTCTGCACGGTTTTGACAAACGCCTGGAAATGGCCGCGCAAAATCTCGGCGCCGGCGCCTTCGATACGTTCCGTCTCGTCATTCTGCCCAGCATCCGGCCCGGTGTCGTTGCGGGCGCGTTGTTTGCCTTCATCACCTCCTTCGACGAGCTGATCGTAGCGCTGTTCATCGCCGGCCCGTCACAGGTCACGCTGCCGCTACGCATGTGGGAAAGCATGCGCTCTTCGCTCGAGCCCACGCTGGCCGCTGTGTCGACACTGGCCGTCGTCGCCTCGGTATCGCTTTTCCTGTGCGCCTCATGGCTGCAAAGGCGCGCCCAGGCAGGCGCCGGCAAGGTGGTTCGGGAGGGTGCATGATGACTGCCGCAAAGCTGATCCGCGCCGGAATGGTCGTCGCCTTCCAGCAGGGCGAGCACCGATTGCTGAAAAACGGATGCGTCGTGGTCGAGGGCGACCGCGTCGTCCATGTCGGTCCTGAGGTCGAAGGCAGCTTCGAAGAAATCCTGGACTTGCCCGATGCGCTGCTGACGCCGGGGCTGATCGACATGCACGCGCATCTGACCAGCGCTTCCTACGACCGCTCCTATGTCGAGGATGTCGGCAAGCCCGGCTTCTGGTTCTCCGGCCTTCCCGAACTGCTGCCGGCAATCGGCGCGGCGATGGACGAGGAGGCCCAGCGCGCCGCCGTGGACTATTCCATGGCCGAACTGACCCGGAGCGGCACGACGACGGTGTTCGAGATCGGCTGGCTGGGTGACTATACCGCCGCAGCGGTCGAGCGCGCCGGCCTCAGGGCCTATATCGGCGAAGGCTATGGTTCGGCGCGCTGGCGCACGCTGGACGGCAAGCGCATGAGCTACGACTGGAAGCCAGATGGCGGCATGGAGGGGCTGGAGGCCGCGGCCACCTTCGTAAAGCGGATCGAGGGTCGCGCCGGAGGTCGCATCCGTGGCATGCTGACGCCGATGCAGGTGGCCATGGCCACGCCCGAACTGCTGCAGCGCACCCGCGCCGTCGCCGCTGAACTCAACGTACCGGTGACGTTGCATACCGCCGAAGCGGTATTCGAGTTCCACGAAATGGTTCAGCGGGAGGGCATGACGCCGGTGCAATGGCTGGCTGCGCAGGACTTCCTCGACGAGCGCACCATTCTCGGCCATTGTGTCTTCACCAGCGGCAATTCGTGGGTGCAGCATCCTGGCGACGACCTTGCCCGGCTGGCCGACAGCGGCGCGTCTGTGGCGCATTGCCCATGGGTCTTTGCCCGGCGCGGCATCGCCATGGAAAGCTTTGCCGCCTATCTCGAGGCTGGCATCACCATGTGCCTGGGCAGTGACACCGCGCCCCAATCCATCCTCCACGCGATGCGCCATGCCGCCATCATTTCAAAGTTGCAGGAACATGATTGCCGCAAGCCCACGGCCGTCGAGGTTTTCAACGCCGCCACCTTCGCGCCCGCCCGCGTTCTCGGACGCGATGATCTGGGACGCATCGCGCCGGGCGCGAAGGCGGACCTTCTCTTGTGGGACATGACCGGCTTTTCCATGGTTCCCTGCCGCGATCCGATACGCAATCTGGTCTATTATGCCGGCAGCGAAGATCTTCACCACGTCATGGTCGATGGCGAGTGGCTGATGACGGACAAGGCCCTTCTGAAAATCGATGAAGCATCGGCGCGCGGCAATCTGGCCAGAGCGGCGCAACGCATCTGGGAGACGGTCGGCCCCGGAGACTGGGCCGGGCGCCGCATAGACCAGTTATCACCACAAAGCCTGAAGGAGTTCCAGTGACTTTGGACACCATTACTGCCGAATCCGGTTACAACGCGTCCGGCAGCCAGGTCGATCTCGCCTATGGGATGATCGAGGACATGATCGTGACCATGGAACTCGCCCCCGGCTCGCGCATAGCCGAGTCCGCGCTCGTCAGCCGCCTCGGCATCGGCCGCACGCCTATTCGCGAGGCATTGCTGCGTCTGGCGGCGGACCAGCTTCTGACATGGCTGCCGCGCCGTGGCATGGTGGTGCCTGAGATCAACATCCAGCTCCAGCTCAAGGTCTTCGAGACGCGCAAGGCGCTCGAAATGCTGCTTGTTCCGGCCGCCGCGCGGCGGCGGACCCAGGCCGAGGCTCAGGCGATCGCGCAGATCGCAGCCGAGTTCCGGCGCCTGCTCGGCTCGGAGCGCAATCTGGAGCTGTTGCGGCTCGACCGTCGTTTCATCGCCACGCTGATCGAGGTATCGCGCAATCCGTTCCTGCACCTGATCGAGCCCCTCTACTCGCTTTCACGCCGCTTCTGGCTGGCGCATCGGGATCTCTACCGGACACGCTTCCGGGACGAGACCTTGACCGAATTCCACATCCGCATCGCCGATGCGGTCGCGGAAGGAGACGAGGAAATGGCTCTTCGCCATGCCAAGGACTTCATGAACTACGTCGAAGAATACACGCTCTATCTCGGCACCGAACTGTCGCTTCCGGAAAGAAAATGACGATGACGAACACAGAGCGTTCCACCGGTGGGGGAGCCACCCTTATCCGTAACGCGGAATGGGTCGTGGCCTATGATGCGGACGGCGACTGCCACCGCTATCTTCGCGACACCGACGTCGCCTTCCGCGGCGACCGGTTCGTCGATCCGGGCACGCTCGATCGAACCGATATAGAAGAGGTCATCGACGGTCGCGGCCTGATGATCATGCCGGGCTTCGTCAACATCCATGCCCATCCGGGCTTCGAAACGATGCTGAAGGGGCTGACCGAAGAGGTCGGCAGCCGCAAGCTGTGGATGAGTTCGCTCTACGAGTATCTCTTCCTGTTCGACACAACCAGCGAGGGCATGGTGGCCGCCACGCAGGTCGCCTTGTCGGAGCTGATGCAGAGCGGCGTGACGACGGTCTGCGACCTGTCCACCCCGCATGAAGGCTGGATCGAGACGCTGGGCGCCAGCGGCATGCGCGCCTATGCAGCGCCGATGTTCCGCTCGGGACGGTGGTACACCGAGAACGGCCACGAGGTTCTCTACGAATGGGATATTCCCAAGGGCCGCAAGCGCATGGAGACGGCCCTCGCCGAGATCGACACTGCGATCGCCCATCCGAGCGGGCGGCTTTCGGGCATGTTGTGCCCCGCACAGATCGACACCTGCGACGCGGACATGTTCCTTCAGGCTCAGGCGGAAGCGAAGACGCGCGGCTTGCGCATCCAGACGCATGCCTCGCAGAGCGTGGTCGATTTCCAGGAGATCATGCGCCGCCATGGCCGCACGCCTGTCGGCTGGCTGGACGAACTGGGTTTGCTTGGCCCGGACATGATCGTCGGCCACGGCATATTCCTCGACCACAATGACTGGCTGCGCTGGCCCGACAGCCACGACCTCGGGCTTCTGGCGGAAACGGGAACCAGTGTGGCGCATTGCCCGACCGTTTTCATCCGGCGTGGCATCACGCTCCAGCATATCGGCCGTTACCTGAAGGCCGGCATCAATCTCGGGCTGGGCACCGACACCTATCCGCACAATTTCCTCGATGAGATCCGCAACGCCATCTACGCCGCGCGCATCACCTCTCGCGACGTGGCCGAGGTGGATGCACGCTCACTCCTGCATGTCGCCACGCTCGGCGGGGCGCGGGCGTTGGGACGCAGCGACATCGGGCGCGTTTCACCCGGCGCGAAGGCCGATTTCTTCACGGTCGACCTGCGTCACCCGACCATGCGCCCGCTCTACGACCCGGTGCGCAGCCTGTTCTACAGCGCAGGCGAACGGCCGGTCCGTGACGTCTATGTCGATGGCCGCCGCGTGGTGAAGGATGGCACCGCGCTTGCTTTCGACATCGCGGCCGCCATGGACCGGCTGGAGGCTGCCCAGCGCGTTTCGGCCGCCGATGTCGAAAAATACGATTGGGGGCAGAGACCGGTGAGCGAACTGATGCCGCCCGTCCTGTAGTTTCAGGGATCGGACAGCAAGAGACCGGAGAAGCGTACCGGCCGACAGATCCAGCAAATCATCGAAGCGCCATTGCACTGCGGCGTCTTCTCATCCGCCTCGCGGACAACCCCATTCGGCCGCACGGCAACGGCACGCGGCCATTCTTGAGGAAAGGAATTCAACGATGAACGGTGCGGATCGCCTGTGCGACGGGTTGCTGGCCAACGACGTGGACGTGTGCTTTGCCAATCCCGGCACATCCGAAATGCATTTCGTCGCGGCGCTCGACCGCAAACCGCAAATGCGCTGCATTCTGGGCTTGTTCGAGGGCGTCGTCACCGGGGCCGCCGATGGCTATGCGCGCATGGCCGGCAAGCCGGCTTCTACCCTGCTGCATCTCGGACCGGGATTGGGCAACGGCATCGCCAATCTGCACAATGCCAAGCGCGCCCGGACACCGATGATCAACATCGTCGGCAACCATGCCACCTACCACCGGCAATTTAATGCGCCGCTCAACAGCGACGTGGAAACCCTCGCCGCGCCGATGTCGGACTGGGTGCGCAGCACCGAAAGCGCGACCGAAATCGGCGCGGACCTGAACGACGCCTGGACCGCCGCCGTCGGCACTCCCGGTGTCGCCACGCTGATCCTGCCGGCCGACACCGCCTGGAACGACGTGCCGGACGCGCCGGTCGCGCGCGCGCAACGCCCGGCGCCAAGGCCGTTCGAGGCGGCGGTGGCCGCGCAGGTGCGGCAGGCCATTACCCGGGGCATGCGCGTGGCGCTCCTGCTCGGGGCGGAGGCGCTGAAAGGCAAGGCGCTGGAGATTGCCGGCAGGATCGCCGCCCATAGCGGCGTGCGGTTGCTGTGCCAGACATCGGTGGCGCGCGCCGAGCGCGGTGCCGGCCGCGTGGTGGTCTCGCCCCTGCCCTACCGCATCGAGGCAGCCGTCAAGGCCCTCGAGAATGTCGACATGCTGGTTCTGGTCGGCGAAGACGAGCCCGTGGCGTTCTTTGCCTATCCGGGGCGGCCGAATAAGCCGGCGCGACCCGATGCGGCGGTGATCGAATATGCGCCTCCCGGCGCGGACCTTCTCGAAGCACTCGGCCATCTGGCGCAGGAACTGGGCGCGGAACGGGCGCAAGCCATCCTTTCGCGCGCCGAACTGCCCGAAGCGCCACAGGATGGCGCCCTGACGGGCGAGTTGGTCACTCAGCTTGTCGCACGCATGCTGCCGGATCAGGCGATCGTGGTGGACGAATCCATCACCGCCGGCTGGCGTTTCGGCGAACAGGCGCGCGGGGCCGCGCAGCATGACGTGCTGGATCTGACCGGCGGCGCCATTGGCATCGGCCTGCCATTGTCCACGGGCGCGGCGGTGGCTTGTCCTGACCGCAAGGTCGTCTGCCTGCAGGCTGACGGAAGCGGCATGTACACCATCCAGGCATTGTGGACGCAGGCGCGAGAGCAGCTCGACGTGGTGACGGTCGTCTTTGCCAACCGCACCTATGCCACCCTGCATGGCGAGATGCGCAATGTCGGCGTCAACGATTTCGGCGAGAACGCACGCCGGATGCTGAACCTCGACACACCCGCGCTGGATTGGGTGGCGCTGGCGAAGGGCCACGGGGTGGAAGCCGCCCGCGCCGGGACGGTAGCGCAATTCACCCAACTGCTCGCTTCGGCCATCGGCCGCAAGGGGCCATTTCTGATCGAAGCCGTGATCTGAAGCACGCGGAAGGGCGGGCCGTGAGCTGTGAGGAGGAGGTCGCTGCCGGCACCGGCCCGGAGCGTGCGGGAACGACGTTCGGGCAGCAGATGCTGCTCCTGTTCCCGCTTGTCCTGGGAATGCTGGGCATGCAGGCGGCCGCCGGCGTGCTGGGCACCGGCATTCCGTTGCAAATGGCGTTGTCGGCCGTGTCGCCCGAAACGATCGGGCTGGTCGCCTCCGCCTATGCGGCCGGCTTCGCTGCCGGCTGCCTGATTTCGCCGGCCCTGATCGGGCGGTTCGGCTACCGCAAGGCGCTCGCCTGCTTCGTGATGCTACAGGCCGCGGCAACTGTCTGCCTGGCACTCCTTCCGTTCGAGGGGTGGATAGCGCTGCGCGCGGTGATGGGAGCATGTGGAGCCGGGGCTGTCGTCATCACCGAGGGCTGGGTCAACACTGCCGCTCCCGCCGAAGTGCGCGGGCGCATTTTCGGTACGGTCAACATGCTGGGCCGCATGGCGATGGTCGCAGGACAGGCCGCCGCCGCTTTTCCCTGGGCGCTGGGCACCCTCGCCTTCGCCG
>Ga0182738_1004390_pt1 | contig 15629 bp, 4 predicted proteins | sample eDN5th30CBELigMG_FD_128876 | JGI IMG/M metagenome (GOLD analysis project Ga0182738, IMG submission 128876) | Enriched Miracle-Growth compost microbial communities from Emeryville, California, USA - eDNA 5th pass 30_C BE-Lig MG (version 2)... ... | reverse complement strand
TTTCACCCTCCTTTGTCTTCTCAAGACTGTCAACTCTAAAATCAGCAACTTCAGCAAACGACTGCAAAAGATCGAAGAGAAGAATGATATGAGAGCTCTGGCGCGTGAAATCATTGATAAGGAGTTCTACCGTTCTTTAAGAGCTGTGCTCAAAAGAGATTTGGTGCTTTCAGTTGTACACTCTCTGTTTAAAAAGCCGCTTGCTTCTTTGTCGGAATTTTATTGCAGAGTCCTCTCTGTCTATATGCTGAACACTCCGTTACCCAAACGTCTCAACGGGCTGTTAAAAGGCGGAATTTTTAGCCAAACTGATGATTTGCTGCCTTTTTTACTGTGCCTTTGCAAAGCGTTCTTCTGTCAAACGCTCAATTTAAACCAAGTCGGTGGTCAGGTAGAAGCTCCACCATTCAATTTTTACCAAGAAGTTGAAGGCGATGAAAATAGTTATTTCCTTTGGAAAAAGATTCAGTTGAAAGAATTTTGGATAATGAAGACAGAAAAACCAGATTTTCTGAAACTCCTTGGAAGAGATGTGCTGATTCGTTATAGAGGGTCTTACTATGAATTGATGGCGCCAACAAGTGTGTTAAGCTTCTCCAATCAAGCCAGATATATCAGAACTTGCCTGTATATTGAAGTCCCAGAAGAAATAACAAGAGATCTAAATTACTCAGTTTATATAAAGCTGGTTCAAGAGAAAATCTTGTTTGTGAAAGAAGCAAATCAAGTGATTTTGGCCCCGGGCTGTTATTTTATTGTTGATGAACTTATTGAAATTCCTGTAAAGAAGGTAGAGGAAAAGAAAGCCGAAAGCCTAGATGAGAGGATCAGAATTATCAAATTGAAAATGATTACAAAAACCAGCCAAAGATTCCAATTGGAAGAAGAACAAGAACAAGGACTAAGGCAAGTTGAAGAAGAAGTAATTCCTCTAGAAGAAGTCGAGCCGGAAGAAGAGGAAAATGAAGAGGATCAAGAGGAACAACAAGCGGGATTTGAGGTGGAGATGACCATTTGGAATACTCAGATTTATGAAAAAGTAAGATTATTAGTCGTAAAGCACCATATAACATTTTTGTAAAAGTGGAATTTAAATTTTGTGTGAAGAAAGAGGCTTATTGATATCGCAAACATTCAGTGGAGAGATCAAACTTTTTATAAAGATTCTCCCCTCTAACTAGTTCGATATCATCAATCAATGGTTACTTTTATTTTTTACTCTAAGAATAATAAAAAGATGACTGAGCTCATTACAGAAATATGAAGATGGAATAAGAGACTTGAAGAACAATCCCCGCTATCCTTGAAATGGAATCTATAATCCATAAAATCATAGAAATTGAAAGAGAAAGCCTCGTGGAACCAATAATAAATAAATTGAAGCAATAACATTACTATTGTGATTTTGTTCATAACAACCACTCTTTTTAACTTATTATTATTATACTTTAATATTATTATTTTACTTTATTCATATAGTTTAGGATCTCACTTGAAATCCTTTATCTCTTATATAAATAAATCTATATTCAACTTTAGTTTTATCTACTCTTTATTAGACTTTTATAATTGATGATTTTACTTATTGTCCAGAAAATTTTATAATTCAAACTTCGATGAAACTATCGTAGAATCTTGATCTCTTCTTAAATGAATTGAAATATTTGAAAGTGAGCAAACTCTGTTTGATTTGAAATTAAAAATTGAGAGAGAAAAATTGTATTTCTCAAAAGATCATCTGACCCGTTTTATAATTCCTTTTTTTCCAAAGTTTTTTTTGAGGTTTTTGGGGTTTGGTAAATTGACAAGCAGGCCTGAATCTTATTGAAAGATACCGAACCGGATGGGTTTGAGGGAAATATGGAGCAATAAGACCTGTCAAAGAAGACATTTTTTGAGAGAACAAAAACATCAGAAGCCAGAAAATAGAAACTCAAATCATCTACAGAAGAGTTATGAATTCCCACGTCCAGAAGATGAGCGAATTTGAAGACTGTTTGAGCTTCCGAAAAGTTTGTTAAGATCAAAAGAAGGAAAACTATGTAGTTGCAAAGAATAGGAAGAAATGAGAATTTAGTTATTTCAACTCTATGATGTCACCCAAACAGTGAATGATGCAATAAATCTATTTTTAGATTGATGACTCGAAAGCTTACAAGCGTGAGATTCAGTGGCCTCATTTATTAAATGACAAATATTGAGAGGACTTCAGAGCATTGAAGAATATTTAGAGCCTTCTAAGAGTCGGCTTCATGTGAAGACTTCAAAAACCAGAGTTCTATCACACGGAATCTCGAGAATAGCTAATAAGAACTTGAACAAAACAGAACTAAACTGAAGATTTTCTTCTCATTTCAAATAGAAAAATTGGATATTAAGGGAGATAAGGAGTGAATAAAAGAGAAAAGCTCCATGTTTGGGAATCTATCTATTTATCAGGGTTTATTTAATATGAGGTAATTCCGAGAAGCTAAATTAAAAAGAAACAGTCAGAAGTTTTTTTTAATAAATTTTAATAATAAAATCCATCATTCAATGACGTCTTTTTAGAAGCCAAACTTTATTTTTTTAAAAAGTTTTTTCCTGATAGGAGTTTGATTTTTAAATTTTTTGAAAAAGACAGCCGAGTTCCTCAGAAAAAAGGCCCTGATAAAAGTCCTTTGCCCAAACTTTGGAAAAATTTAAATAATAGGCTCTGAGTCTTTATATTTTCACAGGCTGAGAGGGAGTTTTTCTTCTAAGGTCAAACTTTCAAGACCCAAGCACAAATTCTTGGAAACGCGATGGAGTTGAATGACCCTCAATTCTTCACAGGTACCTTTCTAAAAATATCATTAGAAAATTAGCACATCCAAAACAACGATTTAAAGTTTCAATTAATAGTTTATCTCAAATGAAGTTATTTCAATTTTAGTAGTCAACTTGCCATCAGAAAATCTCATCTATCGAAGTCAAAGCCTCCCGAAACCTATGGCTCATCAAATGCATATGATCCTTTCAAAAAAGGCCCAGGTATTTCAACTCCTACAAAACACTCAAACCATCAAATGAAAATGATCTTTAAAATATGGCGCTAACCAGCCCTAATTCTCAGAGGAAAATTAGAGAGGTGAACTGAGAGGTAAAGACGACTCCCAAGAACAACAAGATCAAAGGAAAACACAGAGAAATGTTAGCTTTTTTGTCGAATAGCCTTTCAGAATATTCAGGCAATTATGGGTAGCGGTTTTCTTTGAACAAACTTGATCCAAATTTTTATAACCTGACCAGACACAACTACCAATTGAGTACTCTGAATGCTGTTTCGTCAATTTTTTGTTTCTTCTGAGTGTCTCTTTTGCCTCAAGAAGGGATAGAGGGATATAGGTATTTAGAACTAGGTCCAAGAGAGTGAAAAAGTAAACTTGAAGGGATTGGGAGGATCAATTATTGAAGAGTCTCCTTGGTCTTTGATTAAAAGTAGAAATCGTTCAGCATTTTAAGTGAACTAGGTAAACTGAAGGAACCTCCCTTATTTATTCCTTGTATAACGACTTGAAATAAGCCACAATTTGCTCAAAGAAATAAATTGAGCCTTGAAGCAATTTTTATTGACTGATTATTCTTATTTGAAATTTACCGCTTATATACACGAAAATGATAATTTATATAAAAAACTCTTAATCACTCTGTACAAAGTTGTTCTTTTGCATTTCTTCTTCATGGAATTCGAATTCAACAATCACAACGTCAATCAGGCGGAGCCTGAAGGCACCCCATTTTTCCCAGCTCAAACTCAAGCCCCCAACCATTTTCTCCTTCAAACTGAAGCGGAAGATGACGAATTAATAAAAACTGAAGATGGCGTCATTAAACTCCGTTTTTTCAGTTTTGAAAGCCTATTCAATCTCATTCTCAACGTGAACCCTTCAACAAACACCTTTTCCAAAAAACTCAAACGTATCGAAGAGACGGGTGATGTCGAGGCGCTACGACATGAAATCATTGATCGAGACCTGAAGCGTGCGTTGAGGGCTGCCTTAAAGAAGAATTCTGTGTTTAAAGCCGTTCACGCTCTGTTCAAAAGAGAATTTTCAGGTTTACCGGAATTTTATTGTTCGGTTTTGTCAGTATTTGTCAAGACTTCTTTGCCCAAAGTTTTGAATGAATGTTTAAGAAGCGGAGATTTGACGAGAGCTGGTCGTTTATTGCCTTATTTGGTGTGCTTATGCCATGCATTTTTTTGTCAGAGTTTAGATCTAAACCGAATTAGTCAAATTCAAGAGTTTGCGTCATCACATTTATATCTAGAAATTGAAGAAAATCAAAATCGATTTCTCTTTGATAGAAGGATTGAGTTGAAAGAGTTTCTTATTATGAAGATGAAAAAGCCAAGAAAAGGAACCTATCTGCATGTTGAAATTCCAACGGAAACAATGAAAGCTTCGAAGCATTCAGTGTATTTGGCCTGGACCAAAATCGAATAATCTTCGTGAGAGAAGCCGGACAAGCAATTTTGGCTCCAGGATGTGTCCTTATTGTTTCTTATTTTGATGATACAAATCCTGGAACAAGAATCATTAAATTAAAGATGGCTGCTAAAATTTGTAAGAAAATTGATTTTCTATATGAGCCTGGGTTTGAAGCTGAAGACATTCAAACAAAAAGCAATGCTGGCTTTTGGAGGAAAGTGAAAGGGTATGATGAAGTAAGATTATTATTTTGAAAGTGCGCCAACTAACTTTCTTATAGTTTAATTTCAATGAATAAAAGGTAAGAGATGGCAATTTTTCTTTTGATTCTTTAGGTTGTTTCAATAGATTTCTATTCTCTTATTCTTCTTTACTGAACGATGGTATCTTATAGCTATTTATATGTGTACTCTTCTTGTCTATTTAAAAGATTGTATACTGATTTTAATTTCCAGTGTTTAATAAAATTTTTAAAGGTGCTCATGTATTCCTTTAAGTACATTTTAATTGTATGAAAACATTTAAATCTCGTCTATGAATCTTTAAGAATAAAATCTGTCAAATAACCTTTTCACGTTCTGATCGGCGTTTTCTTGATAACAGGGAAAAAAGTACTCATCATTAACATGATAATCTGAGAATCAACAAAAAGCGAAGGAGAGATGATTTGTATGAAAATAAATTCAGACAATAATTAATTGAGAGATTCACATCGTTCCTTTCTTTTCACCGCAAACAAGATCATCCCCTCAGACCCCAAACGTATAGAGTTACCAATTGAATTATGATGATATTACTTATTTCTAATCTTCAAAGTTGCTCTCAGTTTCTTTTGCGACAGGCTCCAAATTGTGAAAAGCTAAAAGAGCTTGACTTCCAAAGGAAGATGCTAATGGATTAGCATATGGTGGAGATGGAAACCAGAAGAACTAGTTAGGAGTTAAGTATATTTTACTTTTATGGGACGCTTGGCAGGAGTTGGAGTAATTTTAAATAAGATTTTTGTGGCCTCAAGAACCTTTGGGAATAAGTTTTAATTGCACTTGTTTAGTTTTTGTTTTGAATAAGCTTTGAAAGACGATCGATTCAAACAAAAATACTAGGTTTAATCAAATTTATTTAGATTCAAAAGGATAAAGAGAATACCTTGAGTGTAAAGCCCTCTTGAAAGATTCTTCACGGTTTATGGAAGGATAATTAGTTTCGGAAGACCGGTTTTGTGACAGGGGTTGAAAGGGTTTAATGGTGAATAAATTGAATGTGATTTAGGATGAATTTCAATTGAATCCGGAAAAAACTTGTGAAAGGGCCAAAATAAGTAGTCGAAAATACTTTGAAGGCTCTTGAAAGATAGTGTTTGGTGTTCAGTAGAAAAGTTGATAGTCTTTAGTCCAAAGATCTATGGTGGGGAAATTTGAATAAGATCCAATGTTTGTTTTGAAGACAAAAGAGGGAAGGAAGTTGGAGTTAGTTTTGAATAGGGTGGGTCGTTTGAGGATAATGGTCTTGTTGAAGGGTAAATCAATTTAATTGAAGGGAAGAATGAAGCAAAAATAAATTTTAGCAGAGATTTCTTCGATTAAATTTTATAGGAGCTTGGATCAGAGTCAATAAGACCTAAGACGGTTTAATAACAGAGAGGGTTGTTGTAAGTTTGAGCAAGGACCAGAAAGAAAGTGAGAGCTTTCGGTATAAAAGGATCCAAATAAATTTGACCTCTCTCGAAGGATAAATCTAATACCAGTAACAATAAACAACCTCTTTCGAAAAAACAGAAAATTCCAATTTCTTGACAATCATTCATTGAAACATAAAATTAGTGTGGGCCTAAAAAAGAAATTATAGTTTTATGCTAATCACAACTCCCTTTAAATTTTCTTATTTAAAGGAGAAGGTTTTGGTAAAATATTGAAGCGGAAGCACGAGAGTCCGAGAAAGAAAGGCAAGGGAGCAACAGTGAGGTTTCAAATATGAGTTTTCCTCAAAAGAAAGCTTGGATTCATTTTCCTTTGATGTGGATCAAAAAAGCAAAATTATAGATTTGGGATGAAAAATTTAAGGTTAAACCTTTTTTGTTCTTTCAAACGAAACATGGAGGAATTACGAGCAAATTTCGGGTGTTTCTTTGTTGCAGGGAGGAGCTAATCGTTGTGACATGGTTTCGTCTCACCTTGTTTGAAAAGATATTCTAGGGACAAAAAAAACGTTATCCATACTTTCCCTGTACATAGAGAGTTGGGTCAATTCTCCTTTTAATAAAGATTAAATAAAACCAAAATTGCGAGCAAAATGGAAGAGGAAAACAACGATGAAATAGTTTTGGCTTCGCTGGTGGCCCACAGTTATTTCCCAGAAGACTCCCCTGAGATCTTAGACCCAGCTCCTGGTATTTTCTTCAAGCCTATGCAAATTGACCCCAAAACGCTTCTTGGGTTCCTATGCTTGCTCATTTCTTTTCCAGACTTCATTACAAAACAGGTTTGTAAAGCCATTGACGTCTTCAGGGAGACAGAAGAATTTCAAGATTTCATCAAAGGGATCAAAGACAGATTGATAGATTCATTACAAGCTGGCCTCACAGAGATTTCCCCAAGAGAAAGTGTCCATGTATTGTTAAATAACCATATTCCCACACTCCAAGACTTTTACAATAAGATTATCGGTCAGTTATTGCTCCATGCCGATCTCCTACATTCCGTTAATGATTGTCTCAGAAATGGAAATCTAGGGAATGGCTTGATTGCCTATTTAATATTTCTCTGTCAATCCTTTTTTGAGTCTGAGATGGCGTTGAACGTTGTCCAGGCTCAAAGTCTCTCTTGGTTGAAGGTATACAGAGAGATTACAGCTAAGGATGACGATGAGGTTCATCTCATTGAGGGTTACCACTGGATGTGTGAGAAGTTTACTATCTGGAAGACTGGAGAACCAAATGAAGGCCAAAGATACATTGCTCTTGAGATTTCACTTGAAAACATCATGAAGTCAGATATCCTCGGAGTTTTCGTGGACGGTGTTCACGTGGTTGTGGCACCTTATGGAAAATATGTTGTAGAAGAAAAGATCATTGACGAGCATAATGTAACTCAAAGAATCAAATTTAGAGTTTGTCCTCAGAAGGGAATGGAGAAGTATTTGAAAGAAGATCAAGCTCATGTTAGCTCTTTAGAAGAGAGAGAAGATTTGCTTGATATTCCTTTTAATGAAGTAAAATTCTCTCAAATTTCTTTTGACTAAACTTGATAGGGTACGGATGAGCAAGATTTTGCTGGGGATAATGCAATCGAGCAACAAGCTCCATTTCAGGAGCAAGGAGAGTCTAGAGAAGACCCAGTTGAGGAGGAAGAAGAAGAAGAAGACTTTGAAGAAGCTCCTGTTGAAGTACTTCTTGAGGAAAATTTGATGAGATTTTTGCTTGGCTAAGAGCTCTGAACTGTATATATGGAAGTTGACAAGATGGATTAGGGGTGATCATTTGATTTTTTTGAAGGTCTTTTATGTGGGTCCACAGCTACTTCAGAAAGTATTTGGGGGGTTTAATTTTGATTTTTTTCCTCTCTTTGTGGGGATGCTGAAAAGGAGGCGTTTTTTTTCTTAAAAAAAAATGCCTTCTTATTCTTAAAATTCGAGGTTGGCCAGAGTGAAAAATGGTTGTGACTCTTGACAAAAAGGATTCATTGCTTTGTTTCAAATATCTGAAGGAAAAGAGGAGAGAAAGAAAGAGCAAAACTCTTTTCGAAGTTTAGTCTGCTGCATAAAATTAATTTTCATCCTGAATTCATTATCGTATATGAAAGTCAATTATGTTATAATTATATTATATTTAATACACTAACAAAAGTTTAATATCTTCTTTCATGATTATATACTTTATAGTAAATCCCTATAAAAAATAACTCACTACTTAAAATTGGAATCCCTTTCTTCTTTCTCTTTTGGTCTTTAGACAAGGAGATTTTGATTAAAAAGGAAATTAATTTTAGTCATAGAAGATGGGTCTAATATACTGTAATGGATCAAATTCATACCAATGTTCTAATTAAGGGACCTAAAGGTTTGAGAAGATCTTTTTAGGGGTGGGGTCTTTATTCGAAACATGACGGTAGCATTATTTTGAGATTATTTGGATCTATCAACTGATTAATTTTTTACCTTTTGAAATTTTGGTCAAAGTCTCTTCAAATTCATAGTGAAAGTTTCATTATGCGATCTCCATTCAGCTCTTTTCGAAGTTCTTTTTTGCTTAAAAAGTCTTGTTGAATTTTCAACCAGACTAATTCAGACTCGCTTTAAAGATCCAATGAAAATTAATTTTGGCTCAATGCCCTCGATAATTTTTGAATTTGAACTTTTCTTTCTAGCAAACATCTCCTGTCATGAAGATTTTCTTTTTAAGTCAGAGTATTTGATGTCAAAAAAGGAGACTAGATTTATGACCAAAAGGAGTTTTTTCGGCTTTTTCTACTTTCACAAAAAAGAACACATTGGAAAATGGTTAAATCTAGATAGCTTTGATTGAAGAAGGGAGCTAAAAGACCTATAATTGAGGACCAGGCCTGAGTTCGTCTATCAAAGATTATTTCCGCTTCTTTAATGTGAATGTAAATGGAGAAATTTGAGCAGGATGAAATTGCATAATTTATCAAGGACTAATCATACCAAAAATAAAAGATTAATCAAAAGCGAAAAAACCAAAAAATCAAAACTGGATCTGGGAGTTTATAAAGAGCTTTATCACATGAAAAGAAAAAGTCAACTGAAGCGGAAGAAACACTCAACTCAGATCAAGGCAATTAGGGATCCCGCGCGGCTCTCACTTTCCTCACAAATCACGAGACAAAATATTTTTCTCTTTCAAGAATTTTAGGCTCTCCCGTGACAGAGGTATTGACTCTTATGAGTAATTCGTTTCTTGAGTATTGTCTCTCAAGAGAAAAGCTTGTTCTCCTTAGAGAATTATCAGTTCTAAGGGACAGAAGTATCGGCTCTTATGAGTTAATTAGTCTCTTAAGAGAGACATATTATGGGCTCCGCAGGACAGATAAGCTCTTAAGAATCAATAAAATGTCTCACAAGAGGCGGATAAGCTCAGAAGATCTAATACTTCTGTCTCTACAGAGCCGAAAATTCTCGAAAGAGAAAAATATTTTGTCTCGTGATTTGTGAGGAAAGTGGGAGCCGCGCGGGATCCCTGAAGGCAATTTATGAGCTCCAACAACAAAATCCTTGAAGTTTTCCATAGAAATCCAACAAAAATGCAACTTTTCAATGCATTATTATAATCGACGAAAAGAATCATGAGGAACTCTGTGATTTTGTTGATTTTAATGATGTTTATAGTGGATAATTGAAGGTCAGGGAACAAAGTGAAAGAATCTTGCAAATGTTTCTCATCCAATATTCTTCAATTTTCCTCATCGAAGAGATAAGAGGAGAAACTGAATGAGTCTTTCAACTTTCTCATTCTCAATAATTGAGCATAAAGGATTTAAATCTTAATATATAAGTACATTATCAATATCTTATTAATAAAAAAATTGCTGTTTCTTAGAAAACTTCCAAGGTCCTAGCCTGATTTTTCAACCTCTGATTGTTTTTTGAGGCTTTCAAACTTTCCTTTTGAAGAAAAAAGAAAATATAGGAGGCTAAAACATAGAATTTAGTATTGAGAAAAGGGAGACGAGAAATTCTGTGCTTGACTTAAAATTACGAATGAAATTAACTATGGTTCAAAAGTGTTAAGATTTTAAATTTTTGAGCATTGGGAAACAATTCCTCTCAAGAACAAGAGATGAAGATAGAATTCTCATGAGTACTTCTTCGAGGATATAAAGGGTATTTGAGTTTTGTTTTGAACCTTGGAAAATTTTTTCGATGAAAGTAACGAAAACACTTGCTGCAAATGAAAATTATTATGTTTTCAAAGAGAATCTATGGTTTTATAGGTTGGGTTCGTGAGTTTCCAACTTAAAGAGTCTAATTCCTTTTTACTATTTTTAGAAGATCCAAAGAAAAAAGTTAATGTGAGATTTGATTGATGAGATTCTTGGGAGTCAACTCACTGCCTTTGAACAACTTTCTCCACTTTTCAATTTGCTAAGCGTCACAGGTTTCTGAAATCATAAAGCAGGAAGGATAGAGAAAGATGCGAATGTGAAAATTAGTGAAAAACTGGTTTTTTCTCAACTTTTTTTCTTTTTCAAAAGGGAATAGAAAGTCAAATCTAAAAAAGACGAGAAGGCCAAATCTCTTTGTACTTAAGAAAGAGATATGCCTGATGGTTTTATTGAGAGATGGTAAAATGAATTCTAATGGGTCGAAGCTAGTTGAATTAAATAAATTTAAATTGCGAGTGTGGCAAAAAACGTATCCTTGCGCCTCGCATTGATTATTACTCATCTCGATTTTGTTTGTTTCTTGTTTTTACAAGGAAAATGGTTTGAGAAATTAGATGAAACAACAAAGGCCATAAAGTTTAGAGTGACTCTGAGACCTTGCAGCCAGTTCATCAAGATGATGAAGCGAAAGCCTTGATTTTAGCAATTTTGAGAGGAAATATTTTTCTTTTAAAGTTTCAGATTTTTCTAAATCGTCGATCAATTTCAATTTGATATCAAATGTAAATGTTTTGAATTTGCGAAGAAATAAATTTCTTCTCTGGAAAGTGACTTTTTGATTTTAATCGATTCCTCCAAATGAAAAAAATTCACTCTTTGTTTTAATTTATTAATGAAAAAAATAGTTTAATTCTTTCGAAAGTTCCATTTTTTGTGATCGCCTTCAATGTTGAAAAAACTCCAGACTTCATCCACCTCTCAGAATATCCATTCTGTATAATGTCTTTTCAAGTCATTTTTTCTAAATCATACACTCACAAGCGTGTCAGGATGGAAGATTTTGAATAAAAACTCTTCGAAAATCAATAAAGAACGAAGAAATGGGGTTCTTTTTTCTGATTTTAAGTTTAGAGAGGAGCTTTGGAGAGAGATTACAGGGAGTTTCAAAAGTTTCCGTATCACCATAGTTCCACCTGAGCCCTCTTGGCTAGCGTCTGGTTCTATTGAGGACAAGGAAGAACAGGCCAAGAGTAGTTCACTTGGCTTTGATGTCGGATCGCTGCTTGACCGTCCTTGACCTTGATGAGGTCATGCTGGTGAGTGAAATTCTCTCTGGGTTTTAGAAGGGCAAACACACTTCCAGACCTCTCTGTGATTCCTCTCAGCTAGCATGAGGCTCCACTAAGAGGATGAGATCTAAGGCACCAGAGGAGGTAAAATCTAAGAGGGAAAAACTCTGGTTTATTACTGTTTTGCCTTGCCCCAATCACACTCTGGACAAGGCCTCAAGCGAGCAAAAAGCGGGTTTTTTCACAATGGCTGCTTGACCAGCTCGAGAGACTTGTCGATTTGAATTGAAGACCTTGAGGCAGAAATAAAACCCTAATGGCACCTAGCGAGTCAAGAGTTCAGAGAGGGCTTGTGAGGATAGAAAGTCTCTTCATAAGGACGGATTTTGCGCTCTCTGGTTCGATGTATAAAGCGTAGCGAACCCTCAAAGAGTAGAAACTCCGTATCCATAAATCCTGAAAGTCCCTCCTCTCCAGACAGGTGGGAGCGGACCCTCGATAATCATTTAAGAAGGCATCATAGGCAAAGAAACTTTGGTAAATGGGTTTATGGTTTTTCCCCAAAATTTGGATTTCCTAAAGGGAAGACTCCTGGGGACCTAGTCAGGCTTATGCCTGGACAGCCCGCAGTCTCACTATCTGAGACTCCTTATTTTCGGGTAGGGTTGATTGACTTCACATCCACTCCTTGAGAGAAATGTCGATTTTGGAGAAAAGAGGATTGAAGTTTCTCATGTCTCATGGGTCATGGGTCACCCAGGCCTGGACTTGAATTAGAAAAGATCTGCTCAAGTAATACTAAAGGATAAGCTCAAGGCACCATCTCAGTTCAAGAAGGATCCCATAGAAGATATGGCATTTACATAGGAAAGCAGACCCACGAACAGGATATAAAATCTTGATGATCATAGAAAAAAAATCAATTCAAGCAGTCGCCCAAGCGAAAGGGCCTTTATGTATTCCTGAGTGACTCCTCTCTGTAATGCTTTATTCTGTGTTCCTATCTCCTTCAAGACCTCTGAGCTATAGGTCTGTACAAAGACTTTTGAAACGGCCTGTAAAGTGCCTTAGTTGAGAGGGAATCAAGATATATGTTTTATTGTCTAAATGGGACGGTGATGAGTTAAAACCCTCCTCAATTTCTGGTTGGCTAGTTTGATTTCCAGGCGATTTTGATTATTTAGGCGAGTTTTATTGTGAGTGAGTATCCCTTTTTCTTGCTAAGAATGCGATTTACTGGAAATATCAAAGAAGAGGATGTAAAATAGCCTTTGAGAAGACAAGGTTAATAGGCTACTTTATTCGTCAGGTTGAGACAAAGAAAAAGGGATGTTTAAGAGGCTGATTTTCAATGACTACAAGATCAAATCAAAATCGGCTATTTTATGTTGAAAGCTTAAATAATTTTGGACTCAAAGCTCTCATTGATAATTTTTAAAAAGGAAATTCTTGCCTTCTAATTTGTATTGAAAAGGCCTGACCTAAACCCCTTGAATAATTAATTAATATTCTAAATTCATACCAACCCATCTTTTACTTTGACCTTTGAATGAACTTCCCTCCAATGGAGCCTGATGACAACCCTCAAGACAACCAGCTCCTTCCAGTTGTCTTTCAAGCCTTACCTTACCAGTTTGATGAAGCTGTTGAGGATAATGAACTCATCAGAAACCAAGATGGAACCATCCAACTCAATACTTCGAGTTTGCCTGGCCTTCTTCATCTTATCAAGAAAAGCAGCCCTAAAATCAGCAGCTTCAACAAAAGACTGAAAAAGATCGAAGAGAAAAACGATATGAGGGCCTTGAATCGTGAAATTATTGATCGGGATTTCTACCGTGCTTTACAAGCTGGTCTCAAAAGGAACTTGGTGCTTTCAGTTGTCTATTCTCTGTTTAAAAGACCGTGCTCTTCTATGGCAGAGTTTTATTGCAGAGTGCTTTCTGTGTACATGCTCAATACTTCTTTGCCAAAGCGTCTCAATGTATTGTTAAAAGGAGGAGTTTTAAATCAAGAAGATCCTTTGCTGCCCTTTTTGATGTGCCTGTGCAAAGCTTTCTTTTGCAAGACTTTAAATCTAAATCAAATTGATGGTGTGAAGGAAGGTCCACTCAATCTTTATCAAGAAGTTGAAGATAATGAAGGCAATTATTTCCTTTGGCAGAGGTTCCAGTTGAAAGAATTTTGGGTTATGAAGACAGAAAAACCGGATTTTCTGAAATTGCTTGGGAAAGGTGTGAAAATTTATTCTGAAGGATTTTACTATAAATTGATGGCACCTGATAGCGTCAAAAATTTCTTTGATCACATTCGATATCTCAGAACTTGTTTACATATTGAAGTTCCAGAAGAAATAGCAAGAGATAAAGATTATTCGGGCTATTTGAAACTGGTTCAAGAGCGAATTTTATTTATCAAAGAGGCAAACCAGGTCATTTTCGCTCCGGGTTGTAATTTCATTGTTGATGAACTGGTTGAAATTCCTGTCAAGAAGGTTACCAGTGAAATTTCTCAAGAGGAGGAGGCTGAATATCTTGAAGAGAAAATTAGAATCATTAAATTAAAAATGGTTGCTAAAATCAGTCAAGGATTCAATTTGGAAGAAGAACAAGATCCAAGATTAGCTGAAGAGGAGGCAATAATTCCTTTTGAACAAGAGCAAGAAGCTAGATTAGAGGTGGAAGAAGGCGAAGAAGAACCTCAAGAGGAACAACAAGCAGGAGTTGAGGCGCAAGTGAACATTTTTGAGACTCCAATCTATGATCAAGTAAGATTATTTGTTATAAAGGACCAGATATATTTTTTTCTAGTTAAACTTCAACTTTGAATGAAGAAAGAAGATGATTGATATCACAAAGAATCAGAGGAGAGATTTGAGCCTTTAGACAATTTTTTCTCTGATTGGTTTGATATCATCAACAAATAGTGATTGATTGATATTTTTTTACTTCAAAAAGAATTTCAGAAATATAAAGATGAAAGAAGAAGAAAGATGGAACGAGAGAATTTAATAACAATCCTAATCCTTCAAAAGCAAGTCTTGTGGGATAAAATCAAAGAAATCAGAAATAATTACAATACTGCAACTGTTCATAACTCACTAATTAATTAAATCAAACGATTTGGTTCGTTTACTTCTATTTTTAAGTTCTTATCCTTTAATGTTTAATCCTTATGATTTGTGTGTATAGTCTCAGGGTCCCGCTTGGGATCCTTCACCTCTTATGTAAATAAATCTCCATAAAACTTTATTCTGATTAACTGCTTATTATGTTTCCTTATATAAGTTATGCTTTTATTTATTATTAAGAAAAGTTTATAATTGAAATTTATACGAAACTATTATCAAATTTTGGCCTCCTTTGGCCTTCTAGATTGAAAATATCTCATTTGTCAGAAGTTTGTGCTTAAATAGATCGAAAGAACCTTTTTAATAATGAGTAGATAAATGGGAAGCTTAGGCGAAAAGCAGGCGAGTCTAAATTAATTTCTTGAATCTAAAAAATTTTAAGGTAAGATCATTTTTCCAACTTTTCAGATTTTCTCCTTTGATTTTGACTGCTACCCTCTCTTCCCAAAACCCTTACATGCTTTTTTACAGTTTTCCAAGAGAATGTAATTTTTAATGCCACCAGGTGATTTGAGCTTTTCTTATCAAGCTCTTGGAAACCCTTACAATAAAGCTCAGATCTCGCGAGAAAAGAGACAAAAGGGATCTTTCATTTGTTTGAAAAGTCTGAAACTGTGGAAACTTGTTTTACTAATTTGAGATGCTTCGCATAATCCTAAGAGATTTAAAGAAAAATGATAAAAACTAGATTCAAAGCTCTGCGGTAAATTTAAATTAAAGGGCCTTTTAATTTTCAGATAAAATTTAATTTGTCAGTGAGAGAGATTAATTAAAATGCGAATAAAAGGAGAAAATTGACTTACAGGGGTCAAAAGCAAATTTGAGAAAAAAGCATATTTACAAAGAAATCTCAGTAAGCATTTATTTCCCTTTCGTCTCATACAATTAACTATATAGAGCCAAGGCATATGAAGAGACCAAT
>Ga0182738_1004389_pt1 | contig 15630 bp, 14 predicted proteins | sample eDN5th30CBELigMG_FD_128876 | JGI IMG/M metagenome (GOLD analysis project Ga0182738, IMG submission 128876) | Enriched Miracle-Growth compost microbial communities from Emeryville, California, USA - eDNA 5th pass 30_C BE-Lig MG (version 2)... ... | reverse complement strand
TCTCCATTGAGATAAGCAGTATAATCCTCAATCCATTGTTCAGAAATAAGATATCTTGTATGCGTTTTCTTTTCAATATTTTTGGTAATGAAATTTAATTCTGCATCTCGTCTATTCGAAGAGATTTATTCAAAGATTCTTCCGGAAATAATTACCTTGCTTTGGGAGCTTTCTTGAGAAGCTCACTCGTAATTTTATTCACTTCATTATCAATGGGGCTCATGAGAGCTGATCCAGGCTGTAAAATTAATGAACTTGGGGATAAAACAAGAATTATGCTACTTTATCAGAAAAAGTGTCTGTTCTTCGATAAGGCTTGTCTGTGGAGACAGAAGTGAAGCTTTTATCGTTTGTGATGGTTCTGTTAGGGTCAAGGGTACTTCTATCGTGGCGTTCATTTTTTTCTGCGAGATCTTTTTTAGTGGAAGTGTTGCTTTGGATTTGGACATTAACAGGTGTGAGAGTAGCCTCTGAAGTTCCATGTCTAATTTTTTTGTTGAGAGGAAATCCTTCAGGAAAAAAATTACGGTTTTGTATCTCTTGATCTGTCCATAGATTTATTTTGTTCGGCAAAGGAGGCGACTTTTTTGCAACTAACGAATGAGAAGAGGTCGAAGAGTGTTGTTTACTTTTTGGAATGTGAATTTAAACCAGCACGAGTGCTGAATTGCTCTTGGCAGCTTTCGCATACATGAGGTGCAGGGACAGTTTTTTTCATCTATGAAATTAAGCTGAGTGGGTGCGATTTTAATACATTTCCATGACGAGCTGATGAAGACCGGTTCTTGGATCCACAAGAAAACAATTTCTGGACAAAAGATGTCATTCAGTATGTAATTAAGCTTTTTTTTTTAATACAAAGCCGGCGAAAAAGTTCTAATAATAATGTAGAGAATTCAACATTTAATCAAAGCAAAGGCTTAATAAATAATTAGTTCCAAACATAATGATTTGTTTTTGAGGGTTTTGGTGACTTTGGGGACATTGGGAAGGTTTTTTCGAATATTCAGGAGAAACAGGATGGGGTTCTTATAGAAAGACGGGAGTTTTTTGGGTTTGTGAAGGAGTTTGATTTCTAAACTATTTAATTTGTTTTTATCATAGATTTTCTCACATAGTGAAGCGTTTAAAAACATAAAAGCAGTAAAGACTTGATATAAAGCATGAACTCTTTGAGAAAATTCAAGAGCCAGAGCTTTTAAAAATGATTAGGAAACGCTAATTTATTCGACATTAGAGATCTAATTTTAATCCTGTATGGCAATGTGGCAAGGAACAATCTTGTCTTGACACTTTTTAATTTAGAGTATTAATTTGTTTGATATTGCTAAAACTGCTATTTCCCACCTCAAATTGTCCAAAAATAGTAAAAATTTTAACCATTGTATTTTCCCTAAATTTAGGTTCTAATCAATAGCTACTGCGATTATAATCAGCTGAATCTTACAGAAAATAGCTTGATATAGTCAAGTACATTACCTTTTATAGAAGTAAAGGAAGTCCCTTTCCTCGCTTGAAAGATTATTTTCTCAGAGTAAAAGCACCAAATTAGGCAGAAATTAGTCTTTGCTAAATATATATATTGGAAATGATTAGTCTAGAGTTTCATGGACTAATCATACAAATTATTTAAAAAAGCCGCTTTAAACAAAGCTTGAGCTACAGTTTCAAAAATAATTGTAAATTTTCACTTTTTTCAAAAATAAGCGCCAAGCGAGAACCTGATAAAAGATTGAATTTTTACGTGAATAAAAAATTAAGAAAGAAGAGAGGAGGTTGGGGAAGATCAGAAAGTGTCGTATGCATCAAAATTACAATTTTTTAAGCATTTAGATTTGGTATTTCTAAATTAGGAAGAAAAATCCATAATTTTTATTTCAGCTTTAATCTAGTTCCTCCTGAATAGAACTTGATGGGATGGCTCTTTTTTGTTGAAAGATATAGATTGGACCAAAAAACAAAAAATTATGAAACGAAACGTATGTATTAAGTGAAGCCTTCAATCAATTATATATGGGATACTCTTTATACAAAGCACAAAGATTAAAGGAGACTCTGAAACTATCCAACATTATTTATTCAGTATTAGTGGGAACAAGTGGATCAAATCCAAGTTCTTCGACAGGAATGACGAACTCTTGCAACTTGGCTTCATAGGCCTTGACCATGTGAGTATGAGCTTTACGAATTTGTTGAAGTTCTCTTTGAAGTTCAGTAATCATATCATTCTTTGATGCTTCTACTTCTTCAATTGCTCTCATAATTTGTCCTAAAAGGTTTGGTTAATTTTTGACTGTTAAAAATGACTTACCTTGGACGTTAGGATCTAAATTAGGAGCTTGTTGTAAGATCTGATTAAGTTGTAAATCTTTGACTTCCAAGTTTTCTTCAATAAAGGCAACTTGCTTCTCCAAAATAAGGTTCTAATATATGAGGTTAATTGATGTTATAATCATGAAAAGATACCTTGAGACCAGTCTTGGATTGAATATCATAGATGGCTTCATTGAACTTCTCAGAAAGAGAATCTCTTTCTCTTTCAAGATACTTCAATTGTTGAAGCTTAACTTCATATTCAAATTCGAGTTTTCTGAATCTCATTTCAGCATTTTCGATTTCAGCCTTAACTCTTTCCTTTTCTTCTTGTAATTTTTCATATTCTTTTTGTTCTTCAGCCAAGGCCTTAATTTCATCATTCAACGCTTTCATAGCATCCTGGAGTTTCTTTTGTTCGCCTTCAATTTGAGCCAAGACCTTCTTATCATGTTCATCTTGCTTTTCGAGATCAGTAATTTGTCCCTTGAGTTGTTTGATCAAATCTAAGTTGGTAGCAGTGATATCAGCATAGTAACTCTTGATATCTTGGTATTTTTTATTATGCTTATTGGTTAAATCCTTGATGGCAGCATCTTTTCTTTCTTCAATTTGTCTGATTTTATGAGCTCTAGCTTCTTCCATTTCAGCTCTCAATTTCTTCATCTTCAAGTCATATTTATCCTTGACATCCTTTGCTCTTCTTTCAAAGTCTTGAGGGAAAATTTTAGTACAAAACAAAGCACAAAAAATACCTTGTCTGAGTTCAGTTTGCTTTCTGTTAAAGTCACTAGTGAGGGCGAAAGTGTATTCGACGTGGTTCATTTCTTGTTCTTTAACTTGAACCTTGGCAGTACGATTATCAAATTTCAGTTCTCTTTCTTTATAACGATGTTCATCTTCTCTTTGTTTCAAAGTTACTTCAACATCTTTCTTCAAATTAGTTTGATTATCTTGATTTTCAAACAACAAATGCTTGACTCTAGAGGATTTTTTTAGGGAGGGAAAATAACTATGGCTACTTTTGCTTATAGATGTTGATAGTCATCATGTGGTTTTCTTTGAGATCTTCGATTTCTCTTTCTTTGTTGATGATTTCACTCTTTAAATCTTCATTTTCCTTTTTGGCAATAATCCAATCATAATTAATTTTTTCTCTTTCTTGTTGATAGAAGTTGAGCATCCTCTCTTCATCTTCGACTGCTGTACGAAGCATCTTGATTTCTTTTCTCAATAAAAACTATTCTCCTTTTAACTCAATACAATATTTTTCTGTTACTTTGGCCTCATCAGAATACACGTCATTAACCTTATTGGCAGCATCCTTAGCTTCTTGCTCCTTAGGGTCTTGAAAAGTTAGTTATGGCAAGCCTATTGAGATTACTGAGAGGAACTTTGTTGTCTTTCTTTGCAGCAGGTCTGCTCATTTATTAGAAATATAACTTAAAGAGTTTTATTAATGTTTATTTAAACTCAATATCCAAAGGAAATCCTCATAACGATTATTAGTGAAGTTTTTCCATGAACACCATTCGTGGGAAAAAAACCTTCTTTGGGACCTTGCGAATAAGCTAAAGAGGAACCTTTGGAAGGGATAGATGATGTATTTTGTAAGAAAAATTTTTTTCTGCGAAAAGAATGAGACAGATTTTTTTGTGAAAAAAAGGGAAAATTTTTCTCTGTGCTTTCAAAAACAAGAGATTGACTCAGGGAAATATTTTCAAGAATGATTTCTTCAGTGGCAAATACTATTTGTGGGGAGAAATAATAACAGCTCAAATTTAAATTAGATCTTCATCAGCTGTATTTCTTAAAAAATTTTAAATATACATAAAAATCGCAAAATCTCTTTGTCAGAATGTCCCAGCAGCAGTCTGCAGTGAAGAAGATTTTTGGTAATCTCTCTGTGATTACTGTGCTTGGTTACATGGGTCTTCTTTACTTTACCTTTTTGTATGCCAACGGATTTGCAATTCCTGAAAGTACAATATCAATGCTTTGAAAAACCTTCTTACCATTTAGAATCAACTGGCCTGATCGTCCACCTTGTTGCAATGCACATGCTTTTAGCTTTGTTTTTGATATCATATTTCCAAACAATTTTAAGAGATCCAGGAAGAGTTCCTTTGTTTTGGGTATAAAAATCATAGTAGAATTCTCAATAATTTTTCAAAGGGTTTCTTTATTGATGATGCTGATACCAAAACCAGGAGATATTGTTTGATTTGTCACATTTTCAAGCCAGAAAGATGTCATCATTGCTCAGCTTGTAACAGATGTGTCTTGAATATGGATCACCACTGTCCTTGGCTTAATAATTGCATTGGTTTCTACAACAGAAAATACTTTATTCTTCTGTTGTTCTATGCTTTGGTCCTTAAACTTGAAGCTGCCATCTTTTATCTTCCCATCTGGGCTCGTTACTTCAAAGACGTAGTGGTAAGATGATGATTAGTTAAACAAGAATTGAATGTTTGCTTTTTTAGATCAATTCCTCTGAAGCTCCTGCTTATCCTGACTATCTAACGATTGCTGTTTATATTTTGAATGCCGTGATGCTTTGTGTTTTGACAATCTTTTTCAAATTCCATGTCAAATTAATCATCGAAAACCTCACTACTTTGGAGCAAATGGATCGTAAAAGAGATCCTCTTATGCAAAAAGAAGCTATTAATGTAAGCATTTTAAGCATAAAGGGAACTATTCTAATCATTTTCATAGTATGACATGGGCGTTTATTACAACTTTATTCAAATATTTGGAAGAAACAAATTGTTTTGGTTCTTACCCTTTGATTCGAAGCAAGGTCAACCTGTTGGTGACGGTGTCGTTTGGCCTCAAAAACCAACTCTTGGGTATTTCTTCATGAATAACTATCGCCTAAATCACATTTCCTTAGACAAACTTATGAGATTGATATGAGTATTCAAAATATTCACAGAGGATCTGAAGGCGGTTTTGATAAGAGTACAACAGGAAGAGAGCATAATATTACTCCTCAACAACATGCTACGCCTCATAAAGTTCAAGCTTCTGTCTTGAATTTCCAACAAGTTTCCCCTCCTTTGAGTTTACAGAGAAATCCTACTTTACCTGATGAATATAATAAAGCTGAAATGGTAAATAAGAGAATTATAAGCCTTACTTAATTCCTCCTCTGTTAGGATAATTATAATTCAAGGAATCCAAATGGGAATTTTTCAAGGCCACCAGCATTGGATTTGAGAGGATTTACGAATATCAAAGAAGAGTCAACAGGATTATATCAATCAAATCAAAGTGCAAATATGAATATTGTGACTGGAAACTTGTCAACTTATCAGACAAAACGTCTTGATGTGCCTTTATTGACTTCAAATTCCACCCAGCGTCAGAATTACACCCCAAATATTTAATAAAATAAACAATTTTTCCTGTTTTGGATATATTATATTTTTATAAAATAAACTTCTAGTCTTTCTGATTATCCTTCAACTTTTTATAAAAAAATAATTCATTGCATAATTGTATACTTTAAAAGTAGCAAAGATGATTTGAAATATTTTTATTATTGTTCGCGAGAGGCACGACAAATATAAATTTCAAAGTCCAATAAGAATAATAAGCCATCTTTATACATAAATGCAAGGATAACTCGAGACCTTATTTTCACTGTATAAAATAGAGAAGCATTCACTAATGCATAAAGTTGGGAGTAGAAAGATATTTATTTTTTGTTAAGGTACTCAACAAACTCATCAATCATAACTGGCCAAGCTCCTAAAGAAAAGAAATCAGCTCAAATTCGACATATTCATTTGGTTACCATCATCAACGTAGTTTGCAATATTTCCTTTAGTGACATAGTGGAATTCCAAAAGCATGTTCCAAGTATCTTTGGTGATATCATTCTTATTAGAAGAAGCCTTTATTAAGAAAATATAGAACGATTATCATTGGAAAGGTTTTTTACATCAATAAAGGTAAGCCATTGGTCAATGAAAGGGAATCTGTCTTTAAGTAAAATTTCCCATAAAGCTAAAAAAAAATTATTTCATTTTTTCTATTCACATTACCTCTAGCACTGTCAAAGTTAAGGTTTCTTGCGCCGGGATCTTTAGCGAAATTGAAAGTGTAACGATAGACTTCTTTGAATTCTTTTTCATCATCTAATTTCTTTGACAAATTCTTAAAAGCAGCTTGAGCATCCTTTATAGAATTGACGCTATTTATTTATCATTCGGGATTCTTTAGAAAATCTACTTTAAGGTGGCAAGACCAGTCAAGAACTCGTCTTTAGTATATTCACCCTATAAATTTCTTATTCCAATTCGTTTTATGAGTATACCATAGTCTTGGCTTTGCACAAATAAGAGAAGACAAGGGTAACGGGGTCAAGGGGGTTGATGCTGACGTCCTTGAGGAATTCGAGGATACCATCATTGTCGACTTTTTCTTCTCCCTTTTCTACGAAATAAGATGGAGGAGAATCAGGTGAAATACCTTTATATTTTTCATATATTTCTTCTTGCTTTTTGTTAGCTTTAGGCTTGGCCTTTTCTTGATTTTTAGGGTCACTAAAGTGCATTTCACAAGCTCTATCAACATCCCAATTGGTTTTTCTAAGAAGATCAAGAGCAGTTTTCTCATCACAGCTGATAGCAGCTGTCAAATAGTTAACTTGGTCCTTTTGCTTTTTGTTTAAACCCTAGGAAGTGTCAGATATGAGAAAGAAGCGAGTACTGACACCACCAAACATTGATTCTGCCTTTGCCTGATTTACTAAATAATATTTAAAATATTTGCTGCGTATTTATTAGATAATGTCAAATATTTCTTAATTGCGAAATGAATTTTATAGATATACTTGGGATTTTCTTTATCAAGTAATTTGTATCTTTTGTATGAGAAAAGCAATGAATTTATATTTTTCTGACATCGTTGTCATAGAAGAATTAATTTATTAAGCTTGAGAGTCAAAATATTAAAGACAATGATTATATGATGAGTGAATGAATAAATCAAAATGAGATGAGGTAAAATTTATAAAGTATGGAAATAAATGAACAAACAAATAATTCTTTATATAAAGAAGTTCCTCATTTTCTTGATAGAAATTATAAAATTGGTAATCATGGAGTACACATTTATAAATATCATATCCTCCAGTAATTAGTAGCAACTGTCCTTACACACAAATAAACTTGTTTAGTTTATTGACAAAAATTCTTCTTCACAAAAATCCTTCCAACACCTTTTTCTTTACTTATGACCTCTTTTTTTGGGCAAATATTGCTTCAAATTTAGAGAAAGTTTGTTCAACTCCTAAACAGATAAATTAATATTTATTTCAAGGAAATCCATCGTCTTACATCATCAGTAAATCTTTGGTATAAAAGAACTGTAGCATTGACACATTTGCAAGGAGCAATATGATGGGTACAGACTTTTTTATTACATGCAATGCAGCTGATATATGACAGATAAGGATAATTTTTGCATGTCATGCAAGTGATAGCATCATGTCTGGTTAGTTTATCACTAAAAGATCTTATTGTGACTTTCGCATGAGATCTGAGAACAATATCACGTTGCTCAAGTTCTTTATTCTTGACATCTTCATAAATTCTGGCGAGCTATATTTAAAAGTTGATGCTAAGGAGCTAAATTTATAAATTATACCTGACTTTTGGCCTCCCTGGTGAGATCTAATTCTTCATTCAATTTAACGTTTTCCATGAGGAGCCATTCATAAGGGAATGAGCCATTTTTATGATTTCCTTCTTTTATATAATCCTCAACGGCCATTTGTGCAAAAGGAATCCAATCATAAGATGCTATATTCACAGCTTCTGAGATGTTAAAGCCGTGCGAGAACCCAGCATGATAAGATTTGGGGAAAGTAATGATAAAGTCCCCAGGACATTGTTCTGTACGATAGACAGGAATCTAGAGAATCTTTATTTACTGAGAATAAAGGGTGTAATTACATTATTCTCAACAAGATCGAGAGGGTTGATAGTAAGAACTATATTATGCATAATGCCGGGCTTCCTGACGAATAAATCAGGATATTTTTCTCTGATAACGACATCGAAATCTTCTTTATGGTCAGGTGGAATACAGTACCTTTAAAAAATTAATAAAGAAAAAATTAATTTTAGTCCTCACCAAGTCTTTGGAGCGCCTTGATGCATATAATTGATGCTATACATATACAAATCTTCGACATGCCAACAGAAGGAAGCGAATAGCATTCCAAAGTAGATCCAAGGAGAGGTAATTCCACTTATATTTTCAGATTTCGTCTGAATTATTTGAAAAAGCGAGTCCTTTGCGTGATTGATGTTATTGAGATTGAAAGGATGTGTCTTTTCGTCGTTATAATCGAGTTCATCTGTCATCTTTGCTTTGTAGACCGTAGGAAAAGCACTTCCGTATCTTCGTGTAGGAAGATCTGCGGCATATTCAACAGAGACTTTTTTTTTAGCTACTATATAATTTTAACTTTAAACTTTTCGATTTGAGAATAAGTTACGTTGGGGATCTTCAACTAAGGCCCAAAATTCATATTCATTAGCTCGGGAAGTGTTTGGGAATTTGAATGAAGTGTTTCTTTTGAAGTTCGTCTGGAACTCGTCAGCCATTTCTTTAAATTCTTGGGCAGTGTAGGATTCGATATTCTGTTCAAATGCCTGAGGAGTTTGCGGTTAATAACAGCAAAAATTAAGTTGCAATACCTTGCCTTTAATCAAATCTCTTAGAATTTGTTTACGTGTTGTGAGTTTTTTATCAGGGCGGCTGTAAGAAAACTCTGGATTCCAGGTCTTTGGCGTCTTTAATTTTATACATCCATACTTGTGGTATCCGAGATCAACAAGTTTTTTGATGAGAAGAAATGGTTCTTTAAACTCTTCGTTTGTTGGTTCATAAACTGGCATTTCCATGATTTTTTGGTACGATTTTGGGTCTCTAAGGAAAGCTGGCTCAGGTTCCTGGACGGGTTCCTTCTTGGTGGGTGCGGCTTTGGCCTTTATAGAAATTTTGGCATGGCTTCGAAGGGTTGTTTTTCGGTTTTTGTCGAGCCTAGAAACGACTTTTTTGGAAATCTATAAACTGGTGAGAAAGATGGAAAGAAAAAGGAAATAACCTCTCGTTCTCTGGGTTTACTGGCCTTACGGATGGGTTTTTTAACGATTGATGACCTTCGCATTGTCTGGAGAATAAATATTTATTATAAAATTCAAAGGCAGAACTTAATATAAACTTTAGCAAAGTTTAAATTTATTAGAACAATCGACAATCGCCAATTCATGAAACTTATTAATTTATATCTATACAATGCAGACTTTGGGACTATCTATGCTTAATCCACGTTTGTTTGGTGTTTAAGTTGAAAAAACTTTTGTTTTAATTACTCAAAAGGAAAATCTCTAATCTTGAGAATTTGAGCGGAAATCAGCTTATAAGTGTTCTGATTGTGACTTGTTGGGGATTGAGACCTGAAGAATGGAGATCTAAAGCAGAAAGAGATTTGGGTCAGTAGGACAAGGTTTTTTACTGTTCAAAGACATATAATTAACAGAAAATTCTTTGATATCAAATCAAAGACGAATTATATGGTGTTGAATCAATGTGGAGTGAGTTGGGGAGAGTGGTGATCAAAGAAAGATTCGCTCAGTGCTATTAATTGGATGAGTTGTTGATATGACATTCAAATTTTTCTCTGGAAAAAATCTTTGAATTCGTTAAAGCTTTGCTTGAACCAGACGTTTTTGAAGCTTATTGATTAATTGGTCCTGAAGTTTAGGGTAAAGACTACTTGGAGGGTGGGATGATAAGGCGGAGGATGAACGGGACGGATTTTAAAGAATGGGATCAGGAAAATCATAATCAGACTTTTTATATTGTGATGGAGGCAGTCCAGGGACAGTATGAATGAAATTTTTATTTTGTTTTTTAATGATTAATCAACTAAAATTTTAAACTCCTAAAAACTAAATTTAGTTTCATTTGTTCTTTTAAATTTTGCCTTGTTTTGCTGGTTTCAAGAAGTCTCAACATTCTGATGATTTTCCATTGGCTCATAGAGATAGAAAGGAGTTCTTCAAGAAAAAATCTTCCTTTTAAAGCTTTGGCTGGTGAAGTTTTTTGTGAATAATTAATAATGAGAATGTCTAATATCTGAAATGCCTTTGAGACAGAGAGCCATCTCAGATTTTTTCTGATCAAAAACAGTATGATCTTGAGAATTGGATTCAAAATGCGCGATTTTTCTATGGGCTCTTATGATTTTATTTTGAAGACAGCGTCAAAAGAACTTCACAATCAATCAAAAGATGATAAGAAAAAAACATCGAAAAGGAGAGAGAATTCTGATTGACTCCGAAACTAAGAAGAGAACAAGCTCATATTTTCAAAGTATCATATAAGATAGTCACCTCAAATTCTTTTAGGTAAAAAAATTTGAAATCTTGTCTTTGAATCAAAATCCCTTAGAGAGAGAGGTTTGACAAATTAGCAAGGCATTATTTCAAAGAGCAGCAGAGAGCTTCTAAACAATTTTTTTATTTTGTTAAGAAAGAATAAACTGGAAATATTTGAAATATTTTTATTGTGAAATGTCAGGTAGTTACTCTATAAAATCTGTTTAGGAATAAATATTTGAACCTCGGATACTCTCAGAATAATGAACCAAGATAGTTAATAATCACATAAGAGAGGATAATTTAGAAGGAAGAAATGCGACCAAGTCGAAAATATTGAGATGCCAAAGTTATATTTCAAGATTTTTTCACGAATTTATGTTTTTGGTCCGAAATGAAGGAGGGACAAAATTATTGATAAATTCTTTTATTTTTCGAAAGTTTTTCGAAAAGTATGAATTCTTAATATGTCTTTCAAACTTTTGAAATGCTATGTGGTGTAGTGGTGTGATGTTTCTTTCTTGAAAAATTTGATTATAATATACAGTACAAAGATAAAACTTTACAAAACAAGTTTTGTTATAAACTCAGAGTTGAAAACTCCCAAAAAATACTCAAGAATAAAAAATAAGACGAACAAATACGAAACCTAGAGGCTGGATCTTTGTAGTGCGAAACTTTGGTTTAATATTTTGAGCAAACAAAGAGGAAGCCACCTCTATTTTTAATTTTATTTTGTTTCATGTACTCTTTGATTTGAGATTTTACATTACTATTGGGAGCCATCTTCAAACACCCTTTAACAACTTTATCATCAAATTTATAATGTTGTAAGAGCATATTAATAATTGACTGGTGGCCCCATCTCGTTGCAACTTCAAGTGCTGTTTCTTCATATGGTCCATTTGAATTTACCTATTGAGGGAACTATTAGAGCGAGATCTTTTTAGAATAAATAAATACTTTTGATTTGATGAGATGATTGACATTATTTTCTATAAGGAGTTTGACAGCATCTGCATTTCCATTTTTAGCAGCGACATACAAGGCAGATTGGCCTTTAGTGTTCAAACTATTGATAAAATGTAACGGGTCTTCTGTGCTCAACATAAACCTAGATTTGTTTATGAATGGGGAAATCCAAATGCTTCATCTACTTTTTGGGGTCTTTTTTGATGAGGTATTTCATATGAGCAATATGGTCAGAAGAACCAATAGCTGCACATCGGCAAAATTCTTCTGCTCTTCTCAAAAGAGTCAATGAATCATTCTGATCTTTAAGCTTCTATGTGAATTTTTAGAGAGAGAAGGAGTATGAGAGTTACTTGTTCTTTGGAGATGGGAGTGACATTTGAAGTTCTAAGAGCAAAACTATCAACCTCTTGGGAAATTGCTTTCTAGGGAAAGTGAGTATTGCAAAATTATCACCGGGAAAAGAATTACAGCATTGTTGATATTGCGGACTTCTTGAGTTTGGAACAAAACCAAGGATTGGAAAACAGACTTGAGTTTCTTCCATTTTGGTACTTTATGATGAGAACTAACAATGATATATCAGCAAGGTAATTTTTCAAGTCGATAATCTTACGTTGAAGAAGTCTCAATATACTTGTTTTCAGGCTTCCCATCCCAATCACCGTTTTCATTGGCAGCAGTTTCCATAATCTCAGGAAGTTCACTTTGACTATACTCAATTCCTTGACTTTCTTTGGTAGCTTTATCAAAAGTATACATTTGTGACAAGTGCAAAATATTGCCTCCTGATTGAGCAAGATCTGTTTGACTTTTTGGAGTGGCGATAGCATTATCCGAAGGTACTCCAAAGACTCTGATTTCAGAGCCAGGCTCCTTGCCATTTTCGCTGAGATTTATTATGTTCTTTCGGACTGGAGAGACAGCTCTAGAAGAAGAATCTGAGTTGTTAGCAGCCAGATCAGAGTCTTTTGGTTGAGAAGAGGATCTTGTCCGAGAAACAGAGATTTTGAGAGGAGATAAGAACCTTGGTTGATTCTCCTTGCCCTTGGAATTGTTGTTGACCTGATATTTTCTGGGAGTGAAGTCCAGAGTTGTATTTTGAGGGAGATCATCAAGGTCTTGAAAGAAGTTGTTATCCTAAATGAAGTTTGAGGACAAAATGAAAACGAGAAATGAACTTGAAGAGGAGAAGTGATTGGAATTGGTCTAACTTTGTTGGAGTTTCTGGAGAAATTCGATTTGATTTGGTTGATAGGAAGGGAATTACTTTTGGAAGGAAGTTGAGTTTGGATGTTGGATAGTGACATAAAGGGATATTGATTCGTAAATTTTTTGAGTTAGTATAAAAAGCAAATTTCAGATGTAAGAGTAATACAATTTCCTAGATATTCTTGCCCGCCTTTATTAATCCTTTTTTTTTTAAATAAAATTTTAAAGGTCTAATTTACAATGGTTTAGCCGGTCCTGTTCAGGTCTGGCAAGTGTAAAGAATCAAATAGAATATGAGGGGTTGACAGGAAGGATCTTGGAGTTGGTAAGGTTGACAAGGACAAAAAAAAAGGGGCCGAAAATAACAAATTTTGATCAAAATTGCCGTTGCATAAACGATTGATACTTTTGAAAAAAACCTTGTCGAGGAAAAGCTTTAAAAGGAAGAAAAGAATAACTTGTGTGATTGGGATTTTGTGGGACAGAAAACAAAAATAAAAAAGTGGATCTGTTCCCCTCTTCCTCGTAACTAAGTTTATACTCAAAAACCAAACTGCAAGATTTTATCAAAAAATCGTTTCTGTGGAAAAATCAATTAACTCCTAAATTCCTCCTTAAAATATTTTTTGGCTCTCCCTTTTTTGATTTCACTCGAAAACTGCCTCAATATCTCGTAGAAAGATCTAAAACGAGAATCGAGGCGTGAACTAAATATGTTGGCGAAAATTTGAAGGCAAAGGATTAATGAGAGGTTATTGAAATTGGCATTGGTATACTAATTTGATTTTTAATTTGGTCAAATTAACTTTCAACAATATTCTGCCAAAAAAATGCTTCATCAAGCATTTCATCTTTCCTCCATTTTTTATTTAATTACAGTTGGACAATACCTTTGCAAAATCAGAGGAAGTAAGGCTAAAATGAATTTTACAATATGTAGAGAGAGAAAACGAAAATTGATAAAAAAAGCTAATCAAAGTATTCAGATCTATGAAAATTGAAATCACATAAACTATTTATTTAATCGAGGTCTTTGAGATCAAGTTTAGCTTGAGCGACATGACTCAGAAGTTCTCTTGTTTCATTTAAGGTTGTAAGCCCAAACTCATTGCTATTCCTTGGAGAAGGAGATATCGTTCCATTTTCATTTTGCTTTGCAAAAGTGGATTTCGCATATTTATTATTGTTCGGAAGAGCACCAGCTGTTGACAATTCATCAGTTCCAGAAAGCGGACTCTCATCACTTTTCTTGGCGTCTGGAGTTGAGAAAGATAAGGATGCTCTTTTAGAAGAGGTCTGGGAATTTGATCGGCGAGGGCTATTGTTTTCACTTGTTTCTTTCATGGAGTTATTCAGCTGAGAAGACAAGAGATTGAGTTTGAGAGGAAGTTTATTGAATTTATCTTTTTTATTTTGGCCTTTCATTATTCGAGGAGTCACATCAAGGGCTGCAAATGGAGATTGAGGATCAGTTTTTGAAGATTCAGTTCTTGCGATATGCAACTTGACACTGTCATTGCCTTTTTTGGGAGTATAATTTGCATTCGCATAATCCTTCATCCTTTGTTGTAAAGCCTGAACTCTGTCAAGAAGGCCATTCATAATATCAACTGTAGATTTAAGCGGTTTTTTCCCAGTAGGATTGTACAGGTTAAACTCCAGTTGTTTTTCATCTGCTATTTGTTTATAATTCGGTCTTGGAGTCAATCCTTCGAAACCACCAGCTGCTCTAACATGAAGTTTTCTATTCTCTTCAGAAAGTTCTTCGTTTTGAGCTCTGAGCTGTTCCACATCCTTTTTTAGTATAGTAAGTCTGACAATAACTTGATCCATAATATCTTTGAGAGATCTGATTCGACTTTGAACCACTTGATAATTGTCATTTGAAGCCGCATTTTGTTTCTTCAAGGTTTCAATCTGATGCTCAAGACCCTGAATTATTATTTGTTGATTGTCCAGCTCAGTGACTTGCTTCTCATATCTATATTTTAAAGTGCTGCATTCATGTTCTAAATCTTTATGTTTCGTTTGTAAATCTTCATGCTTCTTATTCAATGCTTTATGCTAGATGGGGTTGAATGGAGCTAGAAGAAAGAGAAACTCACTAATCTTTCAAGAGTTGTTAACTTTGCAGTGATCACTTTAAAATCTTCAAGAGGAACTCTTTGTTCAAGTTCTTGTTTCAATTCAAAAATTTCAAGGGTTTTTTCTTGAATGAGATTCTCCATATTTGAAATTTTTAGAGCAGTAGCTTTGTCAATGACTGGTTCTTCAGAATTTATACGGTCTAATGCTTTTGAGAATTCTGAACACAATCCATAATAAGGAATTTCTTTTTGCTGGCATGTTTCATACATATTTCCTGAAAGAAGAATATAAGAGGATTTTTATTAGGAAATGATTTTTTTACGAAGCTCTTCAGTTCCTTGAAGCATAGACCCTTGGAAATACGTTTCTGCTAACTTGAAATTCACATAGATTGCATTCGATAATGCTTTAATTATTGGATCCATCAAACCATTGAGATCTGGTTCAACTCTAGATATTTATGAGGCTTATCCGCAATAATAAATGAATATACTCTTCTAGTGCTTTGAAGAATTTAAAGATTCTGTTTACATCAGTTTTTGAAGTGACCAAAGTGTCCTCAGATTCATTTTGAAACTTTTCAAGTTTTACTTTGAGAGCTGATACATGATCCCATAAAGCCAACTATGATCCCAAATTA
>Ga0182738_1004388_pt1 | contig 15630 bp, 15 predicted proteins | sample eDN5th30CBELigMG_FD_128876 | JGI IMG/M metagenome (GOLD analysis project Ga0182738, IMG submission 128876) | Enriched Miracle-Growth compost microbial communities from Emeryville, California, USA - eDNA 5th pass 30_C BE-Lig MG (version 2)... ... | reverse complement strand
TTCGTGGTCCCACGCGTTGGAGAGCAGCACTCCACCGATGTCGAAGAAGCAATGCGTGATCATGGACGGACCCCGAAGCAGAACGAGGCGCCCGGTTAGAGGCGCCTCGTCCAGTTCAATGCCAAATCAGCTTCATGAAGTAGCGGGGGCGGGATTTGAACCCGCGACCTTCGGGTTATGAGCCCGACGAGCTACCAGGCTGCTCCACCCCGCGTCGATGGGCCAAATATCGCCGTGGCCGGGACGCCAGTCAAGGGCGACTCGCTCCCCTCTCGAGCACCATTAGAAATGTCCCCTGCCCTCGCCGGCACGATCGACTCGCGCTCAACGCTCGTCGCCATCGCGCCGCGGCTCCGCGAAGCGATACAGGATCTCCCGATCGCCACGCACGAGCCCGAACTCCTCGCGCGCTATCCGCTCCTGCACCACCGGATCGCTCTCGATCGACTTCTTCACATTCTCCAGTGAATCGACCTGCCTTTCGAGTGTGTCGATCTCGGCGCGCACTTTCGCGCTGCGCGCCCGCTGCCGAAAGAGATCCGTCGTGCCATACTCGCCTCCCTGCACCGCGAAGACGATCGCGGCGATCGCCACGACCACGCCGACGATGCGCCACGTGCGCGCGCCGACGGGCCGCGTCTTCTTCGAGCGAGCTGGCATCCCCCCCCTCCCCCGCCTCAGAGACCGTAGATGGAGCCGCCGGGATATTCGGCGGACTCGCCCAGGATCTCCTCGATTCGCAGGAGCTGGTTGTACTTCGCAACCCGGTCGGTGCGCGACGCCGATCCGGTCTTGATCTGACCCGCGCCGGTCGCGACCGCGAGGTCCGCGATGAACGTATCGGCCGTCTCGCCGCTCCGGTGCGAGATGATGGACAGATAGCCCGCAGACCGGGCCATCTCGATCGCCTCGAGCGTCTCCGTCACGGTGCCGATCTGATTCAGCTTGATGAGAATCGCGTTGGCCACGTGCTGCTCGATTCCTTTGCCGAGGAACTCCGTGTTGGTGACGAAGAGATCGTCGCCAACGAGCTGCACCCGATCGCCGAGTGCGGCGGTGAGCGCCGCCCAGCCATCCCAGTCGTCTTCCGCGAGTCCGTCTTCTATCGAAACGATGGGGTATTCGTCGAGCCACTTCGTGTACAGCTCGATCATCCCCTGCGCGTCGCGCTTGCCGGCGCCGCTCTTCTTGAAAGTGTAGCTGCCCTCCTCGTCGCGCAGTTCGCTGGCCGCGCAGTCCAGCGCGAGCGCCACCTGCTGGCCCGGCGCATACTTCGCGGCCTCGATCGCCTCGAGGATCACGGTGATCGCTTCCTCGTCGCTGGAGAGATTCGGCGCGAAGCCTCCTTCGTCGCCCACGCCCGTGGAGAGGCCGCGCTTCACCAGCACCTTCTTCAACGAGTGGAACACTTCGGCGCCCATCCGCAGCGCTTCCGCGAATGTGTCGGCGCCGATCGGGACTATCATGTACTCCTGGAAATCCACGGTGTTCGTCGCGTGCGCGCCGCCGTTCAGAATGTTCATCATCGGCACCGGCAGCACGCGCGCCATCGGACCGCCCAGATAACGGAACAGTGGCAGCCCCAGCTCCTCCGATGCCGCGCGCGCGGACGCCATCGATACGGCCAGTATGGAGTTCGCGCCGAGGCGTTCCTTGTTCGGCGTACCATCGAGATCGAGCATCGCACGGTCGAGCACCACCTGATCGAGCACGTCCATTCCGCGCACGGCTGGCGCTATCGTCTCCTCGATGTGCTGCACGGCGCGGAGGACTCCCTTCCCGCCATACCGCTTCGGATCTCCGTCGCGCAGCTCCAGCGCTTCGTGCTCGCCCGTGGATGCCCCGCTCGGCACCGCGGCGCGGCCAACCGCCCCGCTCTGCAGGATGACGTCGGCCTCCACGGTGGGATTCCCGCGGCTGTCGAGGATCTCTCTCGCGCGGATGTCTATGATCTCGGACATGGATTCAGGATTGGGTTGTCAGTGAAGGTTCCGGCGGCGCAACGCTGTGAATGCCGGTTCGCTCGAGCTCCGCGGCCATGCGATGCCAGACGACGCTCATCAACCGGTCGCGGTCATCGTACGTCATCCCCGCCGTCGAAATCGGCTCGAGGAACGTCAGCTCGACGACGCCCGAGTGTATCGCGACGTCACCTTTCCCCTGGATTTCGCGCGTTCCGCGACTCACCACGGGCACCACCGGCACCTGCGCGGCAATCGCCAGCACGAACGGCCCTTTCTTGAAGGGGCGCAGCTCGTACGATCGACCGCGCGTGCCCTCGGGGAAGACCGCCACCGAAACTCCCGACTTCATCTGCTCGGCGGCTTCGGCGTACGACTGGAAGGCGGCCTTGCGGTTTCCGCGATCGATGAAGATCCCCGCCACCGCCTTCACCGCGCGGCCGAAGACCGGGATCGCCGCGAGCTCCTTCTTGGCCACGAAGCGATAGTGCGGGAGCACGGTGGCGAGCGCGAAGATCTCGAACCAGCTCACGTGATTGCTCACGTAGACGCGCGCCTCGCCGGGAGGGCCGATGTACTCGCGGCCCCGCGTCACCACCTTCACGCCGGCAGCGAGCATGGCTGCCCGCGACCAGATGCGGGGCGCATGTCCCAGGGTGCTCTCCGGATGGATGCGGATACCGAGCAGGGAGAGCATGACGATCGGCACCCCGAGGACGAGTGTCATGACCACCATGGTGGGGTAGACGATCAGCGCACGCATCATCACGAAAAGTGGTCGAACCCGCCGGGGAGCGCAACGCGCTTCCCGGCCGCGTGCGCGCGCACCTCGGCGTTCCCGCTCTGCACGGTCCCGACCTGCGAGAGCGGTGCGCCGAATTCGCGCTCGAACACGGCGGCGTCGAGCGGTGGCGACGCCACGAGAAGCTCGTACTCCTCGCCGCTCGCGACGGCCTCCAGCGCACCCACGCCCGGGAACAGCGGGACGGCATCGAGGTCGAGCTCCATGGCTACGCCGCTCGCCGCCGCCAGGTGCGCCGCGTCGCCGGCGAGGCCGTCGGAGATGTCGATGAGCGCGTGCGCGCCGTGGGCGGCGAGCCACGCCCCCTCGCGGATGCGCGCGACCGGTCGCTCGAAACGCGCGAACGCCCCCGGGTCGGGCCTCTTTCCGCGGAGCAGCGCTTCGACAGCGGCACGCGGGCCGCCGAGCCGTCCCGTCACGTAGAGGAGATCGCCCGGGCGCGCGCCGGCACGCGTGAGCGGTGAAGCCGCGCTGCCGAGCACAGTCACCGCAATCGCGAGCTCGCGCGCCGCCGTGAGATCGCCGCCGACGATCACGGTACCCGCGGCGCTGACAGCTTCGCCGATGCCGCGCGCCAGTTCGTCGAGATCGCCACGCCACGATTCCGGGAGGGAGATCGAGAGCAGAACGCCGAGCGGCGCCGCCGCCATCGCGGCGACATCGCTGAGCGCCGATACCGTCGCGCGCCATCCCACGGATCGAGCCGGGAGCCAGTCGCGCCGGAAGTGAACGCCCTCCACCGAGCTGTCGGTGCTCACCACGAGGCGCTCCCCAGGAGGAACATCCAGCACGGCGGCATCATCGCCGATGCCGGCTGCCAGTTCACCCCATATGCTCATCAGCCGGCGGATGCTATCGAACTCGCCACCGGGACCGAGCTTCGTACTTCCGCTCATCGTACACCGCCATCGCTCGCGCGCCTGAGGCGCACCACACCGCGGGCGGTCGCCACCCACGCGAAATCGCCATCGAGTACGATGTCGCGCGCTTCGGCGGGAATCGCGCCGGGTGCGGCGATGAGACGCGCGGCTCCGGTGGAACGCGTGACCACCAGAACGCCCCCGGCTCCGGCGAGCCAGATCGTGTTCCGATCCATGGCGATGGCGGCGACAGGGGAGATCGGAGCGATGTTCACGACGTCGAAGCGCGACACGAGCGCGGCGGCGCGGACGTCGATCACCAGCAGCTCGCGATCCGTGGCGGCAGCCACGAGCGAGTCGCTCGCGGCCAGCGCGTACACAGGTCGCTCGAGTCGAGCAGCGCCACCTACGTTCACTCTGCGCGGCAGCGAGTCGGGCGAGGCTCCACGGACGAGAAACAGACCTGCTGCGCTTCCCACCCAGAGCGTATCGCCCGAAAGCAGAAGCGAGTACGCCCGCACGGCCGCGCCGCTGGTGGCGTGCACGCGTTCAGTGCGCGCCGCGCTGCCGGATGCGTCGCTCGAGATGAACGCAAGTCCGCCGTCGGCAGCTACCCATGCTCCCGCATCGGATGCGGCGACATCGTTCGCGCGATCGCCGGGAAGGCCATCGGTGGCCGACCAGCGGAGTGCGCTCTCCGGGCGGGATGCGTCGATCGCGACCACGCCGCGGTCGCTCGCCACCCAGATTCTGTCGCCGCGACCACTCGCGGCGAGTACACGCGCGCCAGCGAGAGCGCGCTCGATCGCGGGAGACGACAACCAGCTCCAGCGCTGGAGATCCGCGCTCGTGTGAGCCAGACCAGCGCGCGCGATGCCGCCTCCCACGTTCGTTCCCGCCATCCATACACCAGCCGAATCGCGAGCCAGCGCGTCGATCTCCGTCTGCAGCGGACCGAACGGGATCTGATCGCTCTTCATGAAGAGCGGGTCGACCCGAAAGAGCCCACCACCCGCGGTGCCGAGCCATACCTCGTCGCGATCCGGCGACTTCGCGCCCGACAGTACGCTCCAGCTCCTGAGCTCCGCATCGCGCGTCAGCAGCGGCAGCGCTCCACGCAGCGACGGATAGGCGGAGTAGATGGCGCCGAGCGACGACGAGCCCTCGGTCGCGCTGCTCGGCACTCGCGACGCGCCCACGGGCGATACCAGTCCCGTGCGCGTCGCCGCCATCCACCCGCTCGAGGTTCGCAGGTACGCACCCACGCTCGGATCGCGCACGTCGAAGTAGATGTCGTACACTTCGCCCGGCACCGTGCTGCGCACGACATCGCGCATCGCCGAGCGGTAATAGAGCAGCGTTCCACCCGAAGCGATCCAGGCGCCTTCCTCGACGGGATCGGCCGCGATGACGGTTCGCCGCATCACTCCGTACGATCGTTCCAGCGCGACCGGTGGGAGCCATCGTTCGAAATCGCGATCGAATGCGGCGATCCCCCACTCGCCTGCGATGTACACCATGTGCCGCGATGCCGCGACTCCCGTAATGACATCGAATGCCGTGAGGACGACGCGATCTTCGTTCACCCCTCCAGATGCGGAGGGTGCGATGCCGGCGCCGCCCGGTGCCGCGGCGCACGCCGCCGTCAGCGCGGTGAGGGCGATGGCGGCGGCGACGGTTGCGCGGCGCACACGCAGCTCACCGCTCACGTCGCTCCGACCGCGGGGAGCTCGGCCAGCATCGGATAGACCAGTGGTTCCGGACAATCCGTCCATACGTCTGCGATGCACGCTTCCACGTCGGCGAGCGTGGTGCCACGCGCGCTTGGCGCAGCATGTCTCGATGGGCGGCCACGATGCGCGCGACCGGCGTGACTACGCTCGGCGATCTCCGCCGCGCGGCCGTGCACCCACGCCGCCGCCGCGCCAGCGTCGGCAGGATCGCCTACCTGGCCGAGCAGCGTAGCGGCGATGCCTCCAAGCAGATCACCACTCCCCGCCGTGGCGAGGGTGGGCGTGCCTCTGGCGCTCACGAGCCTGCGCCCGTCCGGCGCGCTCACCACGGTCGGGACGCCCTTGAGCAGCACCGCCGCACCGGTCGTGCGCGCCAGATCGGCGCCGACCTCGAAGCGGCGGTCGAGGACTTCGCGCAACTCCAGCCCGGCGAGCCGGCCGAACTCCGGTGCGTGTGGCGTGAGAAGCGCCTTTCGTTCCCCGAGCAACTTGCGGAGCACCGCCGCTTCGCCCGCGAAGACATTGAGCGCGTCGGCGTCCAGCACCACTGGTCCTCGCCATACGTCGAGCAGCGACTCCACCATCTTCCGTGTTTCGTTCGACGCACCGAGCCCCGGACCCACGAGCACGACGTCCGCCCAGCCGCTCACCACTTCTTCCCACTCCGACACAGCGGGGCCCGGCCACGCGCGCGCCAGAGCGTGGGGCTCGCTCGCCTGCACCGCGGAAAGCGATTCGGCCGACACCACGAGACGCACCATCCCGATCCCGCTCCGCATGGCGGCGCGCGCAGCGAGCACGGGAGCTCCCGCCATCCCGCGCTGGCCGCCGACTATGACGAGCTTGCCGCGCGTGCCCTTGTGTGCGTCCGCGGCGAAGGGAGGAACCACCGAGCGAAGCCACGCGTCGTCAATCAGCACTGGCGACTTCGCGGCGACGCTCGAAGCTGTACCGCCGAGCGCGCGATCGACAACTTCGCGTGGCAGGCCGATGTCCAGCAGCACGACCCTTCCCACCGATCCACGCGCCACGAGTATCCCGCGCTTGATTGTGCCAAAGGTGAGCGTGACGTCTGCCCGGATCGCTCCGGCAGCCGCGCCTGTATCGGCGTCCACGCCACTCGGGATGTCGAGCGAAACGACCACCGTTCCCGCGTCGCGCGCACGTGCGATTCGCGCGATCGCGCCGGCCACCGGTTCGCGCGGCTCGCCGCGTGTGCCGGTACCGAGGAGCGCATCGACGATCAACGCTGGTGCAGGAGCGTCGATCGTGCGTTCATCCTCCGAGTACGGGATCACGCGAACCAGCGGGTCGGCCTCCGCCAGCGCGCGCTCCGCGCGTGCGTCATCGGTGCGAAGCTCGCCGACCTGTATCACGTCGACAGCGACCCCTGTTGAAGCGAGAGCGCGTGCCACGACCCACCCATCGCCACCGTTGTTGCCGGCGCCGGCGTAGACCACCAACGCACCTGGACGCAGTCGAGCGGCGCGCGCCGTCTCGCGCAGCAGCTTCGCGATCTCGCCCGCCGCCGCCGCGCCGGCGCGCTGCATCAGCGCGCGCGAGGGAATTCCCGACGCGATCGCGCGCGAGTCGAATCCCGCAGCCTCCGCCGCGGTCGTGACGACGGCGGGGCATCGGCCGGGAGCGGCCTCCTCGCAAGAACGGCGGTCCCCCCCTTCGCTGACGGGACCGCCGTTTCCACCTGCGCCCGCGCGCAAGCTCATTTGTGTGATTGGCTGAGCGCTCTACCGAAGCTGATCTCGCCGTTGTCTATGCGGATGTTGAAACCGCACTCCGGGTTGTTGCAAACCCAGGCCTTGAAGGTGATCGGCGCTCCGTCGCGACCGTAGTCGCTCAGTGGAAGCATGTTTCCGTTCCCGCACTTGCGGCATGCCGGCAGTTCCTGCACGTCCATCAGTCCTCACCTCCTCCCGAACTCCGCGTACCAGCGCGCACGATCCGTACCGGACACCATCGCCCGATTCGACCTACCCGATCTCCACCACGCTCCAGGGATATTCCAGCTCGAAAGCCTGATCGAAGTGGAAGACGTCCGCAAACTCGTCGCGCGTGTCGGTGGGCTGGCTGATCAGAAGACCCAGCTCGACCAGCGTGAACACGATATCACCGATGTCCACCGTGGATCGAACACCCCAGTGCTCCAGTACGAGGCGTGCCATGACACCGTAGCGCTGCAGTGCCAGGTCGCGACACGCCACGGCCAGCTCGCGGCCGGCTATGTGACGTCGTTCGGGGAGGTTCGCCTGACAGTACTCCAGAGCTGCGAGCACGAACAGGTATGCACCCTCCTCGAAACGCGGGTCGCGGGCCCGGATTCGATCCATTATTCCGTCTCGAAAACACAGCTGCGGCAACGGTCCTTCCCCGATACGGAGCCACGATGCAGCCAGCCGCCGAAGCGGCTGGTGGACTTCGCGCAAAGATGAAGTCCGGGTAGCGAATTCACAACCGGGCAGCGGGCTCGGCGGCCGCCGCATAGAGCGGGAAGCCGCTCACGAGCTGCCGCACTTCGGCGCCCGCGGCGCGAATCACCGATTCGTCGTCCGGCGCGCGCAGCACTCGATCCATGAGCGCGGCGATCGTCCGCATCTCTCCTTCCCGCATGCCGCGAGTGGTGACCGCCGATGTGCCGATGCGCATGCCGCTGGTGACGAACGGCGAGCGGGTTTCGCCGGGAACCGTGTTCTTGTTCACGGTGATGTGTGCGGCTCCCAGCGCTTCCTCCGCAGCCTTCCCCGTTATTCCGGTGCTGCGCAGATCCACCAGCATGAGGTGGTTGTCCGTCCCACCGGATACTATCGAGTAGCCGCGTTCCATCAGCGCGTCCGCGAGGGTGCGCGCGTTGGCCACCACCTGCTTCGCGTACTCGACGAACGACGGCTCCATCGCTTCCCGGAGCGACACGGCCTTCGCGGCGATCACGTGCATGAGCGGGCCTCCCTGAATGCCGGGGAAGACCTGCTTGTCGATCAGCTTCGCGTGCTCCGCCTTGCACAGTACGAGACCGCCACGCGGACCGCGCAGCGTCTTGTGCGTGGTGGTCGTGACCGCGTCGGAGTGCGGGACCGGCGAGGGATACAACCCCGCCGCCACCAGACCGGCAACGTGCGCCATGTCGACCATGAGCCGCGCCCCCACTTCCCGGGCGATGTCGCCGAACGCGGCGAAGTCGAGCGGACGCGAGTACGCACTGAAGCCGGCCACGATCATCTTCGGCCGGTGCTGGCGCGCCGTATCGCGAACCTGGTCCATGTCGATCAGCCCCGTGTCCTCGCGCACGCCATACGATGCTATGTCGTAGAGTATGCCCGAGAAGTTGACCGGCGATCCATGCGTGAGGTGGCCTCCGTGCGAGAGGTTCATCCCCAGCACCTTGTCGCCCGGCTTCACGAAGGCGAAGTACACTGCCATGTTCGCCTGCGCACCGGAGTGCGGCTGCACGTTCGCGTGCTCCGCGCCGAAGAGCTGCTTCGCGCGGTCGATGGCGAGCTGCTCGGCCACGTCCACGACTTCGCACCCACCATAGTAGCGCTTACCCGGGTAGCCCTCCGCGTACTTGTTCGTGAGCGGCGAACCCATCGCTTCCATCACTGCCGGAGACACGAAGTTCTCGCTCGCTATGAGCTCGATTCCATCTTCCTGCCGCCGTGCTTCATCGTCTATGACGCGGGCGATCTCCGGATCGGCCGCGCGCAAGGCCGCCCCGGGGGGGCGGCAGTCCCATTCAGTCCAGCGCATTCGGTTCTCCGGTGTGTGCTATGCCTTGTTCGGCCACTGCGGCCAGGTCTTCACCAGCGACGCTACCGCGCGCAGGCGACGCTCGGCGAGGCGGTCAGCTGCCTCGTAGGTGGGGATCCGCTCGCTGCGGGATATCTCGAAGACGCCGAGCGTGGTGTCGTAGATGTCGTCGGCCTTGCGCAGAGCGCGCGCCGCATCCCACCCAGCGACCTCGCCGTACACGTTGATCACGCCTCCCGCGTTCGCCACGTAGTCGGGCGTGTACAGGATACCGCGCTCCTCGAGCACGTCACCGTGCCGCTCCTCGAGCAACTGGTTGTTCGCAGCACCCGCGACGATCTCGACCTTCAACTTCGGGATAGTATCGTCGTTGATGATCCCGCCGAGCGCGCATGGAGAGAAGATGTCCGCTTCCACGCCGTAGATCTCGTCGGTCTTCACGGCGCGCGCGCCGAAATCGTTCACCACGCGCTTCACGCGCTCGGCGTCGATGTCGGTCACCACGAGCTTCGCGCCCGCCTCGTGCAGCTCCCTGGCCAGATAGTAGCCCACGTGCCCCGCGCCCTGCACCGCGACGGTCTTGCCGGAGAGAGAATCGGAGCCCCAGTGGAAGCGAGCCGCCGCCTGCACCGCCCTGAAGACACCGTGCGCCGTCACCGGCGACGGGTCGCCCGACTTGCCCGCGAGGCCGGTGACGTAGTCGGTTTCCATGTGCACGAACTCCATGTCGCTCGTGCTCGTGCCCACGTCCTCCGCCGTGATGTACCGGCCACCCTGCACTTCCACGAACCGGCCGTGTGCGCGGAAGATCATCTCGCGCGCCTGCGTGCGATTGTCGCCGATGATCACGGACTTGCCGCCGCCGAGGTTCAGTCCCGCGACGGCGTTCTTGTAAGTCATCCCCCGCGCCAGTCGCAGCGCGTCGATGATGGCCTCTTCATCGGAGGCGTAGCTCCAGAAGCGCGTCCCGCCGAGCGCGGGGCCGAGCGTGGTGCTGTGTATGGCGATGATCCCTCGGTATCCCGCCGACGGATCGCTGCAGAGCACGAGCTGCTCGTGCCCCATCTCGGCGATCCGATCGAAGATTCCCTGCTGGGAAGTGGGTGTGGCGATCTCGGTTATGGACATGGTCTCGAAAATGGACTGAGAATGGCGATCCGCCTCGAGCGAGGCGGCCGCATCAACTGGCGTACAGCTCCCTCGCAATCACGATGCGCTGAATCTCGGAAGTTCCCTCGTAGATCTCCGTGGCCTTGGCGTCGCGGAAGTAGCGCTCCACCGGATAGTCCTTCACGTATCCGTAGCCGCCGAAGATCTGGATCGCCTGCGTGGTGACCCACATGGCGGTCTCGCTGGCCAGGAGCTTGCTCATGCTGCTGAACTGTGTGATCGGCTCGCCGCGATCCTTCGCCGCGGCCGCGGAGTACAGGAGCGCGCGCGCCGCGGTGATGCGCGTGGCCATGTCGGCGAGCTTGAACTGGATGGCCTCGAATTCCTTGAGCGGCTTCCCGAACTGCCGGCGCTCCGCCGCGTAGGCGGTGGACTGCTCGAGCGCGGCGCGCGCGATTCCCACGGCCTGCGCCGAGATGCCGAGCCGGCCGTTGTCGAGCGATTGCATGGCGTACACGAAGCCCATCCCCTCGCCACCCAGAAGATTCGCGGCTGGCACGCGCAGATCCTCGAACACGAGCTGCACGGTTGGCGAGGCGCGCAGCCCCATCTTGTCTTCCTTCTTGCCGACCTTGAAGCCCGGCATGTCGGGTGTGACGATGAACGCGCTGATCCCGCGCGCGCCGCGCCGGTCATCCGGCTTGTCGGTACGCGCCATGGCTATGATCACGCCCGCGTGGCTCCCGCTGCTGACCCATGCCTTGGTGCCGTTCAATACCCAGCAGTCGCCATCCTTGACCGCCTGCGTCGCGAGCGACGCCGCGTCGGAGCCGGCCTCCGGTTCCGAAAGCGCGAACGCCCCCAGCAGCTCGCCCTGCGCCATCGGCTTCAGATAGCGCTCCTTCTGCTCGTCGGTTCCCCAGCGCAGCAGCATCTGCGTGGGGAGCGAGTTGTGCACGCTCATCGCCACCGCCACCGATGCATCGACGCGCGCGATTTCCTCGAGCGCCACGAGATAGGTGCGTGTATCGAGCCCGAGTCCGCCGTTCTCCTCCGGGATGAGCATACCGAGAAAGCCGAGCTCCCCCAGCCTGCGAATCGTCTCCGGTTCGAAGTGCGCGTCGCGATCCCACGCTTCGGAGTGTGGCGCGATTTCAGCCTCGGCGAACTCGCGCGCCATCTGCTGGATCTCGAGCTGTTCTTCGGTGAGGGGAATGAGGGCCCAGGACATAGCTATTAGGGGACAGGAAACAGGGAACAGGAAACAGGAAATGACGTGCGGGAGCTGAGCCTCTACCCAGTGGTAGTTACTGTCTCCTGTTTCCTGTCTCCTGTTTCCCGTGTGTGTCGCGCGCCATCACCGGAGTACTCGTAGAACCCCCGCCCCGCCTTCCTCCCCAGCCATCCGGCGGCGACGTACTTGCGGAGGAGTGGGCAGGGGCGGTACTTGGGGTCGCCGAGTCCCGTGTGGAGAACCTGGAGGATCGAGACGCAGGTGTCGAGGCCGATCAGGTCCGCGAGCGCGAGGGGGCCCATCGGATGGTTCACACCGAGCTTCATCACCTGGTCTATCGCTTCGATCGAGCCGACTCCCTCCATGAGGCAGTACACCGCCTCGTTGATCATCGGCATCAGGACGCGATTGGAAACGAAGCCGGGGTAGTCGTTCACTTCCACAGGCGTCTTGCCGACCTTCTGCGCGAGATCGAACACTGCACGCGTCGTGGCATCGGAGGTGGCGAGCCCGCGTATCACCTCCACGAGCTGCATCACCGGAACCGGGTTCATGAAGTGCATTCCGATGACCTGCTCGGGGCGGGAAGTGCGCGCGGCGATCTCCGTTATGGAAATGGAGCTCGTGTTCGAGGCGAGGATGGCCTCCGGCGGCGCGAGCCGGTCGATGTCGGCGAAGATTCCGAACTTGAGATCGGCGCGCTCCGTGGCCGCCTCGATCACCACGTCGGCATCGCCAACGAGATCGAGCGCGCCCGAGGTCGTGATGCGCTCCAGCGCGGCGTCGCGCGACGCCGGATCGAGCGTACCCTTGCGCACCTGGCGCGTCATGTTCTTTTCGATCGTCGCCATGCCCCGCTCGAGCGACTCGGCCGACACGTCGATCATCGTGACGGGATAGCCCGACGCCGCGAAGACGTGCGCGATCCCGCTCCCCATCTGCCCCGCTCCCACCACAGCTATGCGTCTCTCCGCCATGACTCCACTCTCTACGATTCGTTGACCGTCGTTCTTCCGCGCCGCCGCCAGGCCATCAGGGCCCAGAGACCGGCCATCATTCCGAGCGCAGCACCCACTCCACCTTCCGGACCCCAGCTACCACCCGTCGCCCAATCCGGCCCGCTGTCCACTATGCGATAACCCGGCGCCGTGGTCGGCAGGCCGCTCACGGCAGTGTGCAGCACCGCGGCCATCGACCAGTTCCACGCGAAGTGCGCCATCCACGCCGCGTACAGACTGTCCGTCAGCAGCAGTATCCCACCCAGAAAGACCCCGGCGAGCGTCACCAGCAACGTGGACTGCACGTCGGCGCCAGGATTGCCGTAGTGCAGCAATCCGAAGATCACGCTCGTGAGCAGGAGCGCTCCCTTCCACCCCATCCCTTCGCGCGCAGTCGCGAACAGATAGCCGCGCGCCATGACCTCTTCCGCGAGCGACTGCGGCAGAAAAAAGAGCGCCAGCGTCGCCGCGTAGCTCAGCCACGTACCGACCGCGCCGCCCGACGCGCCTGCAGGTTCCGTCTGGAGCCAGCGCACCAGCAGCAGTACCCCCGAAGGGATGAGTATGCAGGCCGAACCGAGCAGCAGCCCCACCGCGAGCCGGGGCAGTGTAGCCTGGATCCGGCCGAGCCCCACGAAAGACCACGGCCGCCGATCCACCCACCGCAGCATCACCTGATGCGCGAACAGCCCCGCCAGCAGAAGCGACCAGAACGCGACGGTCTGCTTCTGCCAATATGTAGTGGGCCGCACCAGATACACCGACACCACCGACAGCACGGCCATGGCGACGACGAGCACGAACAGGAAGCAGACCCATTTCCACGGGGTCCGCAGACGCCCGTCGTTGCCAAAAAAGAAAGCGCGCGCCGTCAAGCGCGCGCACCGTCCGTACGTCCCCTCGAGAGCGCGCCGGCGACGAGCGCTTTCACGAGATCCATCGCGAGAAATGGAATCGACCCTAGCAGAACCGCCGTCGTGATGCTGCCGGTGAGTATGGTGAGCTGCGCGATTCCGCCGACGTGTATCAGCACCATTCCCAGCGCCGCCGCCAGAACGCGCCCGCCGTAGGCCGGAAACCTCCGCGATACCGCGCCCGCCGCGTACGCCGCAATCGGGAAAGCGAGGAGGTAGCCGCCAGTGGGTCCGATGAGACGCAGCACACCGGGCGCTCCCATCGGCGCGAACACCGGCAGTCCAGCGGCGCCCGCGGCGAGATAGAGAATCATGCTCGCCGCGCCGGCGCGCGGACCCAGCCACAATCCGGCAAGGATCGCCGCGAGCGGCGAGAGCGTCATCGGCACCGCGGTGCCCGGAAGAGGTATCGCGATCTGGGACGCGGCGGCCATCGCCACCGCGAACCCCGCCACTCCGATGACTGTGCGACGGCGGTCCCGTACGAGGGAAAGTGCGGATTCGTCGATCAATTCACGCGCTCCACGCTGAGGGCAACTGCATTTCCACCACCCAGGCAGAGCGTCGCAAGCCCGGTGGAGGCACCACGGTTCTTCATTGCGTACAACAGAGTCGTCAGGATGCGCGCGCCGCTCGCTCCGATCGGGTGCCCGAGAGCTATGGCACCGCCGTTCACGTTCACCCGGTCCCAATCCCAGCCGAGGGCAGCGCCGTCGGCTAGCGCCTGCGACGCGAACGCCTCGTTCGCCTCGATGAGGTCGTAGTCGCCGATGCTGGCGCCGGTCTTCTTCATGAGATTGCGAACCGCGAAGATGGGCGCGAAGAAGAGATCGCGCGGCTCGCCGCCGCCGGCGGCGTAGCCCGTAATGCGCGCGAGCATCTCGAGCCCGTGCGCGCGGGCGTACTCCTCGGAAACCACCACCAATGCCGACGCGCCGTCGTTGAGCCCCGGCGCGTTGCCGGCGGTGACGGTGAGATCGGCGGGCGCGATGTCCGCGGGCGCGTCCTTCGGAAACGCGGGACGCAGCTTCGCGAGCTGCTCGAGCGACGTGTCGCGGCGCGGACCCTCGTCCACGCTCACCTGCGTCGGGCCCTTCCGCCCCGGTACTTCCACCGGAACTATCTCGTCCTCGAAGCGCCCCTCATCGATCGCGGCGACCGCCTTCTGGTGCGAGCCGAGAGCGAACTCGTCCTGCATCGCGCGTGTGATCTCCGCCTTCTTCGCCGTGTACTCGGCGTGGCCGCCCATGTGCACGTCGCAGAACGAGCACCAGAGCCCGTCTTTGATCAGCCCGTCCACGAGCTTCTGGTCGCCGAACTTCACGCCCGAACGCATCCCGTACACGTAGTACGGCGCGTTGGACATCGACTCCTGGCCACCAGCGATCACCACCTGCTGGTCACCGGCGCGAATCGACTGCGCGGCGAGCATCACGGCCTTGAGTCCGGAACCGCACACCTTGTTGATGGTTACCGCGGGCACCACACCGGGGATTCCCGCCCTGATGGCCGCCTGCCGGGCGGGAGCCTGCCCCACGCCGCCCTGGATCACGTTCCCCAATATGACTTCATCGATTTCCTCGGGGGAAACTCCCGAGCGATCGACGGCTGCACGGATGGCGATGGCGCCGAGCTCCGGCGCATCGAGGGGTGCAAGCGCGCCGAGAAACTTGCCGATCGGCGTGCGCACCGCGCTCACGATCACCGGCGTGCGCGAAGCCTCGTAGTTGGTCTTTGCCATGCCCGGAAAGCTATCGCGCGACTGCAGCCGAAACAACGTAACGACGGGGTCAGGTACTTTCGTGTAGAGGTCCCGGCAGCGGCGCGACGACCGGGGGCAGGCACCTTTATGTAGAGGTCCCAGGGCGCTTGCCCTGGGACCTCTACATAAAGGTGCCTGCCCCCGGTCGTCCCCGTCGTTACAGTCGTCTACGCGCGCGTTTCGATCTCGCTTTGCAGCCGCGCCACCAGATCCAGGGCCGACAGCAGCTGCGGACGCTGGTCGCGACCGAGTCGATGCTCGCGCAGCGAAACGGTGCCGTCCACCATCTCGCGCTTGCCGACGATGGCCATATACGGAGTCTTCAGCCGCTCGGCTTCGGCGATGCGATAGTTGAGCGTCTGCGCGCGATCGTCGAGGAGCACGCGGATTCCAGCCGCCTTCGCCCGCTCGGCAACCGCGGCCGCCGCGTCGCGCGCCTCGTCCGTGATGGGAATGACGCGAAGCTGCTCCGGCGCCAGCCAGAGCGGGAACGCGCC
>Ga0182738_1004387_pt1 | contig 15631 bp, 11 predicted proteins | sample eDN5th30CBELigMG_FD_128876 | JGI IMG/M metagenome (GOLD analysis project Ga0182738, IMG submission 128876) | Enriched Miracle-Growth compost microbial communities from Emeryville, California, USA - eDNA 5th pass 30_C BE-Lig MG (version 2)... ... | reverse complement strand
CTGAAGGTGCCAGCACAAGAAAAGCTGCAAGGCCTGTGGGGTTAATCTGCCGCACTGGCCGCCACGCCTTACACTGCCCGGCCGCTTGCTCAGGGCCCTTGGCCTGCCCTCCGGGGATTTGCCTCGCCATGGCGCGGCATGATAGGGTATGAACGAGCGTCTCGCTGCGCCTCGATTGCCCTACTGGCCTTGCCGCGCTGCTGTCGCTGCCCCGCTTGCCTGCAACCCGCCACGTGCTTCGCACCCCGCACCTTCTGGTACCACGCCGCGGAAGAGGAGACTTCCTGATGAACGCTGCCCAACCTTCCGACCCGTCCCCTGCCGCTCCGGCATCTTCCACCGCGTTGAGCCGCCGCGACTGGTTGAAGGCCACCGGGGCTGTCGCCGCAGCCGCCATGGCACCGGCCATCGTGCCTGCCCACGTCCTGGGAGCCAAGGCGCCGAGCAATCGGGTGAACCTGGGCATCATCGGTTGCGGGCACCAGAGCCAGCGGCTGATCCCGTCGTTCCTGGTGCACGACGAGTGCCGCATCATCGCCGCTTGCGATATCCGCCGCAGCGGCATCGGCTATTACTACCCCGACCAGGTGCTGGGCCGCGAAACGGCCAAGCGCTGGGTTGAAGAGCATTACGCCCAGGACATGCGCTCCGGCAAGTTCAAAGGCTGCGATACCTACGCCGATTTCCGCGAACTGATCGCCCGCGATGATATCGACGCCGTGATTATCGCCGTGCCCGATCACTGGCACGCTCTGATTGCCACGGCCGCGCTGGCCGCCGGCAAAGACGTGTATTGCGAGAAGCCGCTGGCCTACAGCATCCGCGAAAGCCGGGCGATTGTGGACGCCGTCCGCAAGTACAACCGCGTGTTCCAGACGGGTGCCCAGTTCCGCTCCAGCCCCGCAGTTCGCAGGGCGTGCGAGATCGTCCGCAACGGACGACTTGGCGAGATCAAGCGCGTGCGCACCTGGGTTGATGCTAACAGCTTCGAGAGCCCTGGCCCCGGTTGGCAGCCGCAACCTGTGCCTGAGGATTTCGACTACAACTTCTGGCTGGGCCCCGCGCCGGAAGCCCCCTTCCACATGGAGCGTTGCTTCTTCCGCTGGCGGTATATCCGCGATTACTCCAATGGCCAGACGGTCAACTTTGGCGCCCACACCAACGACATCGCCCAGTGGGGCCTGGGCATGGACGGCACCACGCCCGTCGAGTTTGAAGATGCCGGATCGGAATTCCTGCCGGCTGGTTCCATGTTCGACACGGCCTCGAAGACGTCGTTCCGGGCACGCTATGCCAACGGCATCGAGCTGATCTGCGAAACCCGCCGTAGCTCGGCCACCAAGTTCGAAGGTACCGAGGGCCGCCTGGAAATCACGCTGGGCGGCAAGCTCGTGACCTATCCTGAGAACCTGGCCGACACGGTGATCGGCCCCAACGAGATTCATCTGCCGGTGAGCAATCCGGCCCACACGGTCCACAAGCGCAACGACGTGGATGCCGACCACGCCCGCGACTTTGTGCTGGCCGTGAAGGCAGGCCGCGATCCGCTGGAACCGGTCGAGGTGGGCCACAGCACCGCCACGCTGTGCATCCTGGGCGCCATCTCGCAGTACACCAAGCGCCGGTTCACCTGGAACCCTGAAAAGGAAATCAGCTCCGACGCTGAAGTGAACTCGCTGCTCGAGCGCAAGATGCGGGCTCCCTGGAGCCTGTAACGGCCGCTGGCTGCACGCTGAGCCGCTCATATGGATCCGTGTCCGCTCATGCTGCGCGCTTTATAGACAACTTTTTGCGCCGTCATTTTATGATAGCGCAAGCTCGCGAATAGTCGCTTTCAAACATTCATAGTTATATAGGGGTAATTGACGATGCCGCGATTGCGCTTTGCGATGCTGGCTGGGCTGCTGATCCTCACCTGCGGCTCATTCCTCGCCGCCCAGGAACCTGAGCGCCGCCTCAACCGGTTCATCGAGTTGATGGAAGCCAAGAAGCCGGCCTTCGGCATCTTTTCGTCGAACCTTTCAACCCGCACCGGGGCCAGCGTGGCCGGCAGCGGGCTCGACTTTGTGATCATCGACCTGGAGCACTCGCCCTACGATCCCACTCGGCTGGAAGGTTACCTACTGGGCATGATCAACAAGGGCCAGATTGCCCGCGATGGTCTCCAGCAGCGCACGGTGCCGCTGGTACGGGTGCCTGCCAGCGGACGCGAGCAGTTGCAGTTCATCATCAAGCAGGTGCTGGACCTGGGGCCGATGGGCCTGGTGGTGCCGCACGTGGATACCGCCGAGGACGCCCGGGCCGCCGTTCAGGCCAGCCGCTTTCCGCAGTTGAAGGGTGCCGCGGATTATGAACCGCAGGGCAAGCGCGGCGTGGGCTATGGCTGGGCCGCCCGCTACTGGGGTCTCTCCGGCAGCGACTATGCCAAGCGGGCCGACCTCTGGCCGCTGGACCCGCAGGGCGAACTGCTGCTGTGGGTGATGATCGAATCGGCCGCCGGTGTTGAGAACTGCAAGGCGATTGCTGAAACGCCCGGCGTGAGCGGCCTGTTCGTTGGCCCCTCGGACCTGGCCTTCTCACTGGGCGTGCCGCTGGGCGACCCGGCCGTGGAAGAAGCCATCGAGAAAGTGGCCGCCGTCGCCAAGGAAACTGGCATCCCGCTGGGCACGCTGTGCGGAGCCGGGCAAGTGGAAAAGCGGCTCTCGCAAGGCTTCACGTTCCTGGCCGTGGGCGGCGACGGCGGCACCTCGCGTGGCGTGCAAGAGGCGGTGCGTATCGGCCGCTCCTATAAGCCCAAGCGGTAGCCGCAGCAATCCGCCGCACAATTTACTCGGCAAAACCCGGCTGCTCGTCCCAGCGACCGCTTCCGCTGGCCGCCTGATACTGCGCACCCAGCGATTCCCCGGCTGTGGTCGGGCGGAACGGCGATGGCTCAGCCAGGTAGATCTCCGGGGCGATCCGTCGCACGCGCTCGAAACCAGCCGTCCGCAGCAGCGCCTCGACGCACGCATGATCGGCCGCCCACCAGTTGGCCAGATCACCTTCCATGGCCCGCTCGATGAATGCCATCTTGGGCCAGCTTGGCTTTAGTATCAGTTCGCGCTCGGCAATGTTGCAATCGGCCGGCGGTTCCGTTAGCTCGTCGCCCGGCACCGTCATCGTCTGAAACACCAACATCCGCCCTGTAAGCTGCCGCACGATGTCGAGCGCCAGCAGCGGATACCGCAAGCGGTAGAACACGTCCATAAAGCATACGAGGTCGAATGTGTGCGACCACCGGGCCAGGTCGTACACCTGCATCTCGTGAAACTCGATCGCCGATTCCAGCCCAAGCTGAGTTGCTGCCCAGCGGGCTTGTCGCAGACAGTGCGGATCGCCATCGATCGCCGTTACTTGGGCTCCCCGCCTGGCCAGTTCAAAGCTGTAGAACCCAGCGTTGCAGCCAATATCCAGGGCCGTCCAGCCATCGAGATCCGGAGGCACAAACGGCTCAATCTTCTGCCACAGCGCCGATGGAAAATCGCCAAGTGCGTGGGCAGGCGCCGTCTGGCTTCCATCTGGCAAATGCAGGTTCTGAAACCACGGAGCTAACCGCTCGATCTCATGCGCGTGCTGGTAGATTCTATCCATACCCTAATGGATGCCGCTGGATCGTTGGTGTGCATCAAAGAATCGCACGCTGGCGATGGTGCCGCTGCTGGCACAGCTACTACGCGCTTTCCTGGCTGATGAACTTGCAGAATCGGCTCACGTTCCCTTCCGGGGTTTCTTCCTGGTACAGGAACGCCAGGTGTTCGCGGTCGAACTTGTCGAAGAACTCATCCCACGAAATCGACTGCAAGGTTTCCTCGCCGGAATAGCCGGGGAAGTCGATCCGCAGAATGCCGGGCTCCTCATCGGCCGTGCTTTTGACCGTGGCGGGGCGGCCTTTGCGGGCTTCAGCCCACTTGCGGATTTCTTCGTGATTAGTGGTCGTCTTGGCTTCAGACATGGCAGTTCTCCTGGTCAAAGTGCAATTGGCGACTTGAAAGGTTACGGCCTCGTGTGCCGTCTTGGTGTACGTCGGCGGCCATGCACAGTAACAACCAGGACGATGCGGGAGGGTGTCATACCAAGATGTCTTTCTGCAGGCGTTCATGGCGTGGCTGATCAGAACGATTGACGGCAATTTGTCCTTCCAACCACCCGGCCAATTCGGCGATTCCTTCCTCGAACGATACCTGGGGCATGTACCCCAGCAGACGCCGCGCCTTGCGGATATCGGCAAAGCAGTGCCGAATGTCGCCCACGCGATGCTGGTTGGTGATTTCCGGAGCGATATGTTCGCAGCCCAGCGCGGTGGCCATCTCGTGGGCCACCTCGCGAAGCGTCACGCCGCGGCCACTGCCTGCGTTGATCACCTCGCCGGCTGCCCGAGGGCTTTCAATCGCCAGGCGAAGCGCGCGAGCAACATCGCGCACGTGCACGAAGTCGCGGCGCTGCAGCCCGTCTTCAATAAGCTGAGGCGGCAATTGATTGAGGTAGCGTGAGGCGAAGACCGCCATCACGCCCGTGTAAGGATTGGAAAGCGCCTGCCGTGGGCCATAAACATTGAACAGCCGCAGTGCGACGGTAGGAATCTGATAGGCCTGGCCCACCATCAAGCACAGCCGCTCTTGATCGTACTTGGACAGCGCATACACGCTGCCAGGCTCGGCCGGCTTGCGTTCAGTAGTTGGGACAGGCTTGAGCGGGAAGCCGTCCTCGCCTTCGATCTCCCAGTTGCCGCGCTGCAATTGAAACGCAGTGCGGGGAGTGGCGCGGCGCACGTGCCCTTCAATATCAACATAAGTACCTTCGCCGTAGACGCTCATGCTGGAAGCGACCACCAGCTTTTCAACCGGATTGCGCACCAGTTGATCGAGCAGCACCGCGGTACCCAGGTTATTGACGCTCGTGTAACGGCTAATTTCATACATGCTCTGGCCAATGCCCACGGCCGCCGCCAGATGAACCACGGCATCGATGTCTTGCAGTGCCTTGGCTACGGCGTTCTCGTCGCGAACGTCGCCAGTGTGCAGTTCGGCATCGCGGTTGACGTAGCCGGGTGGCCCGCCGCCAGGATGCCCCTGCAAACCAAGCGCATCCAGAATTCGCACCCGATAACCGTGCTGCAAAAGTTCGTCGGTGAGGTGCGAACCGATGAAACCGGCTCCGCCTACGATCAGAATGTGCTTGCCCACCGGTCGCGCCTCCTGACAGAACGACGTTGGCTGGGATGCGGGTTTGCGAGGATGGCAGCCGCTGCAGGAACCGTGCCGGCAATCTGGGCGGCTTGGCTCGGGCCTAGAAGAGGTGCGACAGCTTGTCGTGGCCTGCGAAGTGAACTGGCACAACGAGCGTGTAGCGACGGACTATTCGCTGCCGCCGCCCGGTGCAGCTCTATGCGGCGTAGAGGTTCGCCCGTTGATGCCTTGGCGAACTTACAAAGCTATGCCCAATCCCCCGGCCGATTTTTCAATGTCGGCCGATCTGCAAGCAGCATGGTTGCCCAGCGGCCAGTCAGCCAGACGGCGTGTTGCCACGCGCGGGGCAGGTGTAGGGGATTGGCTCGCGCGGTCCTGAAATGCCTTGCGGGCGATGTCGCCTGCTCCCCAAAAACTGGTCCAGCTGCTATGAGAGTCCTTTGGCCCCATTTGGCAAGGAGGACTTTCCATGAAGCGGAAGCGGCACACGCCTGAGCAGATCATCAAGAAGCTGCGCGAGGCGGACACGATGCTGGCGGCTGGCAAGACGATCGGCCAGGTTGCCCAGGCTTTGGGCGTCAGCGAGCAGACGTTCCATCGCTGGCTCCGCCGCCTTCATCCGTTTTCTTAGCCCCCTTGCCGCCAGGACGTTTCCATCGCAGCCTAGCCAACTGGGCAAGTTCAGCAGCGACCTGTAAAGCGGCCTCTAAGTCCTCATGTGGAGGCACTCTTATAAGGGCATGATTCTCCGTGTCTGGGACAACTTCGACTTCAAGGTCGCGAAGCTTTCCGACATGCAAGCTGAAAATGGCTCGTTTTCCCGTGAGTTGCGGTGCACACCCGTCAGGAACCTCGACATTGTAGTCTACAGAGAGCCCGTCGTCATCGTTTGCTCTTCGCATGAATGCGCTAGCAAGCGGACGATCATCTGGGCCAAGATCTGCTGCCCTGGTAATAGTTCGGAATATGATTGTAGAGCAATCCAAAGGGGCGCACACAGTGGTACCCCCTATTGGACCGACTGAAGTCTTCTTAGCTTGCGGACGAGCGTTGATGGACGAACTGGCTCAACCATACTTCCTCGCCCCATTTCAGGAAGTTTGCAGAATATAGATAAGGAACCTTTTGCGTCGCCCAAGAGAATGACGCAATAGGACCGCTCGTACCACCACTCGATTTGCAGTCCACCGTCCCCTAGCGTCGTCACATGCCCACGTCGAAACTTTTCGCCCATTTCATTCGCGGCGCTTTCAATGAGTTCAAGGACCGCACTGATCACTTCGACTGTCGGGGGAGTTTCATCGTCATCGTCGAAAAGCTCACATATGCCGACGACTACCTCAATGAACTCACCGAGTTGCGTCCCCTCGCAATGAGCAAATTCACACGCTATTGCCTCAGGCTTTGGAGTTGCGCTTTCCTCTTCACCCCAGCGGCCGCCAAAATCAACTGAGGTGTAGGTTTCTAACTCGGCCGTCGCCATTCGCTACGTCCCCGGAAAATAGAGTGCCAATATCTTGTTCAGTTCGCAGGATGCCTGGTCGTAGAAGGCACTTGCCGTGTCAGCTGTGAATTTCGCAGTGGGCACATCCTCGACCAGTGTATTAATGTCGTGCTCAACACCAATCCCATTCCGGACGCTCTTACACCGAACCCAACTGTTGACTTCGGTTCCGGTGTCCAGGGTAAATCGTTTAAGGTTATGTATCTGGAAGTCCCGCGAATGCCGTAGAGGTGCACTGGGATCAATTTGGGAGCTTAAGGACTCCTTGCAAAAATGGTTCACCAACTCCACCGCCGGATTCGTGACTAACGCCCGGCGCCGTACCACCAGGGCAAGTCGTCCGACCTGAATTTCGTCGGAAAACGGGAACGCCAGCAAGGGCTGCACGCACCCTGCGACAATATCCCGAACATCTTGCGTGCTTCCGTCTTCCTGCGACCAAATGGAATCTACTCGCTCGTCGGCAACTATGAATTTCCAGCGGCCATCGTCGCTGGCAAGCGCAAGCGGACAGTTAATCTTAATTTCAGCTTCGATCGGCCCAGGGACTTTTAATACCTGCCCGGCTTGCACATCCCCGTTGTACCGATGACCAAATCCGTGGAGTAGTAGTGAAAGCACTCTGGAATGGCGAACACGATTGTTGTGTGTAAACGCCACGGCCTGGACGTGTACCACACGAAAGTCAGCAGGTTCTAACACCGCCAAATCCTTCGAGCCACAGAGCGGTTCTTGCCGAAGAATGGATTTTGAATGCCCCCAACGGCTCTGTCAAACCAGTTGCAGGGGATTGGGAGGCGACAAATCCCGTCCACTTCTATTGTTTCGGCGTAACGCCTTTCAGGAAACCACCATTTTCCCTTAGTCCGGAAGCTGGGGCAAGCACAACGAATGCACAAAGTTCCGCTGATTCGAAGCGGGGCAACTGGATGTGAAACGAAGTGCTTCGGACGAGATTCTTGGCACCGCTTTAGAAAGCCTGCAATGGCGACCACCTAAGAGGCAGTAGGCACTCTCGACCTGCGGCGCTCGCGGTCCTCCTTAAGTTCAAAGTTGCAAGAGCAAGTACAGGGCCTCTGGTCCGACGACTCCACCTTAATTAAGCGTACCCAAGGCATCGGGCCAGCCAGAAGCTACTACCGGTCGCCATAATCGCACGAAAGAAGCCGCAGGCTCTTGCGAACCTGCGGCTTCTCTCAAAGAGGCGCTGGCCGGATTCGAACCGGCGATGGCGGATTTGCAATCCGCTGCCTTAGCCACTTGGCCACAGCGCCATTGTGTTGTGTCGGCGGCCCAGCGGGGCCGTCGAGTGGTCCGGGTATCCGTCGCAGCACGCAGGCCGCAAACTCGCAGCCGCCTGCCAAAAACAGCACCAGCCACGCAGCCTGCCCGGACGTTCCATCTCCACCGAAGGATAAAGTTTTCCGGTCCTGCGGTCAAGATCCGTGGGCTGTTGGGGCCCCAGGGTTTGGCTGCTTGGATAGTCAGTATCGGCCGCGGGGCCTACTTCGCTTAAGGACAATTTACCGGCCGATCCGGTTCACCCGATTGCATGCGGCAAATCCGCCTGCCAGTGGTGGGCAAACACCGGCGCAGCAAAAATCCCCCGGCCGTGGCAGCGGCGTTTGCGGACCGCTGCCACGGGGGGGGACGATGCGAAGGCGCGGCCGCTTAGCCGCGGGCGTTGAGCGGCACTTCGTGGCTCGAGGCGATATTCACCCACACGTGCACGTGCGGTTCGCCGCGGAAGTACCACACAAACGAGGGGCCTTCCAGCCGCCAGTTGTCCCACACCTGGTCGTCGCCCATGTCGCCTTCCTGGTAGAAGGCCAGCGAGCATTTATCCAGGCCGCCCTGCTGTTTGAGGCATGCCAAGGCTTCTTGTTGATCCGCCTGGCGGTAGGGTTCCAGCAGCTTGAGCAGCACCTGCTGCAGGTGTTCCTTCTGGTCGGCGGTCATGTCTTCCACCGCGATGCCGGGGAACTTGCCGTCGGGGCCGCGGAAGCCCACGGCCGACTCGGCGGGCCGCCGCGTCAGCAGGGCCTTCTGGCGCTGCTTGCCGTCGAGCATTTCGTACACCTTGTTGGCTTCCAGGGCGAGCGGCCAATACACGTTGCCCGGGTGGCCGTCTTCCTCTTGCAGCCCGCGGACGCGGCTGGCCTGGTGGCCGTAGAAGATCGGCCCGCCAAACGCCACGTGATCGGCGGAGTTGCCGTCGCAGCGGATCGTGAGGTGGCGGCCAGTCATCACCAGTTCGAACTTGCCGTCGCCGGGCGTGCCAAAGATGGCAATGTTCTGCCGCCGACCATAGCCGCCCGCGTCGTCTTGGAGTTGCTTCTCGACGCGCGGCAACCACTCGGGGTTGTACAGCCCCTCGAAGATGGCGCGGATAATCTCCTGCTGGTCCTTGGTGTAGAACTCGCTGGCGATCGAGGGCTGCGTGATGTGCCAGTTGTTCGATACGAAGGTCCGCAGCAGCTTGCGTTCGGGGTCGGTGTGTTCCCAATCGAAGCACACCACGCTCCGCTGTTTCTCATCGAGCGAATCGTAAAGCTTTTTGACGAGCGTTTCAGGCTGCGGCTTGGCGGCTTGCTTGTCAGCGGCCAAGGCGGCTGGAGCGATGCTTGCGGCGACCGTGGCGGCCGAGGCAACCCGCAAGAACTCGCGGCGATCCAGGCCATCGGCGGACGCGCAATCGGGACAGGCAGCCGGACGTTGTTGGGACATGGGCGTTCTCCTGCACTTGCACAGGTGGCGGTGTGGCGGTTGAGTGCCCTGCGGCTGCGGCCGGCTAGCGCCGGTCGTGGCAGGCCTGGCAGCGATTATAAATCTCGCCCAGCGCGGTGCGAAGCTGCCGGGCGTCGGCTTGGGTGTCGGCCGCGGTCTGCTGCGAAACCGTGGCGAAGTCGTCGGCCAACTGCTTCCACTTGGCATCTGTCCGGTAAGCGGCCAGCAGCGGCCCAAGCTCGGCCAGCACCTGGGCCGAACGGCGAGCATTGTCGGGCTCATCGAACAGCAGAGCCCGCTTGGCGTCGGCATGGGTGCCATCCAGCAGCGCCATCATGACATGCAGGCCGGCCGAAGGACGCGGTACTTGCGCCGCCGGCTTGGGCGGGTACGGCAGCGCCGTCAATGCGGCGGCAGCCTGGCGACCTTGAGCCACGGCCGCCTTGCACGCGGCGGCATCCTCGGCCTTGGCGGCTTTGATCAGGTGGTTGATGGCCGTCTTCAGTTCGCCGGCGCGAGCGTGCCAGGCGGTATCGCCTTGCCGGGCGGAGAGCAGATCGGTGAGCAGCAGGAGGCCTTCGGCGGTTTGCTTGAGCGATTTGAAGTCGGCGCCGGCCAGCCACTCGTCGCAGTAATCAAAGTTGACGCCGAGCGCCGATTGCAGCGGATGAGGCTCGGTGGCCGGAGATGCGGCAGCAGCGTTTTGTTCCTGCTTGCCCGCCGGCTCAAAAGCCAAAGCGGCGAGCGGCAGCCACGCGGCAATAGCCACCGCGGCCCAAGCGATGCGCCCATTGGGCAATAGCGACCTCATGCAGACCAACTCCCGTTCTCGCGAGGTTGCCCCGGCAACTGGTGGGTGGCTGCGCTTGGATGCCTGGCAGACATCGACGGCGCGGCACTCCACAAAGCGCCTACAGTGTGGCTGCCGGCGCGAGGCGATGCAAGTTGGCAGCAGCGAGGACGGGAGCCAAAAGCCCACTGCCTTTACAGCTTGGGGATCGGGATCTTTGGCTTGGGTTTGCCGGGCTTGCGCGGCCGCGGGTCGTGGTAGTCGTAGTCGGGCATCAATTCCACGCCAAAACCCCGGGCAAGTTCCAACTCGGCACGAGCGGCCCAAGGTGTGCCGGGATGCTGCTCGATCACCTTCTTAAACATCTCGCGCGAGCGCTCAATGTACGAGGCTGTCTGTTCGCCCGTGATGGTCTTGGTGCGATAGTCGATATGCCACCGGGCCAGTTGATACCAGCCAATCTTCTTAGGGTCTTCCTTGCGCAATGGAATGACCTTGGGCTCTTTCATAAAGTGCTGCAGGTACGCCATGTATTCATAGATGCGCACCTTGTATGCCAGAATCTGGGCATAGATCAGGTCGTAGTTGGCCTGCCAGCGCGGATAGATTTCCTTGCGGCGGGCGTCGGCCAGGTTTTCCATCGCCTGCTCGGCCGCGTGCAGGTAGGTCACGTAAAGCTGCGCCTTGGCGATCTCTTGCTGCACCTGGGTGGCGAACGTGCGCGGGTTGGGCGAAAAGCTGGTCGTGCGCAGTTCGATCACCTCGGCCTTTTGCGGGTCGTACGGGTTCAGGTCGCTGATGACCTTCCAGACGGTTGCCCGCAACTTGCTGTTATTCCGCTCCAGCATGTAATCGTGCCGCGACTCCAACGACGGCAGATAGGGCCGCAGTGCTTGCAGCGAGTAGCGGCGGTACTCGCCCACCTTGGCCAGGTATTCCTCCTTGGTGATCTCCTTGCGGCGATACTGTTCGACCAGCATGTTCTGGCCTTCGTGTACCAGGTCCGCCTCGACGGTGGGCAGCATGAAGAAGATGCCGCCCGTCTCGCGGGCGAGGCGGCACTGTTCATACGGTCCAAACCCGCTGGGGTGAGCATCGGTGCGGCGATGGAAGCCGTTGGTTTGCAGCTGCTCGGCGAAGGGCGTTTCAGGCCCGCGGTCGATCGGCAGCAGGTGGATGCGGCCGGTTTGAGGATGCCGCCAGAACATGTGGGCATACGGATAGCCGAACACGGCCTCGCGTCCCAGTACATAGATCCGACAGCGGGCCTGCTTGGCTTCGTACAGCGCGGCCTCAAGCTTGGTGACGTTGGTTTCCTGGTCGCCGCTTTCGTCGGTGACCAGGATCATGGCCATTTGCCGGCGGCCGTTTTGCGCGATCGATTTGAACTGCTGGATGGTAGCGCCCACGGCGTCGCACATCATTTCCTTGCCCGTGGGATCAGTCGGCACGGTATGGATCGCCTGCCGGATCAAGTCGATGTTGCTGGTGGCCCGGGGCGTATGAATCTTGAACCCGCTGCCGTAACTGGTGACGGCAGTCAGCAGCACGTCGCTTTCGTTCACGCCGTGCAGGCCCAGTTCCTGGTACACCTTTTCGATGCGGGCGGCGATTTCCTGCTGGTCGTCCTTCATGCTTTCGGACTGGTCGAACACCCAGACCACCAGCACCTTGCCCTTGCGGAGCATGCCCAGGATCTCTTGGGTGATGCGGTCCATCGCTTCGTCGTAGCCGTCGACGATGGCGTGCGGATCGCCCTTGGTTTCCTCCGGGTTATCAACGGCGAAGTCGCTGCCGCGCACGCCGGCCAGGTGCATCATGGGGCCGACGTTGACCGTGGGCGCGTCGGACGATTCGCTCAGTTCCTGGTCGAAGGTGGGCTCAGTCGCGGCGTCGATCGCCGAATGATGCCCAGTCTTGAGCGTGCTATGGGCGCTAACCAGCGAGGCCGACTCCGAAGGTGTCAGGCGATACTCGAGCAGTTCCGTCAATTCTTCCTGCGAACGATCTTGCAGGGCCTCTAGCTCGGGCGGATCGGGCGAGGCCGCAAACGGCAGCATGATCAGCCCTAGTACGACCAGCACCGCCGCGTGGACAATGAGCGATGTGGATATCGCACCCAGGGCAACCACCTTTTCCGAATGCGGAGCCGGTTCCTCGAGCAGGTGGCTGGCAGCCGAGGCGGGCGGCGCGACGGCGGCGGCAGGTGCCGCGGGCGGTTGTTTGTTTGGCCGATGCTGAGGACTGGCCGGGGCCGCTGGTGTTGCACTGGCAGTGGGGACAGTAGCCGTGCCGTTGGCGGCAGTTACTACAGCTCCAGTTGCGACTGCGGCGGCACCCTCAGGCCGGGGGCGCTTCTTGCGCTTGAGCGGACGATCGGCACCGGGTGCTCCAGGTGGTCGCTTCTTCAAGCGACGAGGGCGTTCGCCGTCGGCAACCGGGACATCGGAGGCTGGGGCTGCCGCGCCGGCCGGTACCTCGGGACGCTTCTTCTTGACCTTGATCGGCTGGCCATCGGGCCCTAAGCGCACGCGGCGTTTCTTGCGGCGGAGGGGACGCGCTGGTGATTCACCAGCGGTCGCGCCGGGACGCTTGCGGCGAAGTTTGCCGGGCACAGGCGAAGTGTCGCCTGCCGCCGCGCCACTGGGCCGTTTGACAGCTTTGGCATTCCCGCCAACCGCGGCCGTTTGAGTGACCACGTGCGCGGAGGGGTTTTGCCCTTGCGAGTCGCGTTCGGTGCGTTGGCTCATACGCGCCCTCATCAGTTGAGATAGCGCCAGAAGTCGGCACTACGACCGTCCGAACAGCCACGGCGGCCATGAGATATTGTCAGCCGCGATCCATTGGATACGGCGAATTGCGCCGCAAAGCGATCAAGCGAGCGGATCAAGTGGATATGCAGCGGCGGCGTTTCCGCCCCCCGTCTGAGCAGCCATTGTGACGGACGCACCGCAGGCAGATCAAACAAAATCCGCCGGCGATTGGCCGCTAAATGCCGCTCCGCAAAGGAGCCGGACCAGCAGCAGGATGCCCCCGCTGTGCAGCAGCAATTCGGCAAGTGCAGCCGGAATTATTCCGCCGTTTTCTGGCTGAATGCCGTTCGCCAAACAGGCTTACCTACTCTTACATCGCCACTGGGCGAACTTAAACCATAAACCAAATAAAGGTTTACGCCAATTCCTGTTGGATCTGGTGCGCGGACTACAGCAGCTTGAACGCCCTAATTTGGATCGGCGGCGCGCTACCGTCCACTGGCCAGCCCGGCCCACCTGTGCCGGTCATAGCGGTTACAAGCGCTGGCACATTTGGGTAACACACCAGGCTGCCTTGGCAGCGGCCCGCTCCCCAGGTGTCATGCACCGCATGGCATGCTTATCCGCTCGCGGCAAAGGCGGCTCGCGATGCCCTACTTCGTTGACATCGGCTAGTGGCGCGCGACAATAGAACTACCTATCTCATAAACCCAGGGGCGGGTTGCAGCTAGCGCTGGCACCACCGCTACGGATGCACCACCTTGCGCCAGGCAATGGCCCGCCTTAGCCCTTGATTGGCCAGTCGCGATGTTTCGCGGCCTACAGCGGCAGGTGCGGGCGGCGTGACTCCCCAGTGTGCCGCGAGATTGCTGCCCCCCCCGGCGGCCGCTTTGCTCCCCTCACTTCCGCAGGAAAGAACCATGCATGGATCGATGCTCGGCGCAATCCTGGTGAAGCAACCAACTGGGGTACGAGGCACCAGCGGCATTCCCAGCGCGCCGCCGGCCGAACCTGCGGCGCGGCATGTACGGCATGGGCGTCAGATACGAACTATGCATGCAGTATCAATCATACGACACATATCGATCATCGCGGTTGCGGCCATGTTGGCTGCCTGCTTGATGACCGCCGAGCTACAAGCCGCCAAGGTGGTGATGCGCGATGGCCGCGTGCTGGAAGGCCGCATTGCCCCCCTGCCCTCGATGATGGCCGATCCCAACGGCGTCAACGACGGCGGCGCCACGATCCTATTGATCGACGACGATCTCCGCCGGGTCTTCGTGCCGCAACGCCGCGTGGAAGAAGTTCACGAAGGCGCGGGTGAAGTCCTGGAGCGATTCAAGATCTGGCAAAAGCTACCTGCCGGCGGCAGTCCGGTATCGGCCGTCGGCTCCTTGCATGGCATCACCCCGTGGAACGAGTATGGCCGCCGTTCCGCAACGATGGCCACGCAGCGCGGCCCCATCGCCATCATCCAGGGCATCACCGAAATCACGCCCCACTACACCACGGTGGCGTCCCTGCGGCAGTACAAATGGGATATGCGGATTGCCACCTCGTCGATCCCGCGCGATGCCCTGCGGCAGATCCTCGAAAAGGCCATCAACAAAAACGACCTCGAACAGCGGCTGCGCCTGGTGCGATTCTACCTGCAAGGCGAGTTGTTCGATGAAGCCCGCAAGGCCCTCACCCAACTGCTGGAAGATTTCCCCGAAGCCAAGGCCGAGTACAGCCGGGTGCTGCGCGACATCACGCAGCTTAGCGCGCGGTTGCTGCTGACCGAGGCCCGCATTCGCGAGCGAGCAGGCCAGGCCCGCCTGGTCTACAGCATCCTCAGCCAGTTTCCGTCCGAAGGCGTTGCCGGCGAAACACTGCAAGAGGTTGCCCGCCTGCTGGGCGAACAGCAGCAGTTGCATAACCAGGGCAAGTCGGTGCTGGAGCAGTTCGACGCGCACATCGCCGAGTTTTCCAAGGAGAACACGGCCCAGGGTGCCAAGCTGAAGCCGATCCGCGATGAGATCTTTGCCGAGTTAACGGTGCACACGCTCGATCGCATGGCGTCGTACCAGCAGTTCGCCAACGATCCGCAGATGGCGGTCGATCAGAAGCTGGCTCTGGCGATCAGCGGCTGGCTGCTGGGCCCGCAATCGGCGACCGATAACCTATCGACGAGCCTGTCGCTGTACGAGGTTCGCAACCTCATCCGCAAGTACATGAACGCCGAATTGGCGCTCGATCGCGAACTGATCTTACGCGAAATGCAGCAGCTTGAAGGCAGCACGCCCCAGCAGGTGGCGTTGCTACTCGCACATATGAAACCGCCCAAGGAAACCGAGCCGAAGGCCGACGGATATTACGATATCCAGGTGCCCGGCGGCGTGGGCCGGCCCCCGCAGCGTTACCTGGTGCAGTTGCCGCCGGAATACGATCCTTATCGGCGTTATCCGGCCATTGTGACACTGCACGGCCGCAGCACGGCCGAGATGCAACTGGACTGGTGGGCAGGCACGCGCGAGGGCGACAAGCCCCGCTTCGGCCAGGCCATGCGGTACGGCTATATCGTGATCGCTCCGGTCTGGGGCGAAGAACATCAGGAGCGGTATCAGTTTTCGCTGCACGAGCACCTGGCCGT
>Ga0182738_1004383_pt1 | contig 15635 bp, 19 predicted proteins | sample eDN5th30CBELigMG_FD_128876 | JGI IMG/M metagenome (GOLD analysis project Ga0182738, IMG submission 128876) | Enriched Miracle-Growth compost microbial communities from Emeryville, California, USA - eDNA 5th pass 30_C BE-Lig MG (version 2)... ... | reverse complement strand
CGACGCCCGCGCGCGGCGCCGTCATAGCCCCGCGTCAGGGTCTCGAAGGCCTGACGGGCCAGCACGCGCCTGGCGGCGGCCCGAGGGGCGACGGAGGCAATAGCCCTATCGAACCAGTTTGCCGACATCACCGGTCCCCGCGCGAAAAGCCCGCAAGCCCGGCCACTGGCAGCGGCCGTGTGGTGCCCGCAATGGCGCGTTCGATGGTGCGGATGCGGGCGAGAAGGTCCTCGGCCGAACCATAATCCACCGATTTGCCGTCATAGCTGACCCGGGTCGTGCCGCTGGCATAGGCCCGGCGCAGCGCCGAGAGTTCGGTTTCCGTCCAGTCGGTCATTGTGTCGTCTTCTCCGGTTGCCGCCACGCGGCCACGTCATCGGTTCAGAACCAATCCCCGCGCCGCCCGAGCCAGTCGGAACGGCGCTTGACCCTCGGAGCCTGTCCCGGCCGGTTGATCTGCCCGGCAGGATCGGTGTCGGTGGAGGCTGCCCCGAGCTGATCCTCGAGGTCACGCCACTTCTCGTCGGACCAGCGGTCCGCGCCCGCAATCCAGGCGGCGGCGCGGGCGTAGACCCGGCAATCCAGCGCCTCGTTGCGCTCGCGCAGCTTCTGCCATTCGAGTTTGGCGAAGCCGCGCTTCGTGCGCACCGTCACCAACTGCTCGGCCACGAACTGCTTCAGCCATTCGTTCTCGACCCAATGCGGCAGATGCACCGAGCCGGGCGGGAATGTCGCCCCGTCGGCCATCTCCTCGTCGGTCGGCCGCGCCAGCCGCAGGAAGCGGTAGGTCTCGGCCTTGAAGGTCGACACCGCCACGGTCCAGAGCCGCGCCCCGCGCCGCAGCCGCTTGCCGCCCTCGGTGGCATCGACAAACGTCGGACCCGAGACCGGGCTCGAACGGTTGAACCCCTCGATGCCCTTCACCGGCGACACCTGCGCGAATCCCTGCGCCCGCGACCAGGCATAGACCGCCGGAGCCTCGTACCCGGTGTCGATGGCGAGCCGCGCGATCCGAAGATGCGTGCCGCGTTCATGCGGCCAGCTTCGGTCCAGCAGCGCCGTCAGCTCCGACCAGGCGTCGTGCCGATCCGGCCCACCCTCGACCGCGACGTGATCGACGAGCCAGCTCTCCAGCCCGCGCCCCCAGGCCCAGACATCGACCTCGATCCGGTCCTTCTGCACATCCGCCCCGGCCGTCAGGAACAGCCCACCGGCGGGCACCGTGCCGGGGCGCCATGCCTCGCGCCGGTCGTAGAGCCGCTGCCAGTCCGGCGCTTCGCCAGTCTCGACCCATGTCTCGCCAAGGATCGTGTTGCGGAACGCCTTGATCGCCTCGTCCGAACCTTGGCACCCGTCCCATGCCCGCACGATCCGCTCCCAGCTCAGCCAGCCCACTGGCGAATAGAGCGCCGAGAGGTGATAGCCGACCGTGGTCGGATCGGCGGCCGTGGCGGTCGCCCGCCATTCGCCACCTTCCAGCATCGCCGTCTTGTGGTGTTCCGCGATTGCCGCATCGCAGCCCTCGCAGATGTATTCCGCCGTCTCCGGCTTGCCTTTCTGCCAGCGCAGCCGCTCGAACTTCAGCCACTGCATCGCCCCGCAATGCGGACACGGCACGAAGAACCGGCGCTGGTCCGATGCCTCGTATTCCCGCTCGATCCGGCTCAGGCCTCGGATCGTCGGCGTCGAAACCAGCAGAACCTTGCGCCGATGGGCGAAGGTCAGCGACCGCGCTTCCGCCAGCGTGACCGGATCGCCTTCTTCGTCGGCCGAGGCCGGATAGGCATCGACCTCGTCGAGGAAGATGTAGCGCGCCGGGGTCGAGCGCAGCCCGACCGCCGAGTTCGCGCCGGTCATGATCAGGATGCCGCCCGCGAATTCCTTCGACAGCATCGTGTTGCCGGCGTCGCGGGATCGGGCCGGTTTGACCTTCTCCCGCAGCTCCGGGCTTTCCTCGATCAGCGGGTCGATCCGCTGACGAGAATTGCGCTTGGCCAGTTCCACCGTCGGCTGGACCGCCAGCATCGGGCCGGGCGCCTGATGGATGACGAAGCCGATCCAGTTGTTTCCCGCCTCGGTTGCGCCGACCTGCGCCGCCTTCATGAACACAACCCGCTGCGTAGCATCGCCCGGCGACAGCCGGTCCATGATCTCGCGCATATAGGGCGTGCGCTGCGTTCGATACCGTCCCGGCTCTGCCGAGGCGCGCGACGACAACCGGCGATGGCGGTCGGCCCATTGCGAAACGGTCAGGTCCGGATCGGGGGTGAGACCGGCGCTCCAGGCGCGAAGGATGTCCGCCGCGCCTTCGAATTCGGTCAGGCCGCTGTCACCATGATCACCGTCATCGGAAGTCGGGGCGGACCTCGGCGAGTTCGTCGAGGTGGGCGCGTACATGTTTCTCCAGAGCCTTCTGCATCGTCGATGGCTCCAGCCCCAGTTCGGCCGCCATCAGCGCCGCTGCTCGTGCCGGCCAGTTCACCCATGCGTCCCGTTCCTCTCGCGCCAGCCGGAAGATCAGCAAGGTGGCCCGGCTGCGGTCGATCAGTTCTCCCTTCAGCTTCTGGAGCCGGATGCGCCGCTCCTGCGCCTTCAGCACCTCGTTCGCTGTCTTGGCCTGCAGGAAGGTCGTGCCGCCGCCGACTGCCGGAGCCATCAGCCCCTGTTCGCGCAGCGTGTCGCCGACAGCGGTCACGGCCGCCTCGGGCACGGGCTTCAATTTCGGCACCGGTGGTTTGCGGGTCTTCGACAGATCGGTCGTCTCGGCCCGACGCCGGTCGGAAGCCGTCGCATCGATGCTGCCATCCGGATAAAGAACCAATCGTCCGGCCGTCTTCGCCTTCTGGATCGCGCCCCGCGACAGACCGGCATGGGCGGCATACTGGCGCTCGCTCATGCCCTGCATGCGCATTCCTTCTCCGGCTCACAATCGACGCGAAAACAGCAACAAGATGATCGACTTATTCAGTTGATGATCCCGACGATCAGAGCATGAGTGTGAGCACGAACAGAAAGGACCACACCATGACGAATGCCAGAACAGCCATCGACGCTTTCATTTCCACCAAGCTCGAGATCGACGACATGCTCACCCGCTTGCAGGCGCTGAGCGACGACCACTTCAATACCAGCCCCGACGAGATCAACTGGGGCCATGTCGGCACGCTGGAGCACTATCGCGCCAGGCTGCGCGAGATCTGCGACAGCGCCTTTCATGAAGGCGAATACGCCGAGTAGCACCAACATTCGCCGGCCTCGCCCGCCTCACTGGCGGGCTTGGCCTCGTAGAAGGGCCCGCATCCCGCGGGCCTGAACACGGAGGCCAGGATGGCTCAGCTTTCCGATACCCAACTCATCATTCTCAGCGCCGCCGCCCAGCGCGACGACCGCATTGCCCTGCCGCTGCCACCCAATCTGAAGGGCGGTGCCGCCACCAAGGTGGTCAGCACCATGATCGCCAAGGGCCTGCTCGAAGAGGTCGAGGCACGCCGTATCGCCTTCCAGCCGCATCTGAGTGATCCGGTCTGGCGCGAGACCGGTGACGGTCACGGCGTCACCCTGGTCATCACCGACGTGGGTCTTGCCGCCATCGGCATCGAGCCTGACGAGGTGCCCGAACCAGACGCGCCCCGTTCCGCCACACTTGGCGATACGGGCGCTTCGGCTGGCGGCGCAGACCATGACGCCACCCCGACCAACAGCGCGTCCACGGTGGCCACGGGCGCCACGTCACGCACACCGCGCGAGGGCACCAAGCAGGCGACCCTGATCGCCATGCTGCGCGCGCCGGACGGCGCGACCATCGAGGAGATCACTGCTGCGCTCGACTGGGCGCCACATACCGTGCGCGGTGCCATGGCCGGGGCGCTGAAGAAAAAGCTTGGCCTGACGATCACCTCGCAGAAGATCGAGGGGCGCGGGCGGGTCTACGCCATCCGCGATTGACCGTCACACCGTCCGAGAAACGCCGCCCGTTTCGTCGGGCGGCGCTTTTGCGGCAATGCGCTTGAGTTGCTGGAGATCGCATCGGCGGCGTCATGGTAGATTTTCGCAACGTTCACGACGATGATCGTGGTTGGTCGGCTGTGGAGGATCTCGCAGAGACTCCGGGTGTTTGCCAATCTGCCGGTCGGATTGCGCTTTGTGCCGGGATCGCTGGCGTAATAGAGATAGAGTCCTGAACGTGCCACAATCGCGTCCATTCGGTCGAGGCCATCACGCAGATCCGCCGCGATCATGGCAATGCCTCCCATCGAGATCGATTGCTCGCGCAGAGCGCTCATGACCGCCAGACATGCCAGGTCACGCCAGTCGAACAGCCGGCGCTGGCCGCTCTGGGCGTTGGCGGATGGCCTGAAGCGCCCACGTGATATCCATGCGCTGACTTCATGTTCAGTCAGGCGACATGCCGCGGCCACTTCGTGGATTGTCCAACCGATCATTCAGTCACCTGTTCCGTTGACGAGCAGCTGAGTCGCCAGAGTTCGCAGCGCATGCGCCGCAACCAGCGGGACCACGCCATTGCCACAGAGGCGAAGCCGGTCCACCCGGTGGGCCAGCCCATCAGCGCCTCGACGAACAGCGGGTTCAACGTCCGGCGCGCAGCTGAGGTATCGCGCCCAGCCATCGGCGTCGTGAGGACCTGGCGGCCAAGCAGGCCGTTCACCGGTGTGTTGACAAGGCTCGTCGCCCCGTCCTTGTGATCGCGCGCCGTCGGCGTCATCCACATTCCGGCCGCATGGGTCAGGTCGGCTGTTCTCCGGTTGCCGGCACTCGGCTTGCAGCCGTCGTTTGCCATCGGCGTCGGCCAATCCCGCGCCAGGCTGTCCAGGCCCTTTTCGTCTTTCCGTTTGCCGCCCCGGCTGCGGAAGCTGTCGGTCTGCGGCGTCGGCCACAGCCGCAGCATCTCCGTCCGGTTCCCGCCACTCGACCGGGTTCCAGAGCAGGCGCGCGGGGTCGGCCAGCTCGTCCCCCTCGCGGATGGCGAGGATGAACAGCCGCTCGCGCTTGTGGGGCGCTCCGACTTCCGCCGCCGTGAAGAGACCTGCCGCAAGGCGGTAGCCCATGCCGACCAGTCCTGCGGCGACTTCGGGGAAGCCGAGGCGGAGATGATGGGCGACATTCTCGAGGAAGACGAAGGGCGGCTCGACCTCACCGATGATGCGGGCGACATGCGGCCATAGGTGGCGCGGGTCATCCGCGCCCCGGCGCTTGCCCGCGACGGAGAACGGCTGGCACGGATAGCCCGCTGTGACGATGTCCACCGCGCCGCGCCACGGGTGGCCATCGAAGGTGGCAATGTCGTCCCAGACAGGTGCTTGATCCAGGGCCGCGTCTTCCATCCGCGCCACGAGAATGGACGCGGCGAAGGCGTCCCGCTCGACGTAACCCACAGCACGATATCCGGCGATGGCGATGGCGAGTCCGAGGTCGAGACCGCCCGCGCCTGAGCAGAGGGAGAGGCCGAACAGGCACGCTTCGCCAGCTCCGGCAGGCAGGCCGGAGGAAGGTAAAGCCAGGTCATGCATGTCACGCGGCAGGTTCGGGCTCGGCCGACGTTTCGCCCAGCCGCTCGGCCTTCACCTGCGAGAAAGTCCGGCCGTCTCCATCGAGGACCGCATCGCGACCGGTCCCGGTCTGCCAGCGCTCCACGGCGACATCGACATAGGCGGGGCTGATTTCCATGGCGAAGACGCGGCGGTCGTTGGCCTCGCCCGCCATGATCTGCGAGCCGGAGCCGGAGAACGGCTCGTAGCAGAGCCCGCCCCGCGCGACATGCTGGCGCATCGGGATCCCGAAGGCGTCGAGCGGCTTTGGCGTCGGGTGGTCGGGTCGGTCGTCCTTGGCGAAGCTCGGCAACGCCCATGTCGACGGCAGCGTTTCCTCTGCGACCTTGGGCGGGCGGTTCGGACGCCGCCAGCCCATGAAACAGGGCTCGTGCTTCCAGAGATAGTGCGAGCGGGTCAGGACGCCGCGGTCCTTCACCCAGATGATCTGCTGGTGGACGAAGGCCCCGGCCTTTTCCCAGCAGGCCTCAAGCATCGCCTGGCGGCGCGAGGCATGCCAGCAATACCAGGCGGCATCCTCGGCGATGGCCTCGGCCACGGCGGCGGCGATGAACCCGTCGTAAAGCTCCGCGCCCTGAGAACTGTCGTCCCAGGTCGTGCCATAGGACGCCGACCAATCCTTGTTGCGGGTCGGGTGGTTCGAGCCGTCATAGTCAACGAGATACGGCGGGTCGGTCGCGAACAGGATCGCCCGCTCGCCGTTCATCAGGCGGTGGACGTCGTCATGGTTCGTGCTGTCACCGCAGAGCAGGCGGTGCTCGCCGAGGATCCACAGATCGCCCGTGCGCGACGCCGGATTGCGCGGGGGTTCGGGGATGGTCACCGGCGGTACGCCGGCACCACCATCTTCCTCGCCCGCACCCTCGGGCACGAAAGCAAGCAGCTTGTCGAGTTCGCCATCGGAAAAGCCGACCAGCGACAGGTCGAAATCCTCCGCCAGCAGATTGTTCAGCTCCGCCGACAGCAGCGCCTCGTCCCAGGTGCCGAGTTCGGTCAGCTTGTTGTCCGCGATGCGGTAGGCCCGGCGCTGCGCCTCGGTCAGGTGGCCCAGCACGATCACCGGCGCTTCGGTGAGCCCGAGCTGCGTGGCAGCCAGCACGCGGCCGTGACCGGCGATCAACTCGCCGTCCTCGCCGACAAGACAGGGCACGGTCCAGCCGAACTCGGCCATGCTGGCAGCGATCTTCGCGACCTGGTCCGCGCTATGCACCTTTGCATTCTTCGCGTAGGGCACGAGGCGCGCAAGCGACCAGGTCTCGATCCGCTCGGGAGCGAAGGCGAGGGTCATGAACGATCCTGTCGATGGTGGTGGTGGCGATCGATGGTGTTGACGCGGTGGATTCCGTCTGGCGGAGTCCACCGGCTTCCTGCTGGACTCCGGAGTCCACCGGGTATCCACCCGGAGAGTCCAGTCAGGTATTTGTAATTGCGTGGTTATTTCGGGCTGCGCGGTGGATTCCGGCCGGGGTGGCTTCCCAAAATTTTCGGCCTGACGCTGGCGATGCGCCGCGCTTCGCCCGCCAGCATAGGAATTTCGCCAGGAAGGACCCGGAAACCCATCTGGAAGCGGCCGCGTGCGCCTCGCCTGAGGATAGCCCGAAACCTACCCCGATCCGCCGGTTTTGTCCGTTCGAAAAGTGTTCGCCGAACACTTTCCTCGGCACTGCTCAGGGCTGCGCCGATCCAGCCAGTTCGATCACCTTGCGCTTCGACAGGTTGCGTCCCAACCGCCGCCCGTTAAGCCTGAAGGCAATGACGCAGAGCGCGTAAAGCCAGTGTTCGTGGGCGGCGGTGCGCTGCAACCCGACGGTCCAGCAGATGGTCTTCCAGCGCTCGCCATGGGCACGCAGCCAGATGATCTTGCCGTCGGTCGGCTCGAGGCCGACCGTCCAGGAGAGCGTTTCCTCCATCCGGCTGATGGCAGCAGGTGACGGGACGAGACGCATCGGCTGCGGCTCCTGTCCCACCAGATCGGCGAACTCGTAGAAATAGTCCGGCCAGGTGTTGAAATAGCCCTGCCGGCGCGGCTCCGGCAGGCGCTTCAATACAGATGCGGCTTCAGAGAGACGCGCCTCGACGAGACTGGGTGTCCACTCGGTCATTTGCGCACCTCGTGCTGCAAGGGGCGTGCGCCGTAGAGCCGCTCGCCCAGTTGCCGGACCAGCTCGCGCTCGGGCCAGGTGAGCCGATGATCGTCGACTGATACCGCGAGCAAACCCTGATCGCGCCAACCGTCGCGCTTGACCTCATCGACGTCACGGCGGTGCCCACCGTAGCCGCGGGGTGTGAACTTCATGGTCTTCATGACTGCACCTCCGGCAACAGCGCGGCATAGCCGATGACGTCGACAAGGCTGTCACGATGGTGGGGATCGTGCGCGAGCCGGACCAGCTTGAGGTCGATCATGCACAGCACGACCTCGGCCGGCGTGATGGTGCGGCCAAGGGTGAGCGACCAGCGCGCGGCGACGGCGGTGAAGGACGCCGCAGCCGGGCCGTAGGTTTCGGCGCGAGCGTCCAGCACCTGTGCCGCACGGTCGAGGATTGCGGACCGGGTCATGCCAGGCCTCCATTCGTATCGATCGCCCAGAGCAGGATGGCGATGGCGTCGGCCTCGTTGTCGTCAGCGGGCTGGAAGCCGCGGGCGCGGACGGCGGCGACCATGGCGGCCTTGTCGGCATTGCCCTTGCCCGAGGCGTGGCGCTTGATCGTGCCGACCGGGACGCCCTCGTAGGGCACGCCGCGCAGTTCGGCCCATGCGGTGAGCGTCGCCATCAGCCCGCCATAGACATGGGCGGCGTCAGTTCCGGCATGGCGGCGGACCTCCTCGAACCAGATCGCGGCAATTGGCCCCGACAGCCGGTCGATTTCGGTCAGCCAGCTGGTGAAACGCAGATAGCGCATGCCACCTCCATCGAAGCGGCCGGGACGAAGCGAGACGGTGCCGCTGGTGATCAGGCCATCTGCATCACGTAGCGCCCAGCCGGTGGTGGTGCCGAGGTCGAGCGCGAGGATGGGGCGGTGGTGTGTCATCGCGACGGGCGGCACGGGGATTGCGCTGTGCCGTGCAATGCGCAGAGTCGATTCAGCCATGTGTGGTCTCCTTCGGGATTGGCTGCCTTGGTGGAAGACGACGGCGGTCTGGTGCTTGGCGGTACAGGGCCGCCGTCGTCGGATCGGGATATTCGGGGCGAGACTGGCCACGCGCGCGAACCCCCTGGGGGTGGGAGTGGGAGAACCCGCTCGGCGCGGTTCTCCCCCACCCCCGAAGGGGGTGGGTTTCACCCCCACAACTTGATCTGATGGCTAACCACTTGTGATAACTTGTGAAATTCAAGTTGTGGGCGTCAGGGAGATACTCGTCCTTCCCAACTTGAAACTGCGAGCTACAGCGTAACGGTGCGCGCAGGATCAAAGGTAGTTGGGAAAGGCCTTCCCAACTTGCTGGCGCGCGATCCTGCAAGGCCGAACGTGCCGCAGCGCAGGTAGTTGGAACCAGATTTCCCAATTTCCCCAACTTGAAGCTGCGCAGTGCTGCGCAAGGCATGACATCGTGCCAGATGATCATTCGGCATCCTCCGGATAGACCCATACGGTCGGGTTCTCGACTGGGAGCGCCGCGCCGCTTTGCGGACATTTGTAGGTGCTCGGCAGCACTGGGATCAGAACGGGCACGATCTCGCCCGTCTCGCCATCGGCCTTGTCTTCGCCGGTCGGGAACCTCATGCCTTCGACGCAGAGGTAGCCGAACTTCGATCTGGAAATGGGCAGGCCGAACGGTGCGCCATCACGGACGAATTTTACGAAGCCCTTGGTCGCAAGCACGCTGATCCGCTCACGGATCGTGTCCTTCCCGCCGAGCCCAGCCTTGTTCTCGAAGGCCTCGGCGAATTGCAGCGCTGTGTAGAGGTGCCCGTTTTCCGCCTCATCGAAGAGGAGTTGCAGGATCACATCGCCCTTGCGCACGCGCTCGGCATCATGCCTGGCGCCGACTTCCGCACGGACCAGGCGCTCGTTCATCGGGTTGATCTCGACCCATCGGCCGCCCACTTTGTCGACGAGCTTGGCAGGCAGAGCCGGGCCGTTCCGGAGCTCGATCTCGAGGCGGCGCTGGGAAATCTCCTCGTCAGGCCGGTGCAGAATGAGGCCGGTGGTGTAAAAGCCTCGCAGGGCGCTGGCGCCGGAGAGTGCCAGGAAGGGATCGTCCTTCACCTGGTGCTTCGACAGTTTCTTCGTGTGGTGGACGAGGATGACGCCGCAGTCGGGATTGATGTGGTCGCGCAGGACCTCGACCCGCTCCTTCAGGAAGAACATCATGGCGGCGTTGTCATTCTCGCCGCCGCCATCCGGGCCGCCGTCGAAGATGTTGCGGATCGGGTCGATACAGATGATGTCGACGGGTTCGACCGGAAATGCGCGCCGGATCGCTGCGGCAACACGGACGCTGCCCTCGGCATCGAGCAGCATCTGCAGCTTTGGTGTGGTGACAAGATTGTCGCGCGCGGCGGCAAGCATGTCGGGCGGCAGGCCAATCTGCTGCACGCGCTCCCGCAGATAATGGTACTGGATCTCGGCCTGCAAATAGAAGATCCGCAGCGGTCGTGGCGGAGTGAAGCCGAGGAAGGGCACGCCCGCCGCCATGTACACGAGCCAGGTGATCAAGAGGTCGCTCTTGCCGACCTTCGGCGCCCCGCCGAGCACGAGCAGGCCGCCTGGCGTCAGCACGCGTGGCGCGATGATATCGGCCGGCATGGGGCTGGTGTCGTCGAGCAGCGCGCCAAGGGTGAAGGTGGGGAGCTCGTTCGGCGCGGGCGCCGCGCTGTCGAGGCGGATCAGCGGAGGCCCATGCTTTTCGACATGGATGGCCCAGAGCCGCTCGGATTCGCGCTTCAGCCGCTCCACCGGCCAGGCTGGGCGCAGCATGGCGGCGTTGTACTCGCAGATCGCCTGCCAGCCTTCATCCTTCGAGAGGCGGCCGTCATGCACCATGCGAATGTAGTGGCCGATGGCCGCCGATGCCCCCTCGAAGCGTGACCAGTCATCCTGCGCGCCTTCGCGCACCGGTGTCACCAGCACATCGGCGACCGCGGGCTTGCCAGGCGTGGAAAAGTCCGGCTGGAGCGAGATGCCGGGCGCAGGAGGCATGTCGGTTACCGCCTCGATGAACTCTTCGAGATCGCGCTCGATGGTCGCGTTCAGCTCGACAATCCGGACCCGCGTCTTGAAACCGTTCTTGTAATAGACCGAGCCTGCGACGCGGATCGGCTGATGGGCCGAGCGGAAGTGCGTGTCGCCACCGACCTTGGCGGCAATATCGCCGCGCAGACGGCAAATGCGCGCGATGTCTTCGCCCTCAGCCGGTTCTGTCAGCTTCCACCAGACATGAGCCTTGTGCTGGCCTTCCGGCGTTACGCCGCCGCTTTCCACCACCATGGTGGGGGATCCAAGATGACGTTCGAGATGGGCGCGCCTGGCGGCAATGTCGCCAGTGTCGATGTCGACCACCACCGTCTGCATCTGCAGGATATCGGCGGCCTTGGCCTGTCCCTTGGCGGCAACGGTGCCGGGGATGACATAGACGGCGGCCCCCTCGTGGCTGGCCCAGTTGGCAAAGGTCGCCATCTTGTCGGCAACCGTGTGATCGGCGTCGATCCAGATGTTGTGTGGGCGGCCATCGAACCCCTGACCCTTGTCGATGAAGCTGCGCACCGGGATCTGGCCTTCGCAATAACCGAAGACCACGTCCATGAACTGCGCGATCTGTTCGGGGTCCGGCTCGTCGCCGAACACGTCGACTTGCGCCGGCGCATCGTTGAAGTCGCGCCAGGGATTGAAGTGGACGATCTCACCGGTGGCGGGCTGTTTGATGGAATCAGGCATGTCGTCGTCGCTCATGCTGGCAACTCCCAGCAGCGGCTGGCCCACGGGCAGAAGCGGCATTCGAAGAAGTCGCGATTGGCAGCAATTCGGGGCAGCAGTTCGCCGGCGTCGGTCGCCTGCAGGATGCGCACGCCACGGTCGGACATGCGCTGTGCCAGAGCGGCATCGAAGGGGACCAGTTCGTGATGAAGCTCGGCTGTGTCCTTGTTGATGGCGGTGAACAACGCGGGCGCAGCCGAGATGCCGGGGACCGTGCCTTCCATGCAAGCCTGGTAGAGGGCGATCTGGGCGGCGTAGACGGGCTTCGATTTCGTCACACCGTCCTTGACGCAGGCACGCCAGTTCTTTGTGTTCATGGTCTTGCATTCCCAGAGCGCGGGAACGGCCAGACCGAAGCCCTCGGGCCCGGTGGCAATGATGCCATCGACATGGCCGCAGATGCGTCCGCCCGCAGCCGAAAAACCGAACTGGCCACCATCGGGCCGGTGGCCCTTGCGGGTGTAGAGATCGAAGCCGGCAGCCCGCAGCCACTGGATGGCCAGATCTTCGAGTGCATGGCCGATGGCGAAGATGCGCAGCGCCTGACCGGAAAAGCCTGCACCTTCGTCCTTCGGTGTCGCGGTGAACTCGAACTGAAGGGCGCGCTCACAGGCATGCCCGAGGCGCGAACCGCCAAGATAATCTCGCGGTTCTGTGGCTGCGTGCCCTGCCTCGAGGGCGGCATCCACCAGTGCGGTGATCTGCTCGCCAGGTTTTTGCTTATGGTTGAAGTCCAGCATCAGAACGGCACCTCGGGATCGACGGTGCGATTGGCCGCTGTGTAGTCGCGCAGCGCGTCCTGAAAGCCGGTGACGGTAACCTCGATCAGAATGAGCACCTGCTGTTCGGCGAGGTCGGCAAACCGGGTCTGCCAGCCAATCTCCTCCATGATCTCGGCGACCGGCTTCATCGTGCTGCGGATCGCCGCCTGTTCGGCCAAGGTCGGGTCAACCATCATGCCGCCCTCGCCAGATCATGCTCGTCAGCGCCGAAGACAAGGCTGCGGATGGTGGCACGGTTGAACTGGAAGGAGAGCAGTGCCGAGGCCTGATAGCGGGTCAGCCCGAAATCGTGCCGGTAGTTGGCCGGCAACCAGGCGAGCTGCCGGTCTGTCGGCGGTTGCGACAACCAGCGCTGGGTCTTGTGGGCGCTCTCGTCGGTTTCGTGCTCGTTCAGCCAGTCGTCAGCAGCGGCGAGGCCGACCATGCGCTCGCCGATGGCCAGCAGGCGCGGGGCGATCCCTTTCGCGGCGCCTACGCCATACCAGCGACCGTTGAGGAAGAAGACGCCGGCCCATGCGGAGAACCCGTTGGCCATCAGTGCGGCATCGTCACCGAACAGGTCGCACCAGCGGAAGCTGGAGCGTTTCAACAGGTCGATTTCCGACATCACGAAATCGCCGAGCGGAATGTCGCCGCCGCCGTCGATGCTCTCGAAGATGAAGCCGCAAAGCGGGCATTCATGGCAACCGAGCGGAATATCAGCCTCGCATTGCGGGCAGGTCCTGGTCGGTGCATCGCCGGACGCCTCGTGTCCGGCAAGGTCGACCTCCTGCTCGAGCGAGCCGTGCATCAGGCTGGAGGTGCCGAAGTCCAGCACCACGCAGTCGGTCTTGACGATACCGGGGTGCTCGTTCGGATCGACGGTGCGCAAGCCCCGCCCGACCATCTGGATCATGGTCGACTTGTAGGAGGACGGGCGCAGCAGCACGACGCAGGAGGTTGGCGGGTGGTCCCAGCCTTCGGTCAGCACGGCGACATTGACGACGACCTGAATGTCACCGGCGGCATAGGCGGAAAGCGCCGTCTTGCGCTCAGCGTCGCCCATCTCGCCATGAACGAGAGCCGCGGCAATGCCGGCGGCGTTGAACGCGTCGGTCACGCCGCGTGCGTGGTCGACGGTCGAGCAGAACACCACGGTCTGCCGATCGGCGGCCTTCTCCCGCCAGTTCCGGATGACGGCATCGGTGACCGGCGTGCGGTTCATGATGCGCTCGACTTCGCTCATGTCGAAATCGCTGGCAGTCTTCCTGACCCTGGCAAGCTCATCCCTGACGCCGACATCGATGACGAAGGTACGCGGTGGCACCAGATGGCCGGAGCGGATCAGCTCGCCGATGCGGATCTGGTCTGACACATTGGAGAAGACCTCGCGCAGCCCCTTGCTGTCCCCGCGATTGGGCGTGGCGGTAACGCCGAAGACGCGGCAGGAGGGATTGCGCTTCAGCGCCTGGTCGATGATGCGGCGATAGCTGTCGGCCGTCACATGATGCGCCTCATCGATGACCAGCAGATCGAGCGCCGGCATGGCGTTGAGGTTGGTGCTGCGCGACAGCGTCGGGACCATGGCGAAAGTGACCCGGCCACCCCAGGACTTGCCGCTGGCGTCGACGACCGAGGTGGTGATCGCAGGATTGACCCGGGCGAACTTCTCGCGGTTCTGAGCGGTCAGCTCGTCGCGATGGGCAAGCACCGCCGCCCTGGCACCGCTATCGCCGATCATCTTACCGGCGACGGCGGACAACATGATGGTCTTGCCGGCCCCGGTCGGAGCCACGCCCAGCGTGTTGGCGTGGGTGTCGAGCGCGGCGACACAGCGCTCGACAAAGAGTTTCTGGCGAGGACGAAGCAGCATGGTCGGCCCCTCGCGCTATTGTGCCCAGGAGGGGCGCGACGACGGTGTTGCGCCATGCTGCCTGGCCGCGGCATAGGCATTGCCCTGCGCAGCGTTGGCCTGCGGCGTCGCCGTGACCATCCCCATGATGGCGGCGTAGTCCTTGTGGCTGGCGGTGACGGCGGAACGGACCTCGTTCTTGTCGTCGCCATTGGTGTCGGTACTGACGTCGATACGGGCGACGAACTCCAGCCCGTCGAGATCGGCAAAGCCGGAGATGCGGCGCGCAGCCTGGGCCGCTTCGCTCTGATCCTTGTCGGAAAGGCCGCGGGCCGAATTGAGCATGCCGCGGATCAGGCCGCGCCCCATATTGGCCCATTCCGGACCCTTGGGGCTGTAGAGCCCGATCAGGGTGAAGATCTTGCGGCGTGCATATTGGCCCTCGAGCACCGTAAACTCACCATTGAGATAGACCGCGCCGGTCGAGCCGCGCGTGGCGTAGCCGCCGGTCCAGCCCTGCGAAGGATCGTCGAAGCCGCCGGGGCGAATGCTCAGCCGCACCTTGGCGAGCGTGCCCTTGGGGATGAGGTTGGTGTTGGTCTGCGCGTCGTTGAAATCGTTCCATGCCGACATGGGTCAGGCTCCTTGTTCCTGGATTGGGGTGGAGGATGTTTGGGTGGAGGCAGTCGAGACGGCCGCGAAAGTCTGGCGCGCCACGTTGCGGATCTTGTTCATCAGCTGCCCGAGATCGGGCTGCTCGACCATATCGAGCCGGCCGGAGCGGTCCTTGGCCGGAAAGCCGAAGGGATTGAGCGTCTGACAGACGAAGGCGCGATAGGGTGCGCCGTCCTCGTCCTTCAGCTCGACCATGCTGATGACTTCATCGACGATGCCGGGCAGTTCGAGGCCGGTCTTCGAGCCGTCGATCTGCGGGACGAACAGCTTGCGATTGAAGTCGTCGAGCTTCTCGTCGAGGATGCCGACGAACCAGATATTCTTCGAGCGCGTGTGCTGCAGGTGGGTCAGCCAGGCGATCATCTCGCGGCCATGCAGGCCATAGGCGCCGCGAATGTCGGGCTTGCCGGTCTTGTCGGAAAACGCTTCCGGCTGGCCCTTGGCCCACTGGAAGCAGAGCCGCCCGGCAACCGTGATGGAGTCGATGAAGACCGTCCGGTAGCGGTCGAGCTGGCCCGGATCGCCGAGCCTTGCGATGACGGCATCGAAATGCGCCTGGCTATAGGGTTGGTCGTCGCGCAGCGCCGGGTTGGGGCCACCGATGAACACCGCGAAATCGCGGCACTCATCCCAGGTCTTGGGACGGATGGTGTCGCCGGTCCAACCCTCGATGGCGAGGTCGCCCGCTTCCAGGTCCATGAACAGCGTGGTGGCGGGATCAAGCGTCCACAGCAGCGAGGTCTTGCCGATGCCGGACTTGCCGAAGATGCAGCCCTTGATGCTGCGCGGCGCTGCCAGACGCTGATCGGCCGAGATGATGGGGAGTGCGGCCGTCATTGCGCACCCCCGTTCAGCTCGAGCT
>Ga0182738_1004382_pt1 | contig 15643 bp, 18 predicted proteins | sample eDN5th30CBELigMG_FD_128876 | JGI IMG/M metagenome (GOLD analysis project Ga0182738, IMG submission 128876) | Enriched Miracle-Growth compost microbial communities from Emeryville, California, USA - eDNA 5th pass 30_C BE-Lig MG (version 2)... ... | reverse complement strand
ACAATGAAGAATACTTAATCCATGGTTTTGATTTGGGCGTATTTTCATTCATTTTTCGCAAATAAATTCGATTTGATTAGTTTTTAATCCAATCCGATTCGGAAAAAAATTCTCATCCCGAATCAGACAGAACTCTTTCTCCCAAACTTTGGAAAATGGCAGGAAAGCTGATTGATTTGCAGAACCTGAACTGAAAGTGGATGAAAAGCAGCTTTGTGCTTTGAAAGACTTGGAAAGACCAAAAAAACATTCGCAGAAAAATCTCTCAATAAAATCAGAATAGATTCCTTTATTTTTACAAAGATTTATGCAAGTTCCAAAAAGAATGAATTCAAACGACAAGAAATTCCAAGGAGAAAAATCGAACGAAAAAGGAGTGGAAGGAAGTCAAAAAAGAAAAAGTGAGTTTTCAGTTTGCCAAAAATTTAACCCCTGAGAATGGCATTGATCTTCTGGTTTTCAACTCTCAATTGGTTTTTCTGAAACGTAATGACAATCATCATATTCCTTTTCTCTTTTTTTGGTGATCTTTCTCATTTTCTTGCCAGATTGATTTCTTCTTTTTTCTCTGCTTAATCCAATCATTTAATTTAGCCAAGAAGATGAATAAAGCTTGAGTAAACTTTTGATTTGAAATTTTGAAAATTAATAGTCTAACATGAAGGTTAGAGAAGAACCCTGGAATTTTTGAGAATTTGAGGGAAAGTGTCGCGATTAAGGAAAAATTCTTTCAAAATATGCTAAAAACTGAAAAATTGCCCCTTGAAAAGCTCCTTATAGGGTAACGATAGCAGAATTGATTTGAAAGATTTCTTTTTTCTGCAATTTGACTTGAAGTGTTTATGAAATACAGAAAAATCGCGTATTTTTCTCTATTAAATTTCAATTTTCCGAAGGTTGAACAAATACTAAAAAAGGAACTCAGAGATTTCAGACAATTTTTGTTTTCCTCTTTTCTAATTGCTTTCATATTGTGGTCTCATTGAAAACTTGGATCTTTGAATTTAACAGACAGTTCGCTCAATATGAGTCTATTCAATTTAGTTTGCTAAAGGATACAGAATTGGGCAAAAATATGCATAGTTTACTCCAGAAAAAACAAGTAAGTTTTCGCAAAGTAAACCTGACTTTTCAAAGGTTGTCTAATTCAGGGCGGTATACTGTATTTAGGTGGCATAATACTGTAAAGTTATTTTTGATTCAAAGGTTTAAATATGGTGAATTTCCTAGTCAAGACAAATTGTTCGATAGACAATTTTATGTACAAATAAGAGCTTATTGATGCATGATTTTTTTGAGAATGTGGATTCTTTAGAAGGATGAACCAAATTCTGTTTTGATTGGGTAAATTGGGAAAAATTGATCATCATGGCTCAAATTAAGCAGTTGAAACTACTGCTATTCTTATCAGATATTAATCAATTCATGATGATACTGTAAACTTCAAAGGGTTATATTAAGTACTCAATCGATCAACTTAAAAATTATTAAACATTTCAATTTTATCTATATATACAACAAATCAAGTCAACAAAATGGGTGGAAAACAAGCAAAACCAAGAGACCCTAGAGACGAGATCGAAGATGCCATCCTCGAAATGAGAATGACCTCCAAGCAATTTGAAAACGCCTCCAGAAGAGCTCAAAGAGACCAAAAGAAAGAAATTGATAAAGCCAGAGCTGTAATCTGATCCGTTTTTCTGTTTTGCTAAAGTATTACTAGGCATTGAAGAAGGGAAACGAAGAAGGAGCCAAGTACACATTTGACCAAGCTAAGCATTTTTTAATCCAATTTTAGGCTCTTTTTACAAAATGCTGCCACCAAGTTTAAGGAAGCCCAAAATCTTCAAAGAATGGCTCATAGAATGGATGCCATCAGCATGCACCTAAAGGCCAATATGAACAACACTGATGTAAAAATCTTGATTCAGGATTTGATCTAATTTTCAATGGCGTAGTTGATGAAGACCTTATCTAATCTCACTCCCAAACTTAAAACTCAAGAACAATTCATGGATCCTGTTGCTGTAAAACGTTTTTTTTGGCTCATTTTTAACTCCTCCCTCTAGCTTTCCAATAACCTCGGACAATATCAAAAGGCTATGGATGAACTCACTGTCGCAGGAAAGATTATGGATTCTGCCATGAATGAAAACATGCACGATGAAGCTTCTGAAACTGGAGTTGAAGGCATGCTCTCCAACTTGAAGCAAGAAATTGCTATGGAAATTAATTCAGGTTTAGCAAATGATCCAAGTAAGAATTATCATCTTTTGAAAGAGTTGTGTTTTAATCTCCAATAATAGCTCTGATCTTCAATCAACTCAACACTGGAGAATCCAATAAAGTTGACATGAAAGCTCAAAAATAAAACAGTTGTTTGTTGAAAATGAAAAATCCATACATAATCGTCTTTATTTATCAAAAATCTTTGAATTTTGGTCAGGTGTAAGGAAGGCCATAATTTTTCGTTTTGTTGTTGCAAGTCATCAAGCATCCTCTTACTGTTGCGATTGTATCTATTTTAAATTAACTCATTGCGTTGATTGATATGCCTAATCTAATAATTATAAACAATCTTAATGAAATGTGTCTCTTTCTTCTTTTCAATAAAATAAGGGAAGACATGCAATGAAATGCTGAACATGAAAAATGTCAACATAAACGACATTTTTTGACTTTTAAAACAGATGAAAAATTCGTCATTACGAAAAACTCTTTGGAATTGAAACAATTTCTTTCAGTAAAAAACTGAGCCTAAACGCATCTCTCCCTCGAATGAATTTGCCACCCTCATGCCCGAAATTCGCTCAAAAAGTGATAAATCCAATGAGGTTCTTGAAAGACGAACTTCAGCATAGTCTTCGAGAGAATTTTCCATTTGCATAGAGAATTAAAACTATTAATTTAGTAGATTAAACATAAAACATTATTTCCTTTATTCAAAGTTTTCATTCCGCCCTATTTCCCTTGATGAGCCACAACAACGCTCTAAATATTCAGATCTCCGATGAGAAGGATCCAGATCTCCAAGAAAAACTCCTCGAATCCGCCCAAAAGCCTGAAATCAAAGGACATAAAGTGAGAAAATGGGTGATTGATATGTGGCACAATGTGCTGGATATTGATCCATATTACCTTGGATTCAAGCAGATCGCGCCGTTAATTCCTTTGATTCCAGCAACTTACGAGATTATCGACTCAATGATCAATGATCGGACCAACAATACCTTGGCGAACTGGTTCAAAATCATAGATGTGTTTCAGAACATAAACATTTACTTATACGGTATCTTTTCAACAATCTTATACGTGATATTCAAGAAGAGCAAGCGTATGATCGAGTTTATGCACACAAGAAGGAAGTACGCTTGCAGAATCAGGAGTTTCAACAAGGGTTTCCTGATCTTTATGATTGCGATATCAGTGATAAGATTTATAATGGGCTGTTTTTTACCTGGAAAAGACTCCAAACCCTTCAACATTTCCTCACAAATTTTTGTTCTCAATCTTTTTGCCCAGCTTGCAGTGGTCATATTTGAAATCTTTTATTTGTATTCGGTTTTTATAAAAAAATTCTACAAGTTTGAGGAAGAGTTGGATGAGATTGCGTCTTGGGGAATCAAAAACCCAGAAAATTTCAAGAAGAATTTCAAGTCAAGCATATTAAAGAAATACATTGAGAAACAACGAGATCTCATACTTGCGGAAAAACTCCAGAAACAACAAGAGGACCACGAGCATCTTGATAAAGAATTTATCAAAGTGAATAAAAAGGTCTGGGATTATCTTCAGAGAGGGAAAAACCTCAACCAAAAGCTGTTGGACCACGTGAAAGCTCTTCAAGAGCAAGAACCCCCTTGTCAGTCTCATTCCGAGTCAATTCAGAGTCGAGATGAGTTGAGCGTCAAGTGTATGAGACATTTGCTGGAGGATCTACGAATTCGCGCTATTAATGCAGTTACTTCCGTGGAATTTGAGCTGAAGGTTAGGCTCTGCCATACAATTCGCGATATCAAATTGTTGGTAAAAGATCAGCTTGGATTACCACAAGAAACCAGCAAAATTACTTTGAAGGTCGAAGATGAGGAATTAAATGATGATAATAGTTTCTTGTTTGAATATGACATGCATACAATTACTCAGCACCTAAAAGTGTATTATCCTCCTGAGATGTCACAGAATAGTTGTTTTCTGCAAGAGGATGATGATGATTAAACAGATTAGGTCAATTAGAGATAGATTTTGTGTTATGTTCATGATTAAATTATTATTCGTTTATTTGCTTATGAAGTTGATTGAAACTGCAAAAAACAATTTCATAAACAAATGGTACTTTCTGTATAAGAGTCCAATCAACTTGTGTTTTAAAGAGATCAATTATTCCAAGAGAAAAGGTTGATCTTGTAAATTTGATCCACTTTTTCAACCTTTTTTCTCGAATCTCGATTTCTCCTTTCTCTTTAAATATAATTCCATCTTGCTCAACATAAGAATCTAAAGAGGCAAGAATTTAAATCTTCAAATGGAGCTCAACTTCTTAATTTCAATTCGTATCAATTTCAAACGGTAAAATAAAGCTTAGAATCATAGCATACTCATTTTTCCTTAAAGTCGTCTGTCTCTATCGCTTTCATAATGAGATACTCCTTACTTGCGTCAATCATTCATTTCTTGAGTGATATCAATTCTACGAAACAAAATTCACAAAAGAAGGATTGATTTTATCTCAATTCCTTCCTATTTACTGTGTCCATTTGACCAAAAAAATAATTTTGGATCTTTTTGAAAATTTATTGTTGAATTTTTCGTTTTTTTTATACAAAATAATTTTTTCTCTTTCTCCCATGAACGACCATCTTCATATTCAACTCACTGAAGACCATGGCTCTGAACTCAAAAAACCATTGAATCAGCCACTGCCCCAAAAGAAAAAATCCACTAAACCTAAAGCACAGAAGAAGGATCATAAAGTGGTAAAGAAAGAAGTTGAAATTACCAAAGGTATGCTGAGTGTTGATCTTTACTCAATTTTCAAGCAGCTTGCTCCTCTCATCCCATTATTTCCTGCTTTATACCAGATGATAAGGTCTTTGCTCAACGATAAAACTGATAGCGTTCATGCCACCGTGTTCAAGATTCTTGATATTGTCGAAAATCTCAATATCAGTCTCTACAGCATCTTTTCGACGCTTTTGTACACACTCTTCAAGAAAAGCAAGTATATCAAAGAAAAACTGCGCACAAGAAGGAGATGGGCTGAAACTATACGAAAAGCCAACAACTGGTTTCTTGTTTTTGTGATTATCGTCTCAGCTCTCAAGTTTATCCTGGGCTGCTTCTTGCCAAAAGAGGGGGAGACCCCGGATGATGCCAAGCCTAGTACCTGGATCATCAACTTGATTTCTCAGCTTGGACTGATTGTCGCCGAATTGTTTTATCTCTATTCTGTGTTCATCAAAAAGTTTTACAAATTTGAAGAGGAACTTGAAGAGATTGCGTCGTGGGGAATTGAAAATCCAGAGAATCATAAAAAGAACCTCACAACCCACAGGCTCAGGCGATGGCTGCACTGGAGAAGGAAACGACAACCAGAAGACGCAGTCCCTGTTGGTGAGCAGATCAAGGATCAAGAGGCTATTCCAATCAAACTAAAGGAAGAAATCAAAGAAGCCGATCGTCAAGAACCTGAAAAGAAGACTGAGGATGAAGCTGAAGAAGAGGAAGAAGAAAGTGAGGATGATTTGGAGGAGTTGAAGCAATCCTTGGAAGCCAACAACCAACTTACCCAGACAGTTTTGGAGAAGCTCCAGAATTTGGAAAGAGGTGGCGGATCTTTTGCGTTTCCTGGCACTGAGAAGGATAGCCAGAGCGAGTTGATGGTCCAATATTTAAGGGCCATTTCGAAGGGTTCGAATGTGGAAATTTTGGACATAAAAACGAATGACACTTTTATTATTGAAGCGAAACTGAACGATACCGTCGCAGATGTCAAACTCAGAATTAAAGATAAATTGAGGCTGTTTACAAAAAACAATTTGGCTCTCTTTGTCGGGCAAATTGAGTTAAAAGACGAAAAACTTTTGATCGAATATGATCTTGCTATGCATCAACCAAGATTAACATATAACGATGATGAATAGATATGAAATAAATATCCATTAAATTTCTTTTCTCAATTGTTGTTATGATTTATTATCACTAAATAAAATATGATTTTTACATCTGAAAATTTACAATTTCTCATTCAATTAAAAAACTTTATAATATTTCTCTCTTTAATCGATTTGATCTAAAAAACTCGTTTCTGGATGAAGTCTGAACGTAATTCCTTCGATGAATGATGTATTTCGAAGGTTGATTGAATATTTCTTTCATTTTTGGGGGAAAATTTGGTTCCAACAAAATCTTGCCTGAACAGGATTCAATTTTAAAAAGCTTTTTTTCATAATTCAGTTTATGAGATTTCAAGTTTTAAATTTGAAGCATTTACTTCAGCTTTTGAAATGAGCCCATATTGGAATAAATTTTATTATCGCATCAAATCGTCCCAGGTTCATCTCCTTTCGGGATTCATCAAAAGTCTTGTAACTTTTACTTCATAAATTTATAATTTGATTGATATGAACTTTAAACAAAAAGTCCTTCTTTCTGTCACAAGAAATGAAAGTCTGATTCTCAATATTCATAAAAGTGAAATTTGGGAATTTGAAAAGAAGGCAAATTTCACAATTTTCCTCATTATATTTCAGAAAATCATCTTTTGTTTTGAAAATTCGGACTTGAAATGTCTGGTTTTGATCTTGAATGAAAAAGCAAAACATTTTCGATTCAAATAATTAAAAGTGCAGACTTTTGGAAGAAGACCTTTTTCACCTGTGTCATTCAAAGCCATCCATCTCTTTATCAAAGTTAGAAATTGAAGATTCTTGAAATCTTCTGAAAGACAAAAAAGTTAATCAATTTTGAAGATCAAGAACTCGAAGAATCAGAGGAAAGGGGAAAAAGTAATTTTAAAAAAATAGAAAAAGGATTTTAATTGAATGGCAAAACACCCAATCGAAACATTTTCGTTTTTTGAGCACAAATTGTTTTTTCCTGTTCAGCTATTTTAAGCAATTTTGACTGTTTTGAGGCTTTCTTTGTTCTTCCATACTGGTTCTCAAAGGATTTCTTATCTTGAGATTATTTCATAAAACCAAAAACCAAGCAAACTTAGTTCCAGACAAGAGTGAATCAGAATTCAAAAATGGTGAAGTTTTGAATTTCTCTTTTGCGGAAAAAATTCACATTTCACGGTTTTCAATTGTTCCAAAAAAAACGTTATGAGGTTGGTTGACGAAGAAATGACACAATTCCTGCATCACCCTACGAGTTAATCAAGTCTAATTATCGCACTTCTTAATCTTTGTTTTTTAGCCAAAAGTTTGGCAATTTAAATTCAAATCATATTCAGAGTGGAGACCCATTTTGAGGATAGATAGATAGTTCATCATTGTTTCCTTCTTGAAACTCTTTTCAAACCATGTTTGTTTAGATCCTTTTCAAGGTCACATTGAGAGATTTCCTTGAGCAATTTCAACTCTTTGAAATCTTTCTCTCACTTCTATTTTCCCCATTATTTTGCTTCCTCTTCAAGAAATTAAGAGATCTATTGAATTAAATCCGCGAGAGATGACAGAACACTGCTTTTGAAAGCTGAAATTGATAAACATCAACAGTTCCTTATGAAAGGGTTTCAAAGAAAACGCAATAACACAATCTGAGATCTAAAGCGATTTCTCAGACAGAAAACTTACCGATGAATTCAAGAGGAAAAAATCAATTTCTTTCGAATACGAAAAGATCAAGTCTGTTTTTTAATTCTTCCCAAGCCTTTCTTTCTCTCCTGTTAATTCTAAATTTTATATTCTTTTGTTCTATATTTCAAAAATTACTTTTGTTTCATTTAAATTATAAATAATTTTGTCTTTCGTCGGTTGAAGAACCCTTGAATTAAAGCATTTTTTCCAATTCGGAAAGAGGATTTTGAGTCTTTTCGTCAACTTAGTCTGTTCTTTAACTCCTATTTCACTCAGCACCTTCTCGTACTTCGATGAATCATGGGAGATAATTTACCTCGAGTTTAGAATAAATCCCCAATTAAATAATCATCCTATGAGATGAAGGGGATAAAATAATCAAGAGTGTTTTAATCGTTTTAATCAAATAATATTAACACAAGAAAAATAATTTGCAAATGAACGATAATGGAAAAGTAAAAGAAAAGCTTCTTGGTGACACTCAAGATGACCCAGAAGCAAATAATGATGATGAGAAGAAGAAGAAGGAAGAAGAGAAAGAAAAGAAAGAAGAACAGAAGGAAAAAAGAAGCGTTTGGAGAGATTTCATTGACATTGACTTTTACGATCTCTTTAAGCAGCTTTCACCTATTATTCCTACACTTCCTTCAGTTTATGCCATCATCATCTCTATGTTTCGAGACCACTCGAGCAGTTCCATTGCAAATTGGTACAAGGTCTTGGATTTTATTGAAAATCTAAACATTTGTCTCTACAGTATTTCTGCTACGATTTTTTACAAAATCTTCAAAAAGAAAAAGAAGAACAAAGACAAAGTCCGAATCAAACTGGCCTTGAACGTGGAGAGGCTCAATAAACTTTTCCTCGTCTATTGTTTTCTGATTTCGGGAGCGAAACTTGTTCTGGGAATCATATTGCCTGTTGTTGATGATGTTCCAGATGACCAGACAATAGGACTCTTTATTTTCTCTCTCTTTGCTAAGGTCGGCCTCATTCTCGCTCAACTGTTTTACCTTTATACTGTCTACGTCAAGAAATACTACAAAGCGCTTCCTATTTTGGAAGATGCTGCTGATGACGGCTTTGTGAATGAGTCAACTAAAAAGAACGAGGATGAAGGTGACGATGACATTGATGAGAAAGGAAAAGATAAACTGAAAAACATCAAGAAAAAGATGAAGGAAAGGGAAAAGAAAAAGAAGAAGCCAGGCGAGGAGAAGAATCAAGAAGAGATGATCAAAGCTCTCAAAAAAGAGAATGAAGAAAGCGCGAAAAAGAACGAAAGGCTGATGGGCGTGGTTGAAAACCTGAGTGAGGCAAACAAAAACTGGAGTGATCTGAAAGAAGAATTTTCAGCTCTCAAGAAGCTCAATTTTATTTTGTTGAAGTTTGCAAAACCTCTCCTAGAAGTTATTGAACTGAAGATATCAAATCAGATGGACGGAGGCAAATCCTCTTTGGTGGCTGTAAAAGTGACTGATGAAGTTCAAGATGTGAAGCGTCGTATCAGAAGTCAGCTTACTCTGCCTGTAAATACGACGAAACTTGTACTGAAAACTAACCAGGAAGAAGAGTTGGAGGATGATGATTTTATTGGGAAATACAACCTCGAGGAAGGGCTCAAGCTCACTTATTCATAAAATGAGATTCTGATTGTTGAAATTGTGATCATCATCATGTTGAGTTCATGAAAGATCCTTCTTCTTATTTAGAATTATTACTTGAGAATTGTAAATACACTAGGCTTTTTAATATACAAATAAAACTCATATCCTTTGATCATTGGTGAATCTCTTTCATTGAGGAAAATTCAGGTCTTTCTTCCATAAATTGAAGAGTTTTATGAATCTTGAATTTCAAAGAGGATATTTTTTTTTTAATTTTTGTCTCCCTTTCTTTTTTCCAGGTCAGCTCATTTTTGCAAAGATGGCTCGGAGCTGAAATCACACTCGACAATGTGAACTTCTCATCCTCTTCTTTAGGAATCGCCTCACATGAGCTTTTGAAAAAATATTGATTTTCTCTAGAAAATTCGAGTTTTGAACTCATTTGCTAAGTCAACCTCGAGGGGTTCTCTTTCTTTTGAAACTCACCAAACTTGGAGCTGATTCTTATTCAAGAAAAGTTTTGAAACTCTCGTCATTTTTTCATCGTTTCACCCATCACCCTTTTAATTTAGTTCCCCTTCAAAAAATCATCAATTTTGAGATCTCTCGCAAAATCTCAGAAGACTGTGTCTCTAATTACGAAATTTCTTCACATTTCAATTTCAATATAAATTTTGTGTTTGAGATTTCTTTTTCATAATGTTTATTTATGAATATAAGTATCAATAGAGTTTTTTTATGAATGTAAAGTAAAAATTTGAATGAATATATGAATGGTTAGTTAATGTGGAATAGAATAAATAAAACTCAAATAGTTGATTGAGAATATTGAAAGAATATGAGTATCTTCTTGATGAGCCACCCTTTTCTCTGATTTGAGATTGGTTGAGTGACATGATTTGGCTCTTCTCAAAACTGAGCTCAATATCAATTGTAACTGCATCTGAATGATCAGATGCAATTTCAGGAATCTTATAGCTAAAATCCTGGACATTTCTCGATTGCCACCTTTTCAGTTTCTCCTCAGAATCATATGAGTCGTCGAAACAAAGAACGCAGAATAATTTAATGCACCATGGCATCCCTTCTAAAATTATCACACATCCAAGAATAACTGTGGCAAATTCAGTATAAATATCCGAACAATGAAAAAGATCATGGGGCAAATATAAATCATGTGGATGATGAAAGCCATGATAAACACCTGAATTTTGTCACATAAACTATTGTCAACAGATCTAAGCTCTGCTGGGATATTAAAAAGGAGAAAGGGCCAAAAGAATTCGGTATAAAACAAGGTTTTGAGAAAATTCTTGAATTTCTGAAGACCAGACCTTGCTATCATCTCGTTTTCCGTTGTTTCCTTTGATGATAATAGCTGGAGGGAGGGGATCCCATTTTCTTGGGCATGATCGAGGGCGTTCTGTGCTATGTTCCGTTCCACAAAGCCAGCACCATTCGTAATCGCAGATAGGACAAGTAATATGAGTGCACCCTGCAATCCTTGAAACAATAGTTTTGCACATGACGCAAAATTTGAGGTCATTTTTTGCAGCAAAAGTTTCGAATTCAGGATCGAGAGCAGCAATACAACTTTGACCTTCATGGTTCAAAAAACCACAAAAATTGCAAATGACAGCTCCACGATGGCATCCAGTATGGGAGGTATCTTCGAATGGTGAAAAATCCTTGAGCAGCCTGGCCGAGGGCAAATGGTTGTTGTAATTCTGGATTTATTGTCCAGCTTTTTCAAAAGGAGACCCTGATACTTTCCAAAAAGTTAGGACGTCAAGTGTCTCTTGAAGTGCGGGGACTCAGGATATAGGAGCAACAATGCTCATGACATTTGAGTTTGAGAATGTTGAAGTGAGAGATTTCAGCGTCGATGTACTCAGTCCAGCATTCTTTGCAAAATGAATGACCACAAAAGCCCAGCTTCATAAAGTTGTCTTGAGACTTTTCAGAAAAGCAAGTGGGGCAATTATTTGTCATCATGAAGATTTATAAAAAAAAATCATAATAATTAATTGGGAAATTGACTATATAAATCTAAATTTAATCACATGATAAAATAAATTTCTTATTGGATTTTAAGCTTGCTGAAATTAATATCGATAAAGGTTGATTTCATAAATCTGCTTGTTGGGTTTTAAATGTATGAGAATTTAATAAGTTCAAAGAATCCTTGAACAGGAGACCAAAAAATGCAATCGTGGCGATTCGGCTCAAAGCTTTGAGGAGGTTATAAGTTGTGAGGAAATTTCGGTTTATTCTTTCTCTTCATCGCCATAAGCTCATTTTTCACGAAGCAAATGTAAACAAGAAATTCGATTCAGATGGATGGAGCTGTTGAGATCATTCCAGGTAAACGTGAAAATCTTTTTTATTGTGTGGAAAAAAAAAAACGAGAAACAGAGGAAAGTAGTCGAGTTTGGAGCCATTAGGAGCGAGTTCATTGATCTTTTTCTTCAAAAGGTCAAGACAAGGCGCGTGACAAATCAAAACAGCAAGCGGATCATGATGACAAAAAATCCCAAACTTTTTTGTTTGAAAACGATCCAAATCCAAAACTCTGTTGGCCTTGAAAATATATTTGGTTTCTCAGCTCAAGGAAGGCTTGACAAAAAGATAAGTTTATGTAGATACATTTTCAGCCTAATTTTGAAGAATAATAAAATTTAGACAAAATTTCAATTGACACGACTTTTAAATTATTTGGCAAACTTATACAAACTCAGTTATAAATTCAACATCTGCTCCCAAAAGTGGAGACAGAGACAGAACATTTTCTTTCTTGTAAGGGGCTTTTGGAGACTCTCAATAGCTTCATCTTGTTTTTGCCCATGCTTTTCTCAAGCAGAAATAAAGAAAAAATGTCCAAGAGAGAAAAACCACCTTGATTGGAGAAAGCTTTCAAATTTGTATAGACTTGTATTGAAATCAGCTTCGAGGAAATTCTGAATTTTCTTTTTTTTAAAAAAAAATCAAAGTTCTTCAAATTGACATCAGAAATGAGGTCCTCATAGAATGGCGTATTGACTAATTTATTCAAGCTCTGTATTTGGAGGAAATTGCGAATTATCGAAAGGGTTTCCCTCCAAATCAAAATTAAATTGGAAGGTCAAATTTCTCCATATCAATATTGTGAAAATATTTGCAAGTTCATTCCATTATAAGCAGATGATGTTCCTCCAATGAAGACCACATGCCAAAAAAGGATTGATTTCTTTTTTTCTTTTTTCCAGCTTTAGCAACAGAGAAGAAAATCTCAGATTCTGTTTTCAGAAAGCAAGTATGAGCTGTTTTTTAACAATCGCTTTTTTCTTCTTAAAATTGCAAATTCAGTCTAAATTGAAAGTCTTTTCAGAATGAAATCATTCAAAAAACTTTGGAGATGGAAACCCTCGAAAGTATTTCTCCTAACAAAAAACCTCATAATTCTTTCATTTTCATTTTCGTTGTTTTGTTTCTGTGTTTTTTTTTTTGACTTTCAAGATTTTAAAAACCTTTTTGCAATCTCAAATCAAGAGTTTTTGAAATTCATAAATAAATATTTTATTTCAAACTGATGCTTCAAGATTTTCTGATTTGGATTTTTGCGATATTTGAAAAATTGATTTTCAAAAAAATCAGAAGGTGTGTGTTGTGAAAATTATTAAAATAGATAACACAGTTTTCAATTATCATCAATTTTGCGATGTTGTTGGATTCATCGAACCAATCTCAGGACTTGGACTTCTTTCCTTTGAACAAACAATCATGAAATGAACATCTTTTGTTCACTTGCTGGTCTCAAAATTTTCTTTGAGGAAAAAATAGAATTTTTAGTGCAAAAGATGAATTATATTTTTTCATAAAAAAAAGAATCTCAAAAACTTTAATATTTCAAGCAAAGTGGAGAAATAAACTGATCCATATTCCTTCCTACATTGGTCAAAACTGTCAGCCAGGATGCTTTAAAAAGGGGAAAGCTCAAGGCATCAAATCAAACAAACGAAGTCTGGTTCTCCAGGGGAGAAAATTTTGGTGACGAAAAACTCACTTTCAAAAGAGAGGAATTCATCATCAACTTTTGAGACAAGACAGAATTTTCTCAACATATGATATATGTGTAAACAACAATAAAAGCAAACTTTCAACTATGAAACAAATGATTGACAATGAATTACCTTTAAAAGAGTGGCTTGTTTTATTCTGTATTATCGATCAAAAGCAAAGCCAAAAGGTGCTGTTTTATTAAAGACAAGATGAAAAATTTTATTAAAACTTAAAGATATTATTAATACGAAATGTATTCAAACTCCTCATTCCTTTCCAACGAAAAGAACAATGGCTTCTCACCCTTGCTACAGAATGAGAAGAAAAATTTGACTGACTGACTGACTGACTGCTGTTAGTAAACTCTATTTTAAATTTAGAAAAAGCTTCTTTGCAAAACAATTTTTACCTTTTGGGAACGCTGACTGCTCGTTTTTGAGCTCCCCCTTGTTGTGAGCCCTGATGATGGCTCAAGATGCTAAAGTATGCAGAAATCACATTGTTGCTGTTTCCACTATTCTTGCTCACTTTCTGATAACCCCCATTATAAATCTGCTCAGTGGTTTGCTGCTTACTATTATTCCCTTTTATGTACTGGTAATAGTCGCTCGCTTGGGGCTTCAAGGGTTTTGCTGCTTTTGGTTTACTATTCTCCCTTTGTTCTGCAGTTTTTATACTAACTCTCTCCTTTGAGAAACTGGGCTTCTCCTTTATATTTAATTTCGTCTGACTCTCGACTCGAGCGAGAGATTTTTGGCTATTTGTTCCAATTATAATGTTTTGCAATTTTTTTAGGATTTTTTCAGAATAATTATTATTGTTGTTGTCTTCACTTTGACCTCTCTTTTCCACAGATACAGTTGTTGGTCTCAGCGTTTTTTCATTTTTACAAAGAAGGACCTTCTTTTTGAGAGTTTTGCTGGTCTTGGTGGCCTTCTCCCTGGGAACAGCAAACATGGAGTAGTCTTTGCCTTCTTTGCGGTCATAGTTGGTGATATCTTGCAAGATTCTCTGAGCTCTAAACTCATCGATGATTAAATTCTTTTTGTTTCGGAGTCCCGATTTAACAGACCCAGCACTCTTTTCACGTCTCTTATTGGTGCTCTTTGGCCCAACAGGCAAAAGCTCCTTCCCGCGATTTGTATTCTCTCCAATAGTTTTCCTTGACCTCTTGGTGCTCATCAAAGGCTTCTCATCCTCGTAGTAGTCTCCATTTGTCAGGGTTCTCTTGGTCAAGTGAGCAACGTTGATATCTCTTTCAGACAATTCAGGATCTCTTAAAGATTTTTCACTGAGAATCAAAGACATAGGGTTTATATCGCGAGACCTTTTCGACAATTCTTCGTTCGACTGTCTGAGCACTTTTTGAGGGAAGTAGAATTGACTTTCAATAGTGGCCTGGGGAGGAGTGTCGATGATGGGCTCCATGTAGCAGATATTGCTGTAATGTGACTTGAGACAGCGGTCTGTAGACTCTCCTCGTCTGGCGTCAATGAAAGAAGTGGCGGCTTTCTGTAAAGGAGTAAATCTCATTGAAGAAGTGGCAGTTTCTTTCTTTTCTTCTTTGGCAAAATCTGCTTTGAGATCTCTTGATAAGGATCTTTGTTGTGTGGAAGAGTTGATTCTCGCGTACTCTTCATCTGAAATGAATCTGATGCTGAAGATCCTCTCAAAATTGTCAAAAAGGTGGTTGGCATCGACATCAAGGAGATTGTTTTTATTGACTCGAGGTCTCAGCTTCTGTCTGCTTCTTTGGGAGTCTCTCTTGACATTTACAGGTTTGAGTTTGGAAGGGTCTTGGCGCAAAAGTCCCTTGGTTGATTTTGAACGAAGTTGGAGCTTTGGCATCTGCTCGTCATCGCTATCACCAAAAATGAAATCTGAAACATTAGGAGCAGGTTCTTTTGGGTAAAGATTCTTGATTTTGCCAATGCTTTTTGGAATGTAGGTCGAGAAGGTGCTGTCCATCGTCTGGATTTGTGGAACCAGATAGTCGTAAGAGACTTTTGGAGCTTGCTTCAAGAGGCTCATAATGTGGGATCGATTGCTTGATTGATTGATTGATAATACAATAAATATGATAATTTAAAATTCAAATTTTAACTGTGTAGTGGTCTATTTGAAAACAAATTAATCAAGGTTTTTGAGTGAGGGAAAATTAACGGAACAATCCATGACGAGAGGAAAATTGTTGTT
>Ga0182738_1004381_pt1 | contig 15653 bp, 10 predicted proteins | sample eDN5th30CBELigMG_FD_128876 | JGI IMG/M metagenome (GOLD analysis project Ga0182738, IMG submission 128876) | Enriched Miracle-Growth compost microbial communities from Emeryville, California, USA - eDNA 5th pass 30_C BE-Lig MG (version 2)... ... | reverse complement strand
AATGAAACCATTCTTTCCCATAAGGATCAATCACTCAATGTCAATCAAAGACAGGTTTCATTTCAGCTTGGATCCTTTCTCGAAGGAGTTTTTTTTGTAGAAAATTTAGAAAAGAAATATCCCATTCTCTGAGAAAATTTAACAGCCACTTTCGATGGAAAACCTCTTATGGAGTAAATAGAACCTGGTTCTTTCCTTCCAGAAAAGCATGAGAGAACCTCCTCCTGGATTGGAGAAGTTTTGAACCATCTTGTTGATGATCTTGAATGGTATTGATCTGAAGAGATGTTTCGATGCACATGATCATTTGAAGTTTAGATTCTGAGTGACATTTTGTTTAGAAAAGAATGCCCAAGAGCGAAATTTGAAAATAAACAAGCAAGCCTTCAATATACAAATTTTGTTGAAAAGTTTTTGACTCTAAGTATTGGCACTGAAAAGAAACTTCTGGCCCGTCATAAAACTACTCCAATAGAAAATAATCTCAGACCAGCTCCATCATTACTGGTTTTTCCACGTAGGAAAGAGAGACTTGAAATATAAAACTCTCTATATCCTACATGGTTCACGTAAAAATCTAAAATTTCGATAGATATCCCTTATTAATTTCCAGGCAAATTAAAAAAAAATATAAAGGGCTTCCTTCTTTAGAGCGAGAAAGAAAAGAGGATTGTTTTGTGGGAGCTTTCACTTGTAAAGTAAAAGTTTCATACTACTTTTCCATAAATAGATCATAAATGCAGTAAAACTCTTATTAATTATTATTATAGATTAAGAATGCCCTTTTAAAAAGAGCAAAACTTTTCTCTTGTTTTTTTTTACTTTCCGTGACGGAAAACACCAGCTCCAACGACTTCAGAAGTCTTGTAGCTAGATCTAGCATATCCGGGGTCCATAACAGTGTATCCAGTGCTGGTGTGACCAGTGGCCAAAACCCAATGGTGTCCACCGTTAACATTGAGGATAACGTGTCTTCCTTGCTTCAAAGCAGAGACAATTTGGCTGTGAGAGGTAACGTGACCAACATAGTGAAGACCCAAAGAAGCAACGGATCCCCAGACAAAGAGGTCGCCACTAACGAAACCACCGTGAGCCTTGAGCCAGTTGTTCATGGTAGAGGGGTTGGGGGTGCCACCATTAACGTGGATTCCAAGACCAGCGCACAAGGAAGTGACGGAAGTCATCAAACAGCCGGCTTGACCAATAGTGGCAGGGCCGTGACCCAAGATTTGGTTTTTCCATCTGGCATCACCTTGACTGAAGTGAGGGAAAGAACCAAGGACGGAGGTGAGGCAGAAAGCAGCCAAAAGAAGGATGGTAATAGATCTGGACATGAAATGTATGATTAAATGTATAAATTATGTTTATAAATAACTAAAACTCAAGGGGATTTATAATGGATGAGCACAAGTTTAATTTGTTATTAGAGTGTTTGTTATCCATGAATCTCAGATTTAATTATTTGCGCCGAAATGAATATAAAGAAGTTGATTTTTGTTGTTGTCGCATCCTAAAAATTAAACAAAAATTTAATCTCTTTGGTCCTTTCAAATTCTTTATAAGTTTTTCACACCTCTAAGAAACAAAGACAACAAGGAAAGTGTTTTTAAGTGAGCTGTTTATGGCTATTGACTGAAAAACTTTGTCAGCTCAAGTAAAGAAAGTTTCTCACTTCTTCTATATCAATTTTTTGTCTAAATTTGTCTGATCTTATCAAATAGAAGAGTTTTTTTTGAAGTCCACAGGAGAATTGAGAAGATAGAAAGGACGAGAAATATACAGATTCCCTCTGGGGTGTTTGAGTTGAGGAGTTTTGAATTCAGTGGATAAATAACCATTCAACAAAACTATCTTACGCCCTCTTTTGATAAAAAAATTTATTACAGTGATTTCATTAAGTCACTTACTAGAATGATTCTTTCAGAAACCTGAATGGGAGAGCAAGGTTTTTGAGACCCAAGATTTTTCTCGGGAAGACTGATCGATGGACAACCCATTTATTAAAATAGTGAGAGAGAATGGCAAGCACTTGCAGAATCTTGAAATTTTTGCTTTTCTCCTTCAAAGATGGGATTTTTTCAAAAAAAAAATTCAGAGTTGTCTTCTGTAGAAATGCAATAGAAAATGGATTCCGAAGCAATGAAATACAAGGGAAATTTTTAAGCTCTTCATCTCTCGGTATAAAATTTTGATCATGGGAGAAAAACCTTTCCAAGGTTAGAAAGTCACACATAGATCTTGGTCTGATTTTTTTTTTTGGTTGACTCTCGATCTTTGTTCTGACAACAACAACAACACAAATCTCTCTTTCGACCTTGTTTTTCCCCATCTGATCCCGATTGAATTAGCTTTTAATAAATTTTATACTCTGCTCTTGCATATATTTCTTTTCATTTCTCCTACTTTTCTATCGAAAATCTCACACGAAATTCTTCATCTTAGATGTCCCAACGAAGCTATGACTACCTCTTTAATATTGCCATAATCGGAGACACAACAGTTGGCAAGAGTTGCCTTTTCATGAGAACAAATCAAGATTTAAATTTCGAATGGGGTTCAGATATGAAGCCTACAATAGGAGTGGATTTCCGCGTTATCTATCAAGATGTCAATAACAAAAACGTTCGCTTACATGTCTGGGATACGTCAGGACATGAAAGGTTCAAAAATATTACAAGATCATATTTTCGAGGAGCTCATGGTTTTCTCTTGACTTATGATATAACAAATAGAGAATCCTTTTTCAATATCAAATCATGGTTAGAAGACGCGAAAAACTATTCTTCCGAGTTAACAGAATATATTTTAATTGGAAATTGTTGTGATTTGGAAGATGATCGACAAGTAAGCTATGAAGAAGGAAGAGAATTTGCAAAAAGTCATAATTTTCCATTTTTTGAAGTCTCTGCAAAAACTACGGAAAATATCAAGCCTGTAGTCAAAACACTAACAGAGAAAATTTTATACTCAAGGCGAAGGAGAGATGGAGACTTGAAAATATCAAATACTGACGACTGTACAATCTTTCTGAAGAAAGACTCGAAACTTCAGAAGAAGGAAGGCTCCAAAAAGTGTTTCTCTAGTTGATAAAATCCTTCATAAATCCCATTTCCTTATTATCTTGGTACTTCCTTGAATGATTATCGACTTGACTCTTGTATTTTTATATATAAAGCTTTTTTGTCAAATAATAAAGTTAAATTTTCCAAATTGTTTAATGATCCAAATATACCTCTTCAGGAAAACCTCATCGAATTTTGTTGGATTTTCTGCATTCACATTAATCAGAATTTTTCCCTTTTAGAAAAGGCATGACCACCCTTGGGCCAAACGTCAAAGGTATTTTCAAACTCAACACCCACAATCCAAATGTTTAAGAGAATCTTCCTTTCAGTTTTCGAAATTTTTCAACAAAATTTTGTTGAAAAAGTCACAGCAAATATTTTAAGGAAAAACACACGCTTTGATTTCCTTGAAAAACCATTCATATTCTGGGATTCAATTTTTTTAATTTTTAAAAGATTTGCAAGAGCATCATCAGCCACCGAAAACTAAACTCTGCTTCAACCTCGAGGTTACCAGCAGCATCCAGGAGATTCAGCTTGATTAATTAATACTGTATTCCAGGCAAATAATTTTAACAAATTTCTTGAGTATGAAAATTTTATGTTCTTATTTTAATGTCGAATCATTCAAATTTCACCTGACCAAAGTTCAATGAAACTTCTCTGAAGCCAATTCTCGAGATCCTCATCTTTGAAAGACATCATTCTCATGAAAAATATGTCTGAAAATATTGGAGAATAATTTTACCTTTTTTGTTTTGTTATGAACACCTGAAGTCCAGGCATTGTTCAAAATCGACAAGGCCAGCCACATCCATTGAGTTTCAAGAACAGAGTAGAGTTTTTAACGAGTTAACTCATGAAACTTCCCATTCTAGAGGTTCTGTATAAATCTTTTCGACTGTCTCAAATTCAACTTCGGGCTGATATGCCGAACTCCTATCACAAAGTGAGTGAATTCTGCCGAGGGAATAGGCTTTTCAGTGGGGATAGATTTGGATAGATATTGTATTTATCCCATCAAGATTCACAACTTTCCTTTCTTTTTTTTTCAGAGATTCTCAACTGAAAAACCTCCAACAGAATCAAGGCATATTTCAGCTTGAGAAACCATTATCACTGGGTAGACAGTAGGTCCTTACTTCAGCCAAAAAAAAAACCACAAGATCTAAAAAAACTGCCAACAAAATTTTGCCCCAAAATGTGTATATATTTTTTCAAAATAAACCAGTCTCTTATCCTCACTTTATAAGAGGAAAATTTAGATTCTTTCAAGATCAGAGTTCTTATCTTCTCTCAGATGGTCTCAGAAATAGGTAAGCCTAACAGTAAATCTTTCATAAGACACGAAAAAAGTCAGAGGCGGGTGAATTGGAAGCAAAAAAGAAAAAATTGGAAAGGGAAAATTTTGTTGAAAAATACAAAATCTGATATTTAAAATAATTTATGGACCTGAAAAAAACGATTAAAATCCCTTTAATTCAAAAGTTTAAACTTTCTCATTATCCCTGAAACTTTTTTCTCAAAGACCACAAATAACTGGGATCTAAATATTGAACATTATCTCTTATTTATATCACCTCATCTCGCAACCTTTATAAACTAATTAATTAATTAACTTATTCAAAATGAACAAGCTCCTCTTCATTGCTGCTCTTTGCTTCGTTAGCGTCTTCGCTATCAACCCTCCTCATTTCAGCCAAGGTGACCCAAGATGGGGTGGTCAAGTCCTCGGTTTCGGTCCTGATACCATCAAGCAAGCTGGTTGTTTGATGACCTCTGTTACCTCCATGGCTGCTAATGCTGGTGTTAAGATCTACGGTGTTTCCCCCATCCCCTCCACCATGAACACCTGGCTCAAGGCTAACGGTGGTTTCGTCAGCGGAGACCTCTTCGTCTGGGGATCCATTGCTAAGTTGGGCTTCACTTATCACGGTAAAACCACCAGCACTAACGATGCCGTCAATGCTTTGAAGGCTGGCAAATATGTCATCCTCAACGTTAACAAGGGTCACCACTACGTTTTGGCCACTGGAGTCATCAGCGGTGGATTCAGCGTCATGGACCCCGGTTTCGCTAAAACTTCTTACACCTTCGGCGAAGTCGTCAATGCTGCCATCTATACTCATTAAGTTTATTAGTGAAATTGCTCCTTCTATTTATATTTCATATTGGTGAGTTTAACTCTCAACTCAACTTTTATCTTTAAATAAAAGTCTTTAATAATAATCAAAACCATTATGAAATGAAAAAAAAGCCTCTTTTACTCAAACTCTCCAAAAAATTTCTCAGTAAAGATTTGATGTTTCTTGTGAAAGATTCACCATTTTGAGAATTATCTTTTTTTTTAAAAAAAGAAAAGTCTACTGAATAAGTCGTAAGATTTGAGAAAAAAAATTAAAAATTAGAGAATTATTTTTATAATTTTAGTTTTTAATGTATTATTCTCAAAGACAGTAAAATTCTATTTCCAGAAGTTGATTTTAATTCATCATCTCCATCAAAATTTTAATTTCATCTTTTCAGGAATAGGAGAATTTGCCGGACGGATTTCTCAGATTCAAATTTAATTAATTTATCCTTTAAAAATTTTTGGCAGCATTTAGCGCTTTGATTATGAGACAATTTTTTCAACAACAAAAGGGCAGCATTCATGTAAAATACATGAATAGTCCTAGTAAATAAACATGATAAAAAAGAGACACAATTTATTTATTAGCATTTAATAAAATCATTAATCAGCCAGAAATGTACGATGATCACAGTATTTACAAGAAAGTTTAAATAATAAAGACTTGAACTTGAATTCACATTTGTATTTACAGAGGATACCTAAAATTTATTATTTTTCTTGAAAGGAAAAGATTTGGATAGAAACATCTTCTAATCCAAATTGTGTTCGGGTTTTTTAGTGTCAGGTTGTAAGTTAGTGCCGTTATTTGCATTAATAACACAACTTTAATACAGTACATAAATTTCACATGGTTTCGGAGAAACCAACTCATGATTCATGAACCAATCATGAATTGATAGTCTTCAGTCATCAGGAGAAAGCCTTCTTCCTTTTGAATGAGAGGGCTTTCAAAGTAAAAAAAACCCTTTTACTTTCTGGCCTTGTTCTTTTTTTATAAACTGGTTTATCAACATTTGATAGAGAGATAGATAGATTTCAAACATCAGATTTGGTTTAAAAATCACCCCTGGGGTCGACTTGGAACTCCAAAGCTTTCTTGAAAAGGGAGTCCAAGTGGTGATCGGAGGGCTCTGGGTCGTAACTCACTTGTATAGAGTCGGACTTGTTTGCCAACTTTCTCTTCAATTCTTGATTTTCTTGCACAAGATGCTTGCAAATCAACTTTATAAAGTCCTTGACATTCATGCCTTCGGGGATGTCTTGATCCAAATAATCAACTGACTGCATCTCAGTTGATCCTTCAGAGTATTCTGGAGTGGCGTTCTCGAACTTGCAAGGATCACCTCTACCTGTTTCGAGATGCAAAAACTTTTCAGATCTTGGGCTAAAGTCACCTTCAAATGAATTGCCTTTGCTCACAAAGGACAGACTTTCGTACTCATTGTTGGACGAGTCTTCAAAGTTAAAGTAGTCCAACTCCCTTTTCTCATTGATGCAGGCAGCCTGGCAGGTAGGCTGACAAGAAGCTTGGCAGGCAGCTACCTTTTGGTGGTAGCACACGGAGCTTTGGTGTTGCTTCAAGTGTCTGTAAGTCAAGAAGGACCTTTGGCAGCCGGGGAAGTCACAAGTGAATTTCTCGGTGTTGTTGTGCTTGAGAAGGTGGTATTGCAAGGCAGCCTTCTTGTGGAATTTTTCTTCACAACCGGGAGCAGTGCAGACGAAGGGGAAGTCTTCGTTGTGGGTCTGCATGTGGTTTTTAAGGGCGTCAGGTCTCTTGAATTTTTTATTGCACGAAGGGAATGTGCAGGAGTAAGGTCTATCCTTTGAGTGAATGATAATGTGCCTTTCCATATCAGATTTGAATCGGAAGGTTTTGGCGCACTCAGGGATGAGGCAGCGGAAGGCTTTTTTATCGTTCATGGTGATTTGCTCATAGAGCTGATCATGATGAGAGTCAGGGGAGGAGACTTCGGCATCTTCATATTGGAAAGTTGAAAGGAATGACTGCATGATTAAACTGTTTTGAAAAAATTTCAAAAAAGTTTTAAAGAGGGTTACAACTTGTTTTAATTGTTTAGAAGTGAATTATAATTTTGCTTGAAAATCGGAATATTTAAGATTTTTCGACAATTTTTTTGGACCATTCATTCGAAAATTATTTATTGATTCTTGTAAAAAATTCGCAACCACAAATCACCAGATCTCGAAATCCTTTCTTGTGACCAAAGGCAACGACTCTATGGATAATATCCTTTGCGTAAACTTTAATCCTGCTATTTCATTCCAGATATCCAGCCAATAAATTTCCTCTTTAAATCAGTGAAAACATCCTTCTTTCTTCTGGAGCCTGGCTTTTCCCAACCACTTTTCTCCAAATTAGCAGGAAAAAGGCAAAAATGTAGCCAGTTTCCGGCCAAAAAGCGCCCAAAACCCAATCCAGGTTTTAATAGAGGGCCGAACCAGTGAAATTAATACGTCTTAACAGTTTTTATTTTGCTTCCGAATAAAATTAATTGAAGGGCTAGCCTGATATTTTAGGCAAGGATTGTCCGAAATTTTTTCAAGCTGAGTTATTTTAGGGCAAGAATTAACTTCTATTGGAACTAATTTTAGGTTTTTTAATTCTTCTAGTATTCACGTTTATTTTGCCAAAGTCACTCGCCATAGTGTCGGGGACCACTTGCGCAACTGATCGAGTCCAAACATGCGAGAATTATATTAATTTTTTCGAATAAATTTCGGTAATTTTGTTTGATTGATTCATGCTCTTTTATAATGATTTTAATTTTTGAAATCTGATCACAGAAATAAACTAATTTAAGCCTCGAATATTTACTCCTTAAATCTCTCAATTACCTCCTTCTCGAAAAACTCTCAACTCTCCTTTATTAATCTCTCCTTTTCGAAATTCCCTCCATCCCCTCTTTTCAACTTCTCAAAGGCTCCCCTTAGTCAGAACCAAACCAGTCGCTTCCTTCACTTTCGGCCCAGTTTCAGAGCCCTTCTGCTGGCCTCACAAATAATGTTTATATAAATTTTAACTTGGTTTTCTCCATTTTCTTCTTCTATTTTTTTAGGTCCACCTTCGTCGTTAATTCTCAATTTCTCTCAACCCATATGAGAAAACAAGGTTTCGCCAACCTGTCCTCTTGCCGATTGACTACAAATGACCCTCTTATTTTGGATTTTAGCCCTCCTTTTGAAATTATTTCAACTCGCCTTCTTATGTCCTCTTACCCTCACCTGACTCTCAGTTCACCTTGCCTATTTACCTTCTAATATTCAGGTGCCCTTCTGCTCCAGATCTGAGAAGTCTATCGAGCAGAATTTCACCATTTTCCCCTCCTAAAACAATGTTTTTAAAAGAGTCCATTTTTTATTTTTTTCTAGAAAAAACCTTTCGAAAAACTACAACAATTAAGGAGCGTTTCTCTTCCCCATAGAAACTTTGGCCTTTCAAAAGGCCAAATTGACCCCTTCATGTTGATTATCAGCCTCAAAAAGTCCCATTTTCCCAACTTATTTCAAATAGAATTTCCCCACAATCAAAAAAATGTGTGTCGTACGTTAAAGGAAATTAAAGCCGTTCAATAAACCCTTCTCCTTCGATTTTGACCAGATACTGACCATAAAAGGTCCCTAACTGGCGGAAAAAACATTTTGGAAACTCGAGAAGGATGAAAAATAATTTCATGATAGGGTAAGCTAACCCCAGTAGTGATTTCCGACAGACAAGGACTTCCATATAAAAACCTCAATCAAAAATGTCCACCTATCAATAGAACGCAAAACATGATTTTCGCATACTTTTCTTTCGCAACTTTAGACGCCTTTCCATGAAAAAAATGCTCAATTTATGAAAAAATCTGCATTTTCTTCATGCTCAAGTAAGGGTTTAATGATTTATAATCACACCAAATATTTCCTTGGGAAATGAAAAATGAAAAACTGTATGTTTTTTTTCAATCGTCATGATGGTCTGGAAAGGATCTATTCCACTTGTGAATCAGAATAAAATCTGAGGGTCCTAAGTGAATACAGAATCAAAGATTCCATACAGCACGTTTCCTGAAAGGCGAAAAAATTATTCTATCGAGCTGAGGCCTAATAAAACTTCTAGAATATTTTTTACCGAGAGATCGGGGTTTTAGATGGACTAAGTATGGCAAAACTATACTTCATCCTTCGAAAGGATACTAATCAAATAGTTTTCAGCTGTTTAAACAAAATAAAAACCTTCCTTTCCTCGGGGATTCTCATGCTTTTCCTCCATTTCATGAAGAAACCCTTGTATTTCTGAAGATTTTTAAACCACTGTACCCTATTTTTTCATCATAAAAAACATCAAAACGGCAAACAAGAAACCCCAAAGCAAAAACAACTGCTGAATCGTGAACGTAACAAAATTGCATTCTAAAAATACATCTTTGAAGTTACATTTTTATAACCGACAGTTAGAAGGAAAAATAGCCTAAAATTATAACTGTCGATTTGTCTTGAGTAGTTTCTTATTCCCTCTAATCGGAATTCCTCACCCTAAAACAATACAAGCCTGATCGTTATAATTTTTTCCCCTTGAAGTTTTTCAGTTATTATAAGACCTTTCTTAATCAATCAATCAAAAGAGCATTTCGATTTATTTTCCCTCCGTTCAAGACATGATTTCTTCACAGAATGAGGTTTTCTCTTTGAGCAGATTGATGACGCCTTTGATCTTTCAAATCAATTTCTCGTCTCACAGGCTTTCTCCACCATTTATTCAATCAAATTAAATTATCTATATTAATTAACGACTGAAGTAGAAAGTAGAGTTCTTTTAACCATTTTCTTTCAACATCAGATCAAAATCCTCCCTGCCATCCTTCACTTGCTGTCTATCCCTCATCAATGAAGAAGCTAGTTTATATTTTTCTTTCCTTTATTATCATGGTGTAAATTATTCTCTTTGAATTTCTTTCAAAGTCTTCAGTTAAAACCTCAATTTTAAATTGTGTCTCTTTTATTTTTTGAGGGCATCAGTTGTTCCTTTCTTCTTTGTCACAAAGTCGTCCATGGTCTCTTTAGTTCTGCCTTTAACATGAAGAAACTTCTAGAACTTTTGTTGAAGTATAAAAGAGGAGCTTTATCTTATTTCATTATTCAATTCTTCTTCTTTCTTTTATTTTTCTTGGGTATTTGAAAATGAGGCTGAAATATATATCTCTGAGAACCTCTCTCTTATCGATTCATTCATAGTGTGATAATTTATCTTAAAGTTCGTCACCCTGTTGAAAAATTAGAAAATGAAATATCCAAAACATAAAATAGACTTTCAAATTCATTTTAACCAAAATATCATTTCTTTGAAGGGGCGTTTGGAGTGGGAATAAATCTTTTATTATTTTCATTCTTTGAGACGACAAAAGTCGAGATAGTTTACTACCTTACAGGGTTTTTAATTTTTTTACGGGAAAAAATGAAAATGAAAATGAAATAATAAAAGCATCCTCTTCGCTTATTTTAAAGTTTTTGGTGAGAAAAGGGCTTCCAATAAGTTCCTTCTCACCAAGCTCTCTCTTAAACAAAGAAAAACCAAAGGGAAGCAAGTCTCTGTCAAGAGATTTTGAAGTTGGGTTGAAATGTCAAAATTCTTTTGAAATTTGTCATAAAATATTTTGACTCGAATTTCTGAAAGTCGGACGCAAAATTTTTCTAGTTCGACTCTTTTAATTTCGCTCCTTCCTCTCAATATTACGCTCTTTTCCAAGCCTCCATTCAAATTTTGAAAACGTCCCTCCATTTCTCTTACAATTCTTCTAAAATCTCTTTTCATGTCTTTAGAAGATGATTTTTGGTATATTTCACTCATAATATCTTGTCTTTTCATCACACTCTCAAGATGCAAAGAAAAATAAGTTAATGATGGGGATAAATACTCTTTCTTGTATACAAAATGTTGACAAAAAATTAATCTTCGTATCTTTCAAAAAAAATATTATATAAATTTTTTCATAAGAAAATTACTCCAAAACAAGAATATCAGTCCTGCTCACTTTTCTCTTCATGACATTTTCAATTGACTTGGCAGCTAAAACGAAAATATAGAGAGACCAATTTTAAACTTTAAATAAGCGGGCTCCAGCGAATATTTACATAAACTGAAGCTCACGTCTTCATCCCAAAAGATAAATACAATTTGAAAGAATTTTTCTCAATAAAGAGAAGTTGTGTACAAAAATGTGAGCTGGAGAACTTATGAGACTCTCGACTCTTGAAACTATAGCTTTCATACGGATATTTCAAATTTACCTCCCTAAAATCATATATTTCATAAGAATTCAAATAAGATCAAAACGTGGGTATTTTCTCAAGGATTTAATTAATCCAGTTGAATTCGAGAATTCGAGTCTTGGAACCTTGGAATCTGCACACATGAATAATATTTTTAATTTTGAGGAAATCTATTGAACAAAAAGGACAATGTAGCTATTTTTTGTAGATAACGAAAATACAAAGAAAGGTTTCTTTCCACTTTTATTCCCACTTTCGGAGTTGAATTTCTTTTTTACAAGTTGTCTTCCCTCTATCAATGTCTAATTAAAGAAATTCATCTTCTTTCTTAACATTTGAATCTAGAATCTCATCAAAATGCATCTTGAAAGCATATCCCTTAGTTTCTGAAGAGACTTCAAGAAGTGGAAGGAAAATCTTGAATTTCGGTAAACTCCTTTTATCATCGCTCATTTGTCCATCTTCTTCGTTATTACAACCATTTCTGACGATGAAAAGAATTGTTGGCTCTTCAGAAACCCAACTTTGGACTCCTTCAAACCATGATCTAAGGTTTTGAAGAAAGTATTTTCTATTGTGTGGAATCAGAGGTCAAAATAAAACCATGATGCATTTGAGAATATTTCCTTATCTGAAACTTTACTGTCCTCAATTCTCTCAGAAATCTCCATGAAAAATTTTATCACACAATCTTTGATTTAAACCAGAGAAAACCATATATGAGTGGACATTGCTCATTTTAAAAAAGAGATGATCATCATTTATCCTTAAAAAAAATCCAAAATTTGTAAATTGCTCTGTCTTACAATGAAATGTGGGATTTTGAGTCAGAAATTTAAGCCACCTGAGGTGAATGTTTGACAAACCTTGAGAGTCGAAAGACAAAAAAAAGAGTCTCCCAAAATTATGTGATCAAATATTCGTGTTGACAGAATCAAAAGAAAGCAGGTTCAGATTTTTTTCTCTGCTTGAATTTTACAGCAATGTTGAATTCAGAGAGTCAGGATGGGTATAAATATGAAATCAGATATTTTTTTTTGCAAGAACATCCCATACTCCTTCCTTTTTGACAAAAAAAATTTTCTTTTAAATCAAGAAAAGGAAATGTGGGAATCGTTGAAAAGAATATTTTTTCCAAAATTTTTTCTTTTTCCTTTCCGAAAACCTCATGCTAGGAATCCCCAGTGGCTGCAAATTTTTGAGATCCTATTTACAGTCCTAAAAACAAACCTTGATAGAGAGACACTCCAAAGAAGCGGAAACTTGAAATGTGGTTATAAATTAAACAGAATTTGGTTAACGATCAATTATTCGCCAAAATTATTGGCTCCTGAGAGCAGACAAGAGTCAGTCGCATTCCAAAATTACCTCCCTAAAAATGAAAAAAATGAAAGATAAAAAAAGAATTGGGAAATTGGCAAACGTGAGTATTTTCTCAAGGATTTAAATAAAAAAAAATTTAATTTAGTTGAATTCGAGAATTCGAATCTTGAAATATGCCTATTAATTTTTTATTTTGAGGAGATCTAAAGTGAATAATAAAATGCTAGCATTCTCCAAAGTGAATGGTTTCTCACGACTCTAATCACAAATTTTGAAGTTGAAATTCTTTTGACAAAAATAGAATTTTTCCTTTACTATGTCTTGTCGATTCCTTTTTTCTTTTGCAAATTGAGAGTAACATCTCTTCTGAATTGATCTTGAAAGCCGATTGAGGATTCTCCTTCGCTTTCATAGAGATTTGAAAGAATGGAAAACTCTAAATTTTGACGAAATTCCTGTTCTTGATGACTTACTTGTCTATCTTCCTCCTTATTATCGCAATGTCTTACTACAACAAATTTCTCCTTTATATAAGCCTTATTTTTCACTCTTTCTCACCATAGCGCAAGATTTAGACTGAGAAAAGATTTTCTCTCCTTCATATCAGAGATATACATGAGATCATGAAATTTTTGATAATATATGTTCGGATTTGATGTAACTTTTTATTTTCTGAGAGATGCAAACGAAGATTCTTGAGATTTCAACTTTGATCTCTGGGTTAAAACATGGCTCAAATTGCCGATTGTCTTTTTGAACCCCACTTCAATTTGAAGTAAAAATCCAACTTTTATCAATTTCGATACTCCCTCCCTTTAGGGAAGATATTAATCAGTTCTAAGTTATACATTTGAGTCACTGAGGTTGCAAGGGGTTCAATGTTTTGGAATAAGAAAAAAAGAGAGAGATCAAAAAGATTTCTCGAGACAAGTTAAGATGATAAAATTTAATTTCAACTAATTAGGTTGGGATTAGATGAAGAGAAGAGGTTTCGAAAGTAGAATATCAAATCAAACAAGAGACAAGATCGCTTTGGTTGGTATCATGGAATCGAAGATCTTGATTATGAAGGAAAAAAGAAAGTTCAGACTCATAGAGTTCAATATTTTTAAGAGTTTTCCTCATTTGCAAAAAAAAATTGAAAAAACTTTTGTTCATAAAAGAAAAAAAACACACAAAATTTTCCTTGACTTGAGTCAAAAAGCCTTCTTCTCTTCTGGGAAATTGCTGAAAAAAAGTATTAGAGAATTTCTACTCTAACAAACAAATCTTTGGTGAAATGCAAAGAAAAGGGATTCAGAGATAAAGAATAAGAATTGAAGGCAAACAATAGGAGATTTATCTCATATAATGAAATCTGGCTCTTCACATCTCGCCCTGATTCTTTACGAACCAAAAATTCTTGAGAAATTCTAAATTTCTTTCAGAATGATTCTCTCCCCAAAATTTCTATCCTTTACTCCCCCACAAACTTTAAAAGCAGGTACCATTTTTCCGTTTTGTTTCATCATGATACACTATTCAGGCGGAACGATTTTGCAAGTAATCTTGTTTCATAGCATAGAGAAAGAGTTGACCCTTTCTTTTGAATTTTTTTTTCTTGAGCCGAAAAAGAGTAAACATTCTCCTCTTTTTAGATTTTATTTTCCATGAGAGACTATTTCGCCTTCGAGAGATATACTGTTTTGTCGAGTGTCAGACAAGCCTGAGCTTGCTTAGAAACTATCTTCATCGAAATCCTGAAGAGGTCTAAGTTTGATTGTTCTGAGAAAGAAGGGTTAATCTTTTCAACTGACTTTCAAAGGTTCCTGTCAATCTTCTGGTCTTTCCAGCTCCAGTTTTCCTGAGAAACCTGTTATTCCTATCCAAAGGCAAACTAAACTAAACGATTTCAAATAACCTACAGATGGCTTCTAATTGAGATATTCTCCGCGCCTCCGCTTAAATATATTGAATTTTTCTCTGTTTATCTTTGACCAAGAAAACCATAACAATCATCGTAAATCTAACTAGAGAAGCGTTTCTTTCAAAGTTTTTCACTCGTTCTTTTACTTTTCAGTATGAATTTCCAGCTTGAACACTTCTGAAACTCGAATTTCAACAAATCTCAGCAGTTCGAATTTTCGGACTCAACTAGACGTAATGAAAAAAACCTCATTTCTCAAATTAATTCTCTTGAAGGCCAATTTAACCATCGGACAAAAAATGAGGAAAACAAGTCAAAGGAAATTGTGAGTTTTCAGCCTCTGTCCTCAGCAAACTAAAAACTTTTCAGCTTTAAATTGCTGCTCAGTTGTTCTAAAGGACATCAATTCTCATTGTATTTTCCTCACAATCAAGGTCTAACTTGAAAAGCTTCGAAAAGACTGTCTGTCTGAATATTCATTCGTTCCCTCTGTTAATGAAAAATACTTCAGTCTTTTTTCTCAGCAAAAGTAAAAAAAATAACCCAACAAAAAGAGGGTCTCTGGTGTTGGCCTGAAAACTCCCCAGTTTAGACGCATATAGGTGATTGTCTTGAAAAAATTTCCCTGAGGTTGAAACGTCAAAACAAGGAAACAAATTTGAAATCTCCTTCTGATATTGACAGACTTGTTGATCATCAGATGCAAGGATTTTCCTAAGTCTAAAAAGTCCCTTAAGTTTAGCCAAATCTTGTCTAAAGCTCGAATTTTGATGAAATTTTGACTAAACCTTTTTGACACCTTTAGACAAAATTTCAGAAAAAAAAAGTGGGGGAAAAAAAAATCTGGAAATTTTTTCATCATTTTCCAAATATTTTTTTTTCATAAAATCTTTATAAGTTTCCTTTATCTTTTAAAAATTGAAAACAAGCACCTTGCGCTTGAAAATCAATTTTT
>Ga0182738_1004380_pt1 | contig 15656 bp, 15 predicted proteins | sample eDN5th30CBELigMG_FD_128876 | JGI IMG/M metagenome (GOLD analysis project Ga0182738, IMG submission 128876) | Enriched Miracle-Growth compost microbial communities from Emeryville, California, USA - eDNA 5th pass 30_C BE-Lig MG (version 2)... ... | reverse complement strand
TGCCATCGCCGCCGGCGGCTCCAGCATCCGCGATTACGTCAGCCCGTCGGGCGCCATCGGCGATTTCCAGCTTCGCGTGCGGGTCTACGGGCGGGAGGGCGAGCCCTGCTCATGTTGCGCGTGCGCAAGTCCCATCCGCAGAATCGTCCAGGCCGGACGCTCCACTTTCTTCTGTCCCGTTTTTCAGCGATAATAGGCTTTCTGCCATTCACCGGAGCCTGACGTGCGCTTCCCCCTCTCCAGCCTCCTGGGCGTCCTGATCCTCGCCGCGGGCCTGTCCTTCGCATCTGCGAAGGCAGCGGACGAGACGGTCTATCTCTCCGGCATCGAGGACGTGCCCCTCATGGACGGGCTGAGCGAGGATACCGAGGCCGGCGTGGTGTTCGACAAGCCTTCCGGCCGCATTGTCGAGGCGGTGGCCGCCGGCAGTCCCTCGTCGGAGGCCGTCGGCCGGTTCTACCGCGCCACATTGCCCGAACTCGGCTGGAAGACGGCGCCACCATCGGATGCCGACCGGCTGGTCTTCCGGCGCGACGCGGAGGTCCTCACCCTCACCCTGTCCCGCCAGGACAGATTGACCGTGGTGCGCTTCTCCCTGGCGCCCCTGGATGCCCCCTGACCCCAAAATCCCCGAGGAGACCTCATGACATACGGCTGTATCCTGGTTGAAACGCGCGGGCCGGTGGGCCTCGTCACCTTCAACCGGCCGGAGGCGCTCAACGCCTTCAACGACCAGTTGATGACCGAGCTGACCGCAGCCCTTCAGGCCTTCGAGGCCGATGATGTGGTGGGCGCCATCGTCGTCACCGGCTCGGAGAAGGCCTTCGCCGCCGGCGCCGACATCAAGGAGATGCAGGCCACCACCTTCGCCGGCGCCTATATGGACGGCCTGGTGAGCCGCAACTGGGAGCAGATATCGCGCTGCCGCAAGCCGGTCATCGCCGCCGTCTCCGGCTATGCGCTGGGCGGCGGCAATGAGATCGCCATGATGTGCGACATCGTCCTGGCCTCGCCCACCGCCCGCTTCGGCCAACCCGAGATCACCATCGGCACCATCCCGGGCGCCGGCGGCACCCAGCGCCTCACCCGCGCCATCGGCAAGGCCAAGGCCATGGACATGATTCTGACCGGGCGCATGATGTCGGCGGAGGAGGCGGAACTGATGGGGCTGGTCAGCCGCATCGTGCCGGCGGCGGACCTGGTGGATGAAGCGGTCAAGCTGGCCGAGACCATCTGCGGCCTGTCGCGCCCGTCCGTCATGCTGGCCAAGGAGGCGGTGAACCGCGCCTTCGAGACCACGCTGGCCGAAGGCATATTGTTCGAGCGCCGTGCCTTCCACGCCACCTTCTCGACGGAGGACCAGAAGGAGGGCATGGCCGCCTTCGCCGAAAAGCGCCCGCCCAGGTTCCGCAATCGCTGAAGCCGCTGGAACAGACAGGCCCACACTGTTCCCCCACCGGCGCCGGCGCGCCTCCCCATGCATCTCCGCCCGCCTCCACCGTCATTGCGAGCCCAGAAGGGGCGCGGCAATCCAGTCTTTCAGGCGCTCCTCCGCCTGCCATTAAACCTCGCCACCTTCTCCCGTCATGCTCGCGCAGGCGAGCATCCATCTCACGGCCCCATGGACCCTCGCCTGCGCGAGGGTGACGGAGGAAAACGGGTGCATCCGTCATTGCGAGCCCCGAAGGGGCGCGGCAATCCAGTCCCTCAGCGGAGAGAGTGTTTCCGGATCCGCAGCCTCACCGCACCGTCGGAGAGCGCCGGAATCAGACGGCGGTTGACGGCGGCATGTGCCGACTATATAACCGCACATCACTTTTGCGGGACGCGCCCTCGGGGCCCGAGTCCCGCGCGGAATTTGGAGGGAAGACGCACCCCCGGGGTGCTCTTTCCAGAACGATTGAGATGTAAGAAGAGCCATGGCCAATTCACCGCAGGCAAGAAAGCGCATTCGCCAGACCCAGAGGCGCACCGACGTCAACACCGCTCGCCGCAGCCGCATCCGCACCTTCATCAAGAAGGTCGAGCTGGCCATCGGCGCCGGCGACAAGGATGCCGCCCAGGCGGCCTTCCTGGCGGCCCAGCCGGAAATCATGCGCGGCGTCTCCAAGGGCACGCTGCACCGGAACACGGCCTCCCGCAAGGTGTCGCGTCTGGCCAGCCGAATCAAGGCCCTCTGACGGCTCCCGGGGGCCGGCTCGGTTCGTTCCGGCCCCGATGAGTCGCCCCGCAACCGGCGCGTCCGGCCCCCATGGCCCGGGCGCTCTTTCGCGTTGGGCGGCCGTCCCGGGCGCGGTATCGCGCCCCTCCACAACATCTTGCGAGTCATCCGCAGTCAAGCCCCTAAACCGGTAGTTTTTTTGGCCTCGGCATCTCGACTCTGTTGCGGTTCCCGGGGGTTCGGGCTACTGTCGTTCTTCGCATCGGGGACAGCGTTTGGCCATATCAACGCTTTGATTTAATTAAAATTTTCTGGTTTCGGCCGGACGCGGACCTGATGGTGGGCACAAAGGCGATCAGAGTAAATCTGTAGTAGCGGCCTGAGGGCGCCGGGCAGTGCCGCCCGGCGCGGCGGGACTCTTTATCGGAGGGGTCCGGGTGTCGCTTACTGCGCATCGAGGGGTAGAGCAGTCATGCCGGCCTATGCGGGTGATGTCACGTCGAAGGAAGCCTGGGACAGATTGTCGGCCGATCAGCGGGCCGCCCTGGTGGACGTGCGCACGGCGGCGGAGTGGACGTTCGTCGGCATCTGCGATCTCAGCGTGCTGGGGCGCCAGCCGCTCCTCCTCTCGTGGCAGACCTATCCGGCCATGGAGGTGAACCCGGATTTCACCGGCCAGCTCGCGGCGGCGGGCCTGACCAGGGACACGCCGCTCTATTTCCTGTGCCGCTCCGGCGCGCGTTCACGGGCGGCGGCCATGGCGGCGGCCGAAGCCGGGTTCAGCCGCAGTTACAATATCAGCGACGGGTTCGAGGGCGACCCGGATGCCAGCCGGCACCGGTCGCAGATCAACGGGTGGAAGTATTCCGGCCTGCCTTGGGTACAAAACTGAGCGGCGGCGCCTGGGGCGTCAGCCATGCAAGCATTGATCGAGGATCTGGTGGGCAGCAATTGTGTGGGAAACGAAGGAACGGACATACCGGTGAAGCAGTGCTGGGAGCAGGTACAGGCGAGGTTCCGCGAGGAATTCGGTGATGCCACCTACAATTCGTGGCTGCGCAAGGTGGAGCTGGTTACCGTGGACGGGCAGCGCGTCATGCTGGCCGCCCCCACGCGCTTCATGCGCGACTGGGTGGTGAGCAATTATGGCGACCGGCTGAAGGACCTGTGGCGGTCGCAGGTGCCGGCCATCCGCAGCCTGGAGATCCATGTGCAGCCCCAGGCCGAGCGGCCCGCCCTCTCCGCCGACGGCGCCCGCCCCAGCTTCGACGGCCATGTCCGGCCCGCCGACACGGCGCGCGCCCTGGATATCGACGGGGATTTCGGCGCGCCCCTGGACCATCGCTTCACCTTCGACAGCTTCGTCATGGGCCGCTCCAACGAGTTCGCCCATGCCGCCGCCCGGCAGGTGGCGGAATCCGCCGCCGTGAAGTTCAACCCGCTGTTCCTCTATGGCGGCGTGGGGCTCGGCAAGACCCATCTCATGCACGCCATCGCCTGGCATATCCGCGAGCGCGACCCGTCGCGCCGCGTGGTCTACATGTCGGCCGAGATGTTCATGTACCGCTTCATCCGCGCCCTGCGCTACAAGGACACGATGGAGTTCAAGCAGCAGTTCCGTTCGGTGGACGTCTTGATGATCGACGATGTGCAGTTCATCGCCCACAAGAATTCCACGCAGGAGGAGTTCTTCCACACCTTCAACGCGCTGGTGGATCATCACCGGCAGGTCATCATCTCCGCCGACCGCTCGCCCTCCAACCTGGAGGGCATCGAGGAGCGCATCCGCACCCGCCTCGGCTGGGGGCTGGTCGCCGATATCCACCCGACGGATTTCGAGCTCCGGCTCGGCATCCTGCAGGCCAAGGCGGAAGCGGCAGGCTCGTCGGTGATCGTGCCGCTGGAGGTCATGGAGTTCCTGGCGCGGCGCATCACCTCTAACGTGCGCGAGCTGGAGGGGGCCCTGAACCGGGTCATCGCCTACGGCACGCTGGTGGGCCGGCCCATCTCCATCGAGATGACCCAGGAAGTGCTGCAGGACCTCCTGCGTGCCAACGACCGCAAGGTCTCCATCGAGGATATCCAGCGCACCGTCTCGGACTATTTCAACATCCGGCTTTCCGACCTCCTCAGCGCCCGCCGGGCCCGCGCCGTGGCCCGGCCCCGGCAGGTGGCCATGTATCTCTCCAAGCAGCTCACCACCCGCTCGCTGCCCGAGATCGGCCGCAAGTTCGGCGGCCGCGATCACACCACGGTCATGCACGCGGTGAAGCGCATCGAGGAGCTGCGCGAGAACGACGCCACGCTGGCCGAGGACATCCAGCACCTCAAGCGCTCCATCGAGAGCTGACCCCGCCCCCACCGGCCTCTTTCATTATACCGGGCAGTGTACCGGGCATTGTACCGGGCGGTGGATTCGCATCCTCTCTCTCCCGTTCGTCGCTCGCCGATGTGATCGGCGAGTCCGGCATAAGCGTCGGACGTCGGCGTGTGACGAGCGGAAAAAGCGGGGAGGCGGCTCTTGGCCCTCAGTCGTCGTCGAAGACGCTGTCGGGCGGGGTGTGGCCGTCAATGAAGGTCTTGATGTTGATGATGACCTTCTCGCCCATGGCGGTGCGGGCCTCGATGGTGGATGAGCCCATATGCGGGGCCAGCACCACATTCTCCAGGGCGATGAGCCGGGGGTTCACCCGGGGCTCGTTGTCGTAGACGTCGAGCCCGGCGCCGGCGATGCGGCCTTCGGCCAGGGCATCGGCCAGCGCTTCCTCGTCGATGACGCCGCCGCGCGCCGTGTTCACCACCACGCAATCCGGGCGCAGGGTGGCGATGCGCTGGCGGGAGAGCATGTTCACCGTCTCCGGCGTGCGCGGGCAGTTGACGGAAACGACGTTCATCCGCGGCAGCATGGCCTCCACATCCTCCCAATAGGTGGCCTGCAGGGCCTTCTCCTGTTCTTCGGGCAGGCGGCTGCGGTTGTGGTAGTGGATCTCCATGCCGAAGGCCTTCGCCCGCTCGGCCACGGCGCGGCCGATGCGGCCCATGCCGATGATGCCCAGCGTCTTGCCCCGGATCGCCTGGCCCAGATGCCAGGTGGGCGACCAGCCGGGCCACTTGCCGGCCCTGAGCAGGCGTTCCCCTTCCGTCGTGCGGCGCATGGCGTTGAGCATGAGGATGAGGGTGATATCCGCCGTATCGTCGGTCAGCACGCCGGGCGTGTTGCTGACCTTGAGACCCCGGGCCGCCGCCGCCTGCAGGTCGATATGATCCACGCCCACGCCGAAATTGGCGATCATGCGGAGCCGCGGGCCGGCGGCCGCCAGCACGTCGGCATCGAGCCGGTCGCTGACGGTGGGCACCAGGATATCGGCCTGGGCCACCGCCTCTTTCAGTTCCCCCTCGGTCATCGGGTGGTCGTCGGTGTTGAGCCGCGCATCGAACAGTTCACTGAGGCGCGCCTCGATGGAGGCGGGCAGGCGGCGTGTGGCGATGACCAGAGGCTTGTCTTGCGGCATGGAGGGACTCCCGGTGACATGTTCTCGTTGCGCACTTTCTTTAGCAAATGCCACACCCGGAGACAAAGCATTTGGCCAGCGGTAACGCATGCTTGACGGGATTCCGTCCCACCCTCTAGATAGGGGGGAGGGGCAAGCGTCCGCCCCGTCCTCCCGGGGAGAGTTCATGCGTAAAATCCTGGCTCTGGTCCTGCTGGCGATAGCGACATTCGGCCCGGCCCGCGCCGCCGACGAGGACGTGCTGCGCTACGTCTCGCTGGACACCGACAAGGCCTTCATGCGCACCGGGCCCGGCCTGCGCTACCCTGTGGAATGGGTCTATGTGCGCCCCGGCTGGCCCTTCGAGGTGGTGAGCGAATACGGCTACTGGCGCAAGCTGCGCGATATCGACGGGACGTCGGGCTGGATGCACATGAACCTGCTCACCTCCCGGCGGAGGGTGATCGTGACCGGCGACGTGGCCAATGTCTACGCCCGGCCCGACACCGCCTCGCGCCAGGTGGCCCTGGCGGAGAACGGCGTGGTGGCCGACCTGCGCTCCTGCGACGGCAAATGGTGCAGGATCGCTCTTCCCCGCTCCGGCCGGGACGCCATCGAGGGCTATGTGGTGCGCGCCACCCTCTGGGGCGCCGATGACATCCCCGCGAAGTGAATCCTCACTCGATGCCCGCTCGGGGGCGGGCATGACGGCGGGATGGAGACGGATGCGGTTGGTCCGGATTGACGAGAAACCGCAGGCCCTTCAGAGACCTGCCATCCGGTTGGTCAGGAGGCGTCGCCCTTCAGGCGGATCACCACGTCGACGCGGTTGATCTGCGTGCCTTCGGGCAGGTCGGGCATGCGGCTCAACTCCAGGGCCTCGGCCGGCAGGTCGTGCAGGCGGCCCTCGGTCTCGAAATAGAAATGATGATGGTCGCTGGTGTTGGTGTCGAAATAGGTGCGGCCCGGCTCCACCACGATCTCGCGCAGCAGGCCCGCCTCGGTGAACTGGTTCAGCGTGTTGTAGACCGTGGCCAGCGATACCGGCGTGCCGTTCATCTGGGCTTCGGCGTGCATCTCCTCGGCGGTGACATGCCGCTTCTCGTCGCAGCAGAACAGAAGCCGCGCCAGAACCAGCCGCTGGCGGGTGGGGCGCAGGCCCGCATCCTTCAGATGCTGCAGGGCTTCAGAATAAGGTCTCATGGCAACACACCAACTCTCGAACAGTGCACAAGCTATAATCTTGTACCAGATTTAGCGCAAATACTAATATTTCAAGCCATTACGGTCAGTTGAAGCCGCTTTCCGATCGATTCCGGATTGTGCCGGATCACCATATGGCTCAGTTCCCCTCGACGATCCGCTCCATCAGCTCCTTGACGTGGGGGATGTAGCCGTTGCTGTACAAGGGGTCCTCGGCGAAGCGGTAGGCACCGTGGCCGGCGAACATCAGATTGTTGTCCAGGTCGCCGCCATGGGCGATGTCCTGCAGGGTCTTCTGGATGCAGAAGCTGCGCGGGTCGGCCTTCTTGCCGGTGGAGTGGTTGTCGGCTTCCTTCCAGTTGGAGAACTGGCACTGTGAGAGACAGCCCATGCAATCCGCCTGGTCCTTGCGGATCTCGTCGCGCTTCTCCGGTTCCACGAAAATCAGCGTCTGGTCGGGGGTGCGCATGGAGGCGGTGTAGCCGTCGGCCATCCAGCGCATGGCGCGCACCTTGTCACCGGGGGTGACGAAGACGGACTTCTTGCGGGTGCCGATGTCCAGCTCCGCGATATGATCGCCCACCGGGTCGGGGCTGAAGGCCACCTGGCGCTCGCTGCGGGCTTCCAGTTCCTTCAGATAGTCGTTGCGCACGGCGGAGGAATAAAAGCCCGTCGGGCTGAACTTGTGCAGCAGGATGTCGCCCTTCTTGAGCATCATCAGCCGCTCTTTCCACTTTTGGGGGATGGGGCTCTCCCTGGTCACCAGCGGACGGGTGCCGAACTGGAAGGCGATGGGACCGACTTCCGGATTGTCCAGCCAATGCTCCCACTCGCGCAGGAACCACACGCCGCCCGCCATGATGATGGGGGTCTCGTGCAGCCCGGCCTCGTTCATCTGCCGGCGCAGCTCGACGACGCGGGGATAGGGGTCCTCCGGCTTCTTGGGGTCTTCCGAATTGGACAGGCCGTTATGGCCGCCGGCCAGCCACGGGTCCTCATAGACCACGCCGCCCAGGAACTCGGCCGCCTTGTGGTAGGCGCGCTTCCACAGCGCCCGGAAGGCGCGGCCCGAGGAGACGATGGGATAGTAATGCACGCCGTAGCGCGCCGCGATCTCGGCCAGGCGGTAGGGCATGCCGGCGCCGCAGGTGATGCCGTTGACCAGCCCCTTGGCGCCCTGCAGCACGCCGTGGAGGATGCGTTCGGCACCGCCCATTTCCCACAGCACGTTAATATGGATGCGGCCGCGCCCGCAGGCCCGCTCATAAGCCTCGCGCACCTGGGCGATGCCGCCCATGATGCCGTAATTCACCAGTTCCTCGTGCCGCTCCTGGCGGGTGCGGCCATAATAGATCTGCGGGATGATGCTGCCATCGGGCGCGAAGCTGTCGGCGTTCACCGCCGATACCGTGCCGATGCCGCCGGCCGCGGCCCACGCCCCGGCGCTGGCCCCGGTGGAGATGGACACACCCTTCCCGCCCTCGACGAGGGGCAGAACTTCCCGACCGGACATAACCAAGGACTTGAGGCTCTTCATACCGTTGACCTGCTCGATTTCTGTGTGGGCTCATCGTCTTCCATCGGCCCGGGGTCCCCCTCCCCTCCGAATATCGAAGACTAACGCGGGAAATGCGCGCATCCAATGCCGGATTTCCCTCTTTCACGCCGATTTTGCCGCAGAACGGCGCCAATGTCTCGGTTCTTTTTGGCAGTCGGCCCGCACAAGGGCGGTCTCGCCCCGGTGCAGGCCTTCCACAACATATCATATGGTGTGCCGCCGGGCGGAACCAAGCCCCGCCCGGACTGGCGCGACCGGAAGCGTCAGGCGTCCTTTTCGGCGGCCTGGCGTTCCTCGCCGGTCTCCTGGTCCACGACCTTCATGGAGAGGCGCACCTTGCCGCGATCGTCGATGCCGAGCACCTTCACGTAAATCTGATCGCCTTCGTTCACCACGTCGGTGACCTTGCCCACGCGGTGGTCGGCCATCTCGCTGATATGCACCAGGCCGTCCTTGTTGCCGATGAAGTTGACGAAGGCGCCGAAATCGACGGTCTTCACCACCTTGCCCTTGTAGATGCGGCCCACTTCCGGCTCGGCGACGATGCCCTGGATCCAGTTGACGGCGGCCTCGATGGACTTCTTGTCGGGCGAGGCGACGCGGATGGTGCCGTCGTCCTCGATGTCGATCTTGGCGCCCGTCGTCTCGCAAATCTCGCGGATGACGGAACCGCCGGAGCCGATGACTTCCCTGATCTTGTCCTTGTTGATGGTGAAGATCTCGATGCGCGGCGCGAACTCGTTGAGCTCGGGGCGCGTCGCGCTCAGGCCCTTGGCCATCTCGCCGAGGATGTGGAAGCGGCCGTCCTTGGCCTGGGCCAGCGCCTTTTCCATGATCTCGGCGGTGATGGAGGTGATCTTGATGTCCATCTGCAGGGAGGTGATGCCCTCGGACGTGCCGGCCACCTTGAAGTCCATGTCGCCCAGGTGATCCTCGTCGCCCATGATGTCGGAGAGGATGGCGTAACCGTCGCCCTCCTTGATGAGGCCCATGGCGATGCCGGCCACCGGACGGGCCAGGGGCACGCCCGCGTCCATCATCGAAAGCGAGGCGCCGCACACCGTGGCCATGGAGGACGAGCCGTTGGATTCAGTGATCTCCGACACCACGCGGATGGTGTAGGGGAACTGCGTGCGGTCGGGCAGGACGGTGCGCATGGCCCGCCAGGCCAGCTTGCCGTGGCCCACTTCGCGGCGGCCGGTGAAGCCGACGCGGCCCACTTCGCCCACCGAATAGGGCGGGAAGTTGTAGTGCAGCAGGAAGGTCTCGCGGTAGCTGCCCTCCAGCCTGTCGATGATCTGCTCGTCGTCGCCGGTGCCCAGCGTGGTCACCACCAGCGCCTGGGTCTCGCCGCGCGTGAAGAGGGCGGAGCCATGGGCGCGCGGCAGCACGCCGGCCTGCACGTCGATCTGGCGGATGTCGGCGGGGCCGCGGCCGTCGATGCGGGGCTTGCCCTCCAGGATCTGGCTGCGCACGATCTTCTTCTCGACGCTCTTGAGCGCGTCGGCGGCGGCCGTCGCCTGGAAGCCGTCCTCGCCCAATTCCTCGGCGAGCTTGGCGATGGTCTCGGCGCGGATTTCGTTCAGGCGGTTGGAGCGATCCTGCTTGGCGCGGATGCCGTAGGCGTCCTTGAAGGCGCTTTCGGTGAGTGTCGCCACCTTGGCCTTCAGGGCGTCGTTCTCGTCGCCCGCCGGCAGGTCCCAGGGCTCCTTGGCGCACTGCTCGGCGAAATCGATGATGGCGTTGATGACCGGCTGGAACTGCTCATGGCCGAATTTCACGGCGCCCAGCATGATCTCCTCCGAAAGCTCGCTGGCTTCGGATTCCACCATCATCACGCCGTCCACGGTGCCGGCCACCACCAGGTCGAGAGCGCTTTCCGGCAGCTCGTCGATCTGGGTGTTCAGCACGTATTCGCCGTTGATGTAGCCGACGCGGGCGGCGGCGATGGGGCCGAGGAAGGGGATGCCGGAGATGGTCAGCGCCGCCGAGGCGGCGATCATGGCCACCACGTCGGGATCATTTTCCATATCGTGGGAGAGCACGGTGACGATGACCTGCGTCTCGTTCTTGAAGGTGCCCGGGAAGAGCGGGCGGATGGGCCGGTCGATGAGGCGCGAGACCAGCGTCTCCTTCTCCGAGGGGCGGCCTTCGCGCTTGAAAAAGCCGCCGGGAATCTTGCCGGCGGCGTAGGTCTTTTCCTGGTAGTTCACGGTCAGCGGGAAGAAATCTATGCCGGCCTTCGGGGTCTTGGCGGCGGTGGCGGTGGCCAGCACCGTGGTGTCGCCGTAGGTGGCCAGCACGGCGCCATCGGCCTGGCGGGCAATACGGCCACTTTCCAGGGTCAGCGTGCGGCCGCCCCAGGTGATTTCGGTCTTCGTGATGTCAAACATGTAAGTTTCCTATCGGTCTTTCGGCCCTGCACCGGCCTATTCCGGCACAGGGGGTCCGCCAGGGCGGCGCCGTCGCCGCCCTACCGAATTACTTGCGGAGTCCGAGACGCTGGATCAGAGCCTGATAGCGTCCTTCGTCCTTGGCCTTCAGAAAGCCAAGCAGCCGGCGGCGCTGGTTCACCAGCTTCAGGAGGCCGCGGCGGGAATGGTTGTCTTTCTTGTGAGTCTTGAAATGCTCGGTCAGATTGACGATGCGTTCGGTCAGAATGGCGACCTGCACTTCGGGCGAGCCCGTGTCATTGGCCACGGTCGCGAATTCGGTGATGAGCGCCTGCTTGCGCTCGGCAGTGATCGACATCGGTTACCTCCTATGAATTGAAAACACGTACAGGCCGCAGCACACCGCCTTCCAGGTCCCCGATGGCGACGAACCTGTCGTCCGCCATGACCCGCACAATGCCTTCTCGTGTGAAGGGAACGCGGATCGGTTGCCCGAAAGCGAGGCGCTCGGCCTCCGGCCGGGTGATGGCCAGCGCCGGGATGTCGTCCAGCGCGGTCTCGACCGGGAGCAGATACTGATCTGCGCGCGCACTATGGCTCAATTCGCGCAACGTATCCAGTGAAAATGCATTGTCCTGGGAAAACGGGCCGACGGCGGTGCGCCTGAGACTGGAGACATGACCGTAACAGCCCAGCATGCGCCCCAGGTCGCGGGCGATGGCGCGCACATAGGTGCCCTTGCCGCAGCGGGTCTCGAACCAGGCGGTGTCCGGCGATGCTTGCGGGTGCTCCGCCAGATGGGTGATCCCGTAAACCTCCACCTGGCGCTCGGGGATATCCACCGCCTCGCCGGCCCGGGCCAGGTCGTAGGCCCGCTCGCCCTGCAGCTTGATGGCGGAAAAGGCCGGCGGCTTCTGGCGGATGACACCCTCGAAGGCGGGCAGCACCTGGGCGATATCCTCGTAGCTGGGCCGGTGGTCGGAGGTCGCCACCACGTCGCCCTCACCATCGTCGGTGTTGCGCTCCTCGCCCCAGGTCACGGCGAAGACATAGGTCTTCGTCGCATCGACGATATGGGGTACGGTCTTGGTGGCCTCGCCCAGCGCGATGGGCAGGATACCGGTGGCCAGCGGATCCAGCGTCCCCGCATGGCCGGCCTTCTGGGCGTTGGCCAGGCGGCGCACGATGCCCACCGCCTGCGTGGAGGTCATGTCGATGGGCTTGTCGAGCACCACCCAGCCATTGACCGGATCGCCCCTGCGTTTCCTACCCATGGATGGCTCCGGAGGAGGATGGAGTGTTCGCGTGAGACCAGCGCATCGCCACTCAGTCGTCCGCCTTCAGGTCCCGCTGCACGCGGTCGGAATGCAGGAGGGCGTCGATGCGGTCCACATTGTCGAAGGTGGAATCCAGCCGGAAGCGCAGGGCGGGCGTGTATTTGAGGGCGATGGCATGGCCAAGCTCGCCACGGATGGGCTTGGCGAGCCGGTTCAGCTCCTTCTCGATCTCCGGCGCCTGGGCACCGCCCAGCGGCATCACATAGGCGGTGGCGTTCTTCAGGTCCGGGCTCACCTCCACGCGGGTGACGGTGAGCGGAGACGCGGCCAAGAGGTCGCTGTGGATATGCCCGCGCGTCAGGATGTCCGCCAGTGTATGGCGGAGCATCTCGCCCACGCGCAGCATGCGCTGGCTCGGCTGCCGGGAATGGCTACGGGTCATGATCCGGTCCTCGAAGCTCCGCTCTGGAACAGTGTCAGAGCGAGCGCTGCACTTCCTCGACTTCGTAGAGCTCGAGCGTGTCGCCGGCCTTCACGTCCTGGAAGTTGGTGATGGCGATACCGCATTCGGTGCCGCTCTGCACTTCCCGGACCTCGTCCTTGAAGCGCCGCAGGCTGGCCATGGTGCCGTCGTGGATCACCACGTCGTCGCGCAGCACGCGCACATGGCAGTCGCGCCGGGCCACGCCGTCGGTCACCAGGCAGCCGGCCACCCAGCCGACCTTGGAGACCCTGAAGACCTCCTTCACCTCGGCGATGCCGATGGCGGTCTCCTGACGCTCGGGCGCCAGCATGCCGGACATGATGGCCTTGATGTCGTCCACCAGGTCGTAGATGACCGAATAGTAGCGAATCTCGATGCCTTCGCGTTCCGCCAGGTCACGCGCCTGCTTGGTGGCCCGCACGTTGAAGGCGACGACGGGTGCCTGGCTGGCCTGCGCCAGGTTGATATCCGATTCGGTGATGCCGCCGACGCCGGAATAGACCACGCGCACCGCCACTTCGTCGGTGTTGAGCTTCTCCAGCGAGCCGATGATGGCCTCGACCGAGCCCTGCACGTCGCCCTTGATGACGATGGCCAGCTCTTCCGCCTGGTCTTCCTTGAGGCGGGTGAACATGCTCTCCAGCGAGGTGCGGCCGGTGGTCGAGGTGCGTTTCTCGGTGATCTGGCGCTGGCGGTAGCTGGTGATCTCGCGCGCCCGGCCCTCGTCGGCCACCACGGAGAATTCGTCACCGGCTTCCGGCGCGCCGGACAGGCCCAGCACCTCGACAGGCTGGGAAGGCGTGGCCTCCTTCACCTGGTTGCCGCGCTCGTCCAGGAGGGCGCGCACCCGGCCCCACTGGGCGCCGGCCACGAAAATATCGCCGATGCGCATGGTGCCGCGCTGCACGAGGACGGTGGCGACAGGCCCCCGGCCCTTCTCCAGCTTGGATTCCACCACCACGCCCTCGGCCGGCCGGTCGGGGTTGGCGGTGAGGTCCATCAGCTCGGACTGCAGGACGACGGCTTCCAGGAGCTTGTCCAGATTGGTCCTGTTCTTGGCGGATACCTCCACCGACAGGACGTCGCCGCCCATCTCCTCCACGAACACCTCGTGCTGCAGGAGCTCTTGGCGCACCTTGTCGGGATTGGCGTCGGGCTTGTCCACCTTGTTGATGGCGACGATGATCGGCACGTTGGCCGCCTTGGCGTGCTGGATGGCCTCGATGGTCTGGGGCATCACGCTGTCGTCGGCGGCCACCACCAGGATGACGATATCCGTCACCTTGGCGCCGCGGGCGCGCATGGCGGTGAAGGCCGCGTGGCCCGGCGTGTCGATGAAGGTGATCCTGTGGCCGTCCTCGATGGTCACCTGATAGGCGCCGATATGCTGGGTGATGCCGCCGGCTTCGCCGGAGACCACATCGGCCTGGCGGATGGCGTCGAGAAGCGAGGTCTTGCCGTGGTCCACATGGCCCATGACGGTGACCACTGGCGGGCGCGGCTGCAAGGTAGCCGGATCATCCTTGTCGCCGAAGACGCCGATTTCCACGTCGGATTCCGCCACGCGGCGGGACTTGTGGCCGAATTCCTCGACCAGCAGTTCCGCCGTGTCGGCGTCCAGCGTCTGGTTGATGGTCGCCATGACACCCATCTTCATCAGCGCCTTGATGACCTCGTTGCCGCGCTCGGCCATGCGCGAGGCCAGCTCCTGCACGGTGATGGCTTCGGGAATGGTCACCTCGCGCACCACCTTCTGGGGCGGCTCGTGCATCTGGCGCTTGAGCTGCTTCTGGCGCTCGCGGGCGCGGCGCACCGAGGCCAGGCTGCGCTGGCGGCTCTCGCCGTCGTCTTCCTGCAGGGCGTCGGAGAGGGTCAGCTTGCCGCGGCGGCGCTCGCCGCCCTTGGGTGCCGCCTTCGGCAGGGCCTTCTTGCCGCGGCCCTCATCGCGCTCGTCCTCGCGCGGACGGTCCACCTTGAGGTGGGTATCCTTCTTCTCGGGGCGCGGGGCCGCATCCTCGGCGGCCGGCGCCGCGGCTTCGGCGACCGGCTCTTCCGGCGCAGCTTCGGGCCGGGGTTCGGGTTCCGGCTCGCCGGCGGCTTCGCGGCGGGCCTTTTCCTCGGCCTCGGCCTTCAGGCGCTCTTCCTCTTCCTTGGCGCGGCGCGCCTCTTCGGCGGCCTTGACGCGGGCTTCCTCCTGGGCGCGCACCTTGGCGTCTTCCAGGGCCCTGGCGCGGGCTTCCAGCTCCGACTTGGTCAGATGGGCCGAGGCGGCGTCCAGACGCGGATCGTTCGCCGCCGGCGTATCGCCGGATGCGTCGCGCGGCGCCATGCGGCGGCGCTTCTTCTCGACCACCACCACCTTGCTGCGCCCGGCACTTCCGGTGCGCACGGGCGCGCCCTCTACCGGCTTCTTGAGCTGGAGGGTGCGGCGCGGGGCCGTCTTGTTGTCGTCGTCTTGGCCTTTGGCTTCACTCATAGTTTCCGTCTTCTATCGCGCTGAGCGCTCTGTTTCGAGGACGTGTCAGCCCTCTTCATGAACCTGTCGTGTGCCTTCCAATCCGGCCAGTCGCGTCATCTCTAACTGAATTTTCTCTGCCAGTCGAGAACGCTTTACCGCCAGATGGGTGGCGTTTTCCCTGCCCACGGCCTGTGAGAGGGTGTCCCTGTCGAACCCGTCGAACACGGGGACAGAGCCATCCCGCGCGCCAATCCGGGCCATCATCTTGCGCCGCCCGTCGGGGGCGCCGTCCGCCGCCTCGATGAGGATGGCCACCTCCTCGCCCCTGGCCACCGCCCGGTCGATCACGTCGAACCCAGCGAGCAGGTCGCCGGTGCGGCGCCCCAGGCCGATGAGCGACAGCAATTTGCGGCGCAGCAGCGCCGCCGTCGCATCCGCCAGACCGTCCGGGGCCGTGCCGCCCGCCGCCCTGAAGCGGTTTTTGGCGGCGGCCTTCTCGATCAGCGCCCGCTCGGCGGTGATCCAGATGCCCCGGCCCGGCAGCCGGCCATCGACGTCGGGCACCACCATGCCGTCCGGGCCCACCACGAAGCGGACCATCTCGTCGGTGGGCCGCACGGTGCCGCTCATC
>Ga0182738_1004378_pt1 | contig 15658 bp, 10 predicted proteins | sample eDN5th30CBELigMG_FD_128876 | JGI IMG/M metagenome (GOLD analysis project Ga0182738, IMG submission 128876) | Enriched Miracle-Growth compost microbial communities from Emeryville, California, USA - eDNA 5th pass 30_C BE-Lig MG (version 2)... ... | reverse complement strand
GGCACTGTCGGTACCGGCGGTGCCGGCGGCAACGGTGGTGCGGGTGCGGCCGGCGTGGCCGGAGGACGCGACGCGTCCGGCGCCGGCCTCACCGGTGGGCAGGGCGGTAATGGCGGCCTCGGCGGTCACGGCGGCAACGGTGGCACGGTCTCGGGTGACGGCGGCGTCGGCGGTGTCGGTGGTGCCGGTGGTGCCGGCGGCACCGGCGGCAACGCCGGCTTCGTGGTGCCAGACACCGGTGCCTCCGGACTCAGCGGCGGCAACGGCGGGGTCGGTGGCACCGGTGGGCTCGGCGGGGTCGGCGGCAACGCGACCAACGGCGCCGGCGGTGTCGGTGGTCAGGGCGGCGCGGCGGGTGCGGCCGGTAACGGCGGCAATGGCGGCGTGGGCACAGGTGGTGGTGCCGGCGCGGTGGCCGGCAGCGGCGGCAATGGCGGTGCCGGTGGACAGGCCGGTACGGCCGGGAGCGGCGGGCAGGGTGGTGTCGGCAACGGCACTCAGGCCTCGTCCGGAACCACCGGCAGTGCCGGCGGCGGCGGTAATGGCGGCCAGGGCGGCCGGGGCGGCGACGGCAAGATCGCGACCGACGGCACGGCGCAGGTCGGCGGCGCCGGCGGTGCGGGTGGTAACGCTGGGCCGGCCGGTAACGGCGGGCGTGGTGGCGACGGCGGTGCCGGCTCCAACGGGGTTTCCGGCGCGGCGGGCAGCGGCGTGGCCGGCACCAACGGCGCGGTCGGCGGCGCCGGCGGTGCGGGCGGTGCGGGCGGTGCGCTCTCCGGCAACGGTGGCGCCGGCGGTGTCGGCGGGCACGGCGGTAACGGTGGTGCCGGCGGTACCGGTATCAGCGGGGTCGACGGCACCGATGCGATTGCCGGCAGCGGCGGCAACGGCGGTAACGGCGGTGACGCCAGCGGTGTCGGCGGCAACGGCGGTGACGGCGCGGCCGGCGGTACCGGCGGTGCTGGCGGTGCGGCGGCCAACGGCATCGCGGGTGCGGCCGGCGTCGGCGGCATCGGCGGGAACGGCGGATCGGGCGGCAACGCCGGTACCGGCGGCCGCGGCGGGGACGGCGCCGGCGGTGGCGCCAATGCGGCCGCGGGTAACGGCGGTAACGGCGGCAAGGGCGGCGAAGGCCCCGGTGAGGGCGGTGCCGCGGGCCAGGGCGGCATGAGCGGTGACGGAGCTTCCCAGCGTGCCAACGGCACAGACGGGGTGGACGGCCACGCGGGAACCGGCGGTGCCGGCGGTAACGGCGGTGTCGGCCAGGGCATGATCGGCGCCACCCCGCAGGCCGGCGGCGACGGCGGCACCGGCGGCCAGGGCGGTTCCACCGGCAACGGTGGTGTTGGCGGCAACGGAGGCGTGGGTGCGACCGGCGTGGCCGGCGTGACCGACGCTTCGGGCAACGGCACCAACGGTGGGGTCGGCGGGGCAGGCGGCAACGGCGGCATCGGTGGCCTGGGCGGCAGTGTCTCGGGTAACGGCGGCGCCGGCGGCCAGGGCGGCGGCGGCGGCGTCGGTGGCGCCGGCGGCTCAGGCAAGGACGGGACTGCCGGCATCGATGCCACGGCAGGCAGCGGCGGCAACGGTGGTAACGGTGGTGACGCCACCGGTCACGGCGGTACCGGCGGGCAGGGCGGTGTCGGTGGCACCGGCGGTCTGGGCGGCGCGGCGGTAGGCATCGGCAACGCCGGGGTCGGCGGTGCCGGCGGTATCGGCGGTGCTGGCGGTGCGGCCGGTGACGGCGGTGACGGTGGCCGCGGCGGCAACGGTGCCGGTGGCGGCGCCAACGCCGTGGCCGGCTACGGCGGCAACGGCGGCAGCGCCGGTGCGGTAGGCCAGGCGGGCACCGGTGGGGCCGGCGGCTGGAACGCCGGACACACCAGCCAGGCGGCGACCGGTGCGCTCGGCGCAGCAGGCAGTGCGGACGGTGGCGCCGGCGGCAACGGCGGTACCGGCCAGGTGCTCAGCGGCGGAGTCGCGCAGACCGGCGGCCGCGGCGGTGATGGTGGAAAGGCCGGCGATGTCGGCACTGGCGGTGCCGGCGGCAATGGTGGTGCCGGCGCGACCGGTAACACGGGCGTGGTTGACGGCAATGGCAACGGCACCAACGGCACCAACGGCGGCCTAGGCGGCAATGGCGGTATCGGCGGCGCCGGCGGCACCATCTCTGGTGACGGCGGTGCGGGCGGTAAGGGCGGCGCCGGTGGCAACGGTGGCGACGGCGGCAAGGGTGCCGACGCCAGCAGCGTGAGCGTCAACGGCGGCAACGGCGGCGATGCCGGCAGTGGCGGCTACGGCGGCATCGGCGGCAACGGCGGCGCCGCGCACAACGGCGACGGCGGCGCCGGCGGTGCGGGCGGAGCGGCCGGCAATGCCGGTAACGGTGGCTGGGGCGGTAACGGCACCGGCGGTGGCGGCACCGCGATCGCCAGCAATGGTGGTAACGGCGGTGCCGGTGGCGAGCGCGGTACCGCTGGAACTGGTGGGCAGGGCGGCGCCGGTGGTGCCGGTGGGTCCGACGGCACCGACGGTGCTCTGGGCGCTGGCGCAACGGGGGGCAATGGCGGTAACGGCGGCGCCGGTGGCAAGGGCGACGGCGTCACCGGCAACGTCGGCCAGGCCGGCGGCAACGGTGGCCTCGGCGGTGCGGCCGGCAGCCAGGGCAACGGTGGTAACGGCGGGTCCGGCGGTGCCGGTGCGGTCGGCACCAACCCGGCCACCCCGACCCCGGGCGGCAGCAACCCGAACGCGAACAGCGGCGGCGGCGGCAGTGACTGCGGTAGCACCACTGGAACTTCCTCGTGCACGGCCGGCACCGGCGGAGTCGGGACGGACGGCAATAACGCCAATAACGGTGGGCACCTGCAGAACGGCGGCACCGGCGGCACCGGCGGCCGAGCCAACACCGGGGCCTGGCTGGGTGAGACCGCGACCGGCGGTAAGGGCGGTGCCGGTGGCGACGGCGGGGTGAGCGCCAACGGCGGCAACGGCGGCACCGGCGGCTACGGCTACGTCGGCGGTAGCTCTAGCTCCGCGGTCGGCGGTGCCGGCGGCACCGGCGGCAACGGTGGCGATGGCATCAGCGGGGTCACCGGTGGTGCCGGTGGTGCCGGTGGTGCCGGTGGTGCTGCCGGCTCGGTCTCCGGTGTCGGCGGTGACGGCGGCGTCGGTGGTGCCGGCGGTAACGGCGGCGACGGCACTAGCGGCGGCAACGGCGGCACCGGTGGCACGGGAGGCGAAGCACACATGCAAGCGCCCATCGCCGCCACCTCGGCGACCGGCGGCAAGGGTGGTACCGGTGGTGTCGGTGGTGATGGCGGCGATGCCGGTAACGGCGGGGCCGGTGGTGCTGGCGGCGCCGCGGGCGCGGCCGGCGGCCAGGGGGTGGCCGGTCAAGCCGGGCGCGGCGGTTTCGGCGGTGACGGCGGCCAAGCCGGCAACGGCGGTTCCGGCGGCAACGGCGGTGATGGTGGCGACGCCACGCGCAGCACTAGCTACGGCGACCGCAACGTGGGTGCCGGCGGTGGCGGCGGTGACGCGGGCACCGGCGGTACCGGCGCGCAGGGCGGTGCCGGTGGCGCCGGAGGACAGCAGGCCGACGGAACCTACGCCCCCAACGGCAACAACGGCAATAACACCGCGAACGGCAACGACGGTTCCGCGGGCGGTAGCGGCAGCAGTGGCCACCAGGGCTAGCCCACCCTCAGCGGGTTCTACAGTCGACGGATGACGCCCACCCCGGACACCCTGCTGGACCTGCTGCTGCAGCAGGCCGACCGCCGGGCCGATCAGGTTGCGTTTCGGTACTGCCCCGAAGGGGACGCCGAGCAGGGTCGGCTCAGCTACCGGGAGCTGGACACCAGGGCGCGCGCGATCGCGGCTGGCCTGCAACGCCACGGCGCTGCAGGCCAGCGGGTGCTGCTGTTCAGCCATCCGGGTCTGGATAGCGTCGCGGGCTTCTTCGGCTGCTTCTACGCGGGAGCGGTGGCGGTTCCGGTCGACGAGCAGTGGCCGACGAAGCGGGCGGCGGCCGTCATCCCGGACGCGCGCGCCCAGTTCGCACTGTCCACCGCCGACCGGCAGGACAAGCTGCGGGCCAAGGTGGACACCCTGGCGCCCGGGCCGCTGCACTGGGCGACCCTCGACGAACCGGAGGCGGATCCCGACAGCTGGGTACTGCCGCCGTTGGACTCTCACATTCCGGCCGTCCTGCAGTACACCTCCGGTTCCACCGGGTCGCCCAAGGGTGTGGTGCTCAACCACAGCAATTACCTGCACAACCTGGCGGGCATGTGCGCGGCGTGGCGACTCGGCTTCGACGGCTCACCGAGCGACGACCCGACTATCGGGGTGTCCTGGCTGCCGAACTTTCACGACCTGGGCTTCGTCGGCGGTGTGCTGGCCCCGCTCTACATCGGCGGCACCATGGTGCTGCTGTCCCGCAGCGCGTTCTTCATGCGCCCGATCCGCTGGATGCAGGCCATGTCCCGCTACCGCGCCGAGATCAGCGCGGCCCCCAACCTGGGCTATCACCTGTGCGTCAAACGCACCAGCGAGGCCGAGCGCGCCGGCCTGGATCTGTCGCACTGGAAGGTCGCGGTCAACGGTGGTGACCCGGTGGATGCGGCCACCCTGGACAGCTTCGCCGAGACCTTCGCACCGGCGGGGTTCGCCCCGGAGGCGTTCCTGCCGGCCTACGGGCTGGCCGAGGCCACCCTGGCCGTCACCGGCGGATCCGCCGAACCCACGCCGATGGTGCGGCACATCGACCGCGACGCTCTGGGCGAGGACCGCGTGGTCGCCGCCGCACCCGGCGACGCCGGCACGGCGACACTGGTGGGCTGCGGTCGTCCCGGCGGCGGCCAGGACGTCGTCATCGTCGACCCCGACACCCGGCAGCGCTGCCCGGCCGACGGAGTGGGGGAGATCTGGGTGGCCGGACCCAGTGTCGCGCAGGGCTATTGGCGTCAGCCGCAGGAGACCGAGCGGGCGTTCGCGGCGGTGCTGGCCGACACCGGGGAGGGCCCGTTCCTGCGGACCGGGGACCGTGGATTCCTGCGCGACGGCGAACTGTTCATCGTCGGGCGCTGCCAGGATCTGATCACCATCGACGGCACCCACTATTACCCCAGCGACATCGAGATGACCGTCCAGAACTGCGATCCGGTGCTGCTGCCCGGCCGCGGCGCGGTCTTTGCGGTCCAACCGCGGTTCAACGCCGTCGAACAGTTGATGGTGGTGCAGGAGGTGCACCGCCATCACGAGGTCGAACTCGCCGGCGTCATCGACACGATCCGGGCCGCGATCGCCACCCATCACAAGATCGAGCCGCACGCGGTGCTGCTGGTAAAGCCGATGAGCATTCCCACCACGACCAGCGGCAAGATTCAGCGCAACGCCTGCCGGGAGAAGTTCCTCGGCCGCGAGCTGCAGTCGCTGGCGGAATGGCGCGCGGATCCACCGGGTGGCCGGGGCATCGACAAGCAACAGGTGAAGGCTGGTCTGGCCCGGGCCATCGGCGGGATGCTGGTGCGCCGCTACTGGGAGCCCCCCGAAACCGGGGTATAGCCGCACAGCAAACCCTGCTGTCGCGCGAAGGCGGGCAACAGAGACATCTCTTGCTCGTCGTGGCTGCTGTGACAGATGGGGCCGTAGCCTCCATCATGGACACCATGGACCTGCCTGTGGTGCCGCCGGTCGATCCGATGCTGGCCAAGGCGGCCGCCAAGGTTCCCGAGGACTCGGGCTGCTGGTCCTACGAACCCAAATGGGATGGCTTCCGTGCCATTGTGTTTCGCGACGGCGACGACGTGTTGCTGCAGTCGCGCAACGGCAAACCGCTGAGCCGCTATTTCCCGGAATTGCTGTCCGCGCTGCGCGTCGAGACCGCCCCACGTGGTGTGCTCGACGGTGAAGTCGTGGTGCCGCGCCAGATCGGCGGGCGGACCCGGCTGGACTGGGACTCGCTGAGCCAGCGGATTCACCCCGCCGAGAGTCGGGTGCGATTGTTGGCCGAACAGACCCCCGCACAGTTCATCGCCTTCGACGCATTGGCCACCGGTTCGGCTTCGCTGCTCGACGAGCCGTTTCGGGTGCGGCGCGACGCCCTGGCCGATCTGATCACCGGCGGCGCCAGCTGTCACATCACCCGGGCCACCGCCGACCCCGAACAGGCCACCCGCTGGCTCACCACGTTCGAAGGTGCTGGGCTGGACGGGGTGGTCGCCAAGCGGACTGACGGGCCGTATCTGCCCGGCAAGCGCGAGATGATCAAGGTCAAACATCACCGCGACGCCGACTGCGTGGTGATGGGATACCGGATCCACAAGAGCGGCGTCGGCATCGGTTCGCTGCTCTTGGGGCTGTATCGCCCCGATGGCGAGCTGGCGATGGTGGGCGGCTCGTCGGCGTTCACCAACGCCGATCGGCTCAAGCTCCAGGCCGAGCTGGAGCCGCTGCGCATCGGTGACGTCCGCGACGGCGAACCGAGCCGATGGAACTCTGCCGCCGACAAGCAGTGGGTCCCGATCCGGCCCGAGCGTGTCGCTGAGGTCGCCTACGACCAGATGGAAGGGGTGGGGGTACCGCCCGCTTGCGGGGGACGATTCCGGCACACCGTCAAATTTCTGCGGTGGCGCCCCGATCGGGACCCGGCCAGCTGCACCTTCGACCAGCTCGAGGTGCCGCTGAACTACGACCTCGCCGACGTACTGGAGACCTGAGATGGCCGGCCCCGAAGAATTGGACGTCAATGGCACCGCCGTCCGTTTCACCAGCGGCGACAAGGTGTACTTCCCTCGGCTGGGTGAGCGCGGCACCAAGCGGGCGCTGGCCGACTACTACCTGGCGGTGGCGAGCGGACCGCTGCTGCACGCCCTGGCCGACCGGCCCAGCCATCTGCAGCGATTCCCCGACGGCATCGACGGGGACGAGGTCTACCAGAAGCGGCTGCCGCGTTCGCACCCGGAAGACGTGGAGTCCTGCCAGGTCACGTTCCCGTCCGGCCGTACCGCTGACGTCCTCAAGGTCACCCGGCCCGCGGACATCTTGTGGGCCGTGCAGATGAGCACCGTGACCTTTCACCCCTGGCCGGTGCGCTGTCCCGACACCGACCACCCCGACGAGCTGCGCGTCGACCTGGACCCGCAGCCGGGCACGGGCTTCGCCGAGGCCCGTGCGGTCGCGCTGGAGGTGGTGCGTCCGTTGCTCGACGAGCTCGGGCTGGTCGGCTACGTCAAGACCTCCGGCGGCCGCGGCCTGCACGTCTACCTGCGGATCAAGACCGACTGGGACTTCATCGAGGTCCGCCGGGCCGGCATCGCCCTGGCCCGCGAGGTCGAGCGGCGCGCACCGGACGCGGCCACCGCTGAATGGTGGAAAGAAAAGCGTGGTACGAGGGTCTTTCTGGACTTCAACCAGAACGCCCGCGACCGCACCATGGCGTCGGCCTATTCGGTGCGGGCCACGCCGATCGCCACCGTCTCCACCCCGTTGACGTGGGACGAGCTGGCCGACGGTGCCGATCCGGACGACTACACCATGAGCACCGTGCCGGACTTGATCGCCCGGCGCGGTGACCCGTGGAGCACCATCGACGACCTCGAACAATCCCTTGAGCCGTTGCTCGAACTGGTGGCCGCCGACGAAGCGCGCGGGCTGGGGGACATGCCCTACCCGCCGAACTACCCGAAGATGCCGGGCGAACCCAAGCGGGTGCAGCCCAGCCGGGAGAAATCAGACTGAGTCAGTTGGGAGACCCCAGCAGCCCGACGCAGGTGGCGGTGAGCAGCCGGGTCAACGCCGTGCTGAAGTCCAAGTTCCACTCCGGTGGTACCTGCCGCTCGGCGGCATAAGCGTCGGCCAGTTTCGTCGGGGGGTGTGCAACCTGCCACAGCGGCGCTGCCAGCGAATAGGACGCCAACAACAGGTCGAAGGCACCTTGCTTGCCCAGTCGGGGGAGTGCCTGCAGGAGGGCGTCGGCCATGGTCAGCCCCGCCGCGGTGATCTTTCGTCGGATCTCGATCACCCGCTCGGCGTCTACTTCGTGGTCGAGGTGCAGGTGCAGGTTGGCCAGCATGTCGCAGAACAACGGGTCAGCGGCCAATCCGCTGGCCAGGGTGGCGGCCACCCGGTCCGGCGACATCGTTTCGGACTGTTGCAGTGCGGTGCAAACGGTGTCTGACCAGCCCTCCCAGCTTTCGGCGGCCAGGCGCAGCAGCACCTCTTTGTGCGAGCTGAAGTAACGCCGTACCGCCGAGTGGTGCACCCCGGCCCTGCTGGCCACCGCGGTCAGGGTCACCGATGCCACGCCGGTCTCTATTGCCACCGAGCGGGCGGCCTCCATCAACGCTTCAGCCCGTTGACGCTTGTTCGCGTCGCTGCGGGCGCGTTTGAAGGCGACCTGACGCACAGCGAGAGGATAACGCACACGATGTGCGTTGCGGGCCTCCGTGGGAGTGCTGTAGCGTGCGTTTACGCACGTTGATGTGGGTTAGGGTATCCAAAGATGACTGGTGAAGGGGACTCCGATTTTCAAGGTACTGAGCCGGGTGTGGATACCCCTGGTCATCCTGGCAGTGGTCTGCGTCGCCGCATTCACCGTGACACGTATCCACGGCCTGTTCGGCTCTGAGAAGCGTCCTTCCTATTCCGACGGTCAGAACGACGAGACCAAACCGTTCAACCCGAAGCGGTTGACCTACGAAATCTTCGGTCCGCCAGGGACGGTGGCAGACATCAGCTATTTCGACGTCAACTCCGAGCCGCAACGTGTCCAGGACGCGACGCTGCCATGGCAGCTCGAAATCGTCACCACCCTTCCCGCCGTGGTGGGAAGCATTATGGCGCAGGGCAATAGCAACAGCATCGGCTGTCGCATCACGGTGGACGGAGAAGTGAAGGCCGAACGGATCTCCAACGAGGTCAACGCCTACACCTTCTGCCTGTTGAAGGCGGCATGAGCCAGCCCGGCGCCCAGGGCGTCGGCGCCGCGCCGCAGCGACCATTCATCGCGCGCACCATCCGCCGGTTCGCGGTACCGATCATCCTGGCCTGGTTGGCCCTCGTCGGCGTACTGATGGCCACCGTGCCGCCGCTGGCCGAGGTCGGCAAACGGAACGCCGTGTCGGCCAGTCCCACCGACGCCCCCTCCATGCAGGCCATGACCGAGATGGGCAGGGTCTTTCAGGAGTCGGACTCCGACAGCACCGCGATGATCGTGCTGGAGGCCGACCACGAACTCGGCGATGCCGAGCACGAGTACTACGCCGAAGTGGTCGGCAAGCTCAAAGCCGACACCGCTCACGTCCAGCACGTCCAGGACTTCTGGGGTGACCCGATGACCGCTGTCGGCGCACAGAGTCCTGACGGCAGAGCGACTTACGTTCAGTTGAACCTGGTCGGCAATATGGGCCAGGCGGCGGCCAACGACTCCATCGCGTCGGTGCGCAACATTGTGGACTCGGTCCAGACCCCGCCGGGGCTGACCGTCTACGTCACCGGTAACGCGGCACTTTTCGCCGACATGAACCATGCCGGTGACAAGTCCATGTTCAAGATGATGCTGGTCACCATCTTGGTGATTCTGACCATGCTGTTGCTGGTCTACCGGTCCGCGGTCACCGTGGTGCTGCTGTTGGCCATGGTCTATGTAGAGCTGAACGCCGCCAGTGGCGTGGTGGCGTTCATGGGCCACCATCACTGGGTCGGGTTGACTACCTTCGCGGTTAACCTGCTGGTGTCGCTGGCGATCGCCGCCGGTACCGACTACGCGATCTTCCTCATCGGCCGCTATCACGAGGCGCGTCAGGCCGGTGAAGACCGGGAATCGGCGTACTACACGGCTTTTGAAGGCGTCGCGCACGTCATCCTCGGGTCGGGTCTGACCATCGCCGGCGCGGTGTTCTGCCTGCACTTCACCCGGATGCCTTACTTCGTCACGCTGGGCATCCCGTGCGCGGTGGGCATGCTCGTCTCGGTCACCGCGGCGCTGACACTGGGGCCGGCGCTGATCACCGTCGGCAGCCGGTTTGGGCTGTTCGACCCCAAGCGCGCCACCAGTACCCGCGGCTGGCGGCGGGTGGCGACGGTGATCGTGCGCTGGCCGGGGCCGGTCCTGGTTGCCACCCTGGCGATCGCGGCCGTCGGTCTGCTGGCACTGCCGGGATATCAACAGGCTTACGACGACCGGAAGTACATTCCGGCCGACATCCCCGCCAACGAGGGATTCTCTGCTGCCGACCGGCATTTCTCGCAGTCGCGCATGATGCCCGAAGTCCTGCTGATCGAGTCAGATCACGACATGCGGAATCCGTCGGATTTCCTGATCATCGACAAACTGGCCAAGTCGGTGTTCAAGGTCGTCGGGATCTCCCGGGTTCAGACGATCACCCGTCCGCAGGGCACGCCGTTGGAACACACCTCGATTCCGTTCCAGATCAGCATGCAGAACGCCGGTCAATTGCAGACCATGCAGTTTCAGAAGAAGCGCATGGACGACATGTTGACCCAGGCCGAGGCGATGGCCGAGACCATCGCCACCATGCGGCAGATGCTCGGCTACATGACCCAGTTGGCCGCTACCACCCACGAGATGGTGGCCGACATGGACGTCTTGCAGGGGCAGATCTATGACATCCGGGACCATGTAGCGGATTTCGAGGACTTCTGGCGGCCCATCCGCAACTACTTCTACTGGGAACCGCACTGCTACGACATCCCGATCTGCTTCTCCTTGCGTTCAGCGTTCGACATGGTCGACAGCATCGACCCGATGAGTCAGAGCATGGACAAGATGATCGCGCACATGGGCGACATGGACGCGCTCATGCCACAGATGCTGACCACCTTCCCCCCGATGATCGACACCATGGAAACCATGCGGACCATGATGCTGACGATGCACAGCACCATGTCCGGGATCTTCGAGCAGATGGACGAGATGAGCGACAACGCCACGGCGATGGGCAAGGCGTTCGACGAATCCAAGAACGACGATTCGTTCTACCTGCCGCCGGAGGTGTTCCAGAATCCGGACTTCAAGCGGGCCATGAAAATGTTCATCTCCCCGGATGGCAAGGCAGTCCGGATGATGATCTCGCACCGGGGCAATCCGGCTACGGCCGAAGGCATTTCGCACATCGACAAGATCCGTATCGCGGCCGAGGAAGCGCTCAAGGGCACGCCGCTCGAAGACGCCAAGATCTATCTCGGCGGGACAGCGTCACTGTTCAAGGACATGCACGACGGTTCCAACTATGACCTGCTGATCGCCGGGATCGCCTCGCTGTGCCTGATTTTCATCATCATGTTGCTGATCACCCGGGCGCTGATCGCCGCGTTGGTGATCGTCGGCACCGTGGCGCTGTCGCTGGGCGCGTCGTTCGGGCTGTCCGTGCTGGTCTGGCAGTACCTCATCGGCATCCAACTGCACTGGCTGGTGCTGGTGATGTCGGTGATCATCCTGCTGGCCGTCGGATCGGACTACAACCTGCTGCTGGTCTCCCGGTTCAAAGAGGAGCTGCACGCCGGATTGCACACCGGCATCATTCGGGCCATGGGTGGCACCGGGAAGGTGGTGACGTCGGCGGGGTTGGTGTTCGCCTTCACCATGGCGTCGATGATGGTCAGCGACCTGCGGATCATCGGGCAGATCGGCTCTACTATCGCGCTGGGGCTGATGTTCGACACGTTGATCGTGCGGGCGTTCATGACGCCGTCGATCGCGGCGCTGCTGGGGCGCTGGTTCTGGTGGCCGATCAACGTGCTGCCGCACGTCGGCGGGAAAGCCGCCCGGCATCGAGAATCCGCCGCCCTCGCACGAGGGGATGACACCGGGGCGCTGGCCCACAAGCGGTAGCCGAGTGTGAGCGACCGCATGGTCAGGGGCCAGAAAACCAATTAGGTAGCATGGCTAAAGTTATGTAGCATTGCATACTGAGTTCGGATGGCTAAGCGCCATTTGCTGGGGCATTCGCCTCACCTGCTTCACCCGACTCAGCGGTCTCACCGGCGGGTTTAGCGTCCGAAAACTGACAGAGTGAAAGGACCGGCGGAATGGCTACAGTGGACTCCATGCGTACGCACCGCTCGATTCTGCGGGGCATCGTCGTGACCGCTGCCGCCGCCGGCGCAGCCGTGGCCGCGGTGCTGTTGCCCGCCACCGCCTCCGCCGACGCGACCGACGACTTCCCGATCCCGCGTCGGGTGATCGCCACCGACTGCAGCGCCGAGCAGATGCTGGCCGCCAGCCGCGATCTGTCGCCGATCTACTACGAGCGCTACATGATCGACATGCACAACAAGCCGGTCCAGGTGCAGCAGGCCGCCATCGACAAGATGCACTGGTTCTTCTCGCTGGACTCTGCGCAGCGCCGGGCCTACTCCGAGGAGCTGGCGACCAATTTCGCTGACCCGCTGACGGTGTCGTGGCCCAACCACGCCAAGATCTTCTTCAACAACAAGGGCGTCGTCGCCAAGTCGACCGAGGCCTGCAGCCAGTACCCGCGCGACGACATGTCGGTGTGGGACTGGGCCCCCAAGCCGTAACAGGAGACCGATGAAGGGTTCCACCCGTCGAGTCATGCGGGTTCTGCTCGTCGCCGGCGCGGCGGGCGGCCTGTTTCTCGGGGCCCCGGGATCACCTGCGGGCGCGCAACCTGCGGGGTTCCCCAACTTGGACGACTTCACCGCGGTCCCGGTGGACAACTACATCTCGACGGGCCCCAAGGGGCCGGGGCGCTGGGTGAACTTCTCCACGCCCTACAACGTCGCCTGCCAATTCGACGCCATCGACCCGCCCGCGGGATCGTCGCAGGCCCTCATGTGCGACGGCGATATGCCGGGCTTGGCCAACGCGCCGCTGGGCTCGGGCGCCCCGGTACCGGGCGGCTGTGTGATCGGGACGGTGCGTTCGCAGGGCGCGGCGGGGCTGAGGCTGAACCGCGAATCGACTGGCTGCGGCCGCCAATTCTCCAACGGAGCCTTCCTGGGCGTCGGGCAGAAGTTGTCGTACGGCAACGTCACCTGCGCGGTGGGCACCGATCAGCTTGTCGCCTGCCTGGACACCTCTCTGGGGCATCACGGCTTCGTGCTGAGCCCGTCGGGCAGCTCCGCGTTCTAGAGGTTCTCGGGCCTCCCGGGGTCACCTGCGCTACGGGTTGACGTTGAACGTGGTCGTGTAAGTCCGCGGGTGATAGGGCGGTGGCGGGGCATCTGGCCCGGTCGGCCAGCCCTCGGGCCTCGGCCACGTGCTGACCCGCATCGTGACCTGCTCTTGCCCGTTGGGAAGCGTCTCGATGTTGACGATGCTCGGCCCGTACGGGACGGCCGGCTCATTACCGGGGCTCGGGATGAATCCGGGGCCGGTGAGATCCTGCGAGGGAGCTTGCAGCAGTCCCTGCGGGCTGCCCGCGGTGATCCCCACCACCTGGCCGTCGTCGCTGGCGCTGGCCAACAGATACCCGCCCTGCGGCAGCGACACAATCTGATTCTCCCGATTGGCCGGACCGAGATTGTTGAAGGTGCCGACCTCGTGCAGGCTGTTCATCCAGGTATTCGGCGGGTCATCGGCGGCGACCGGGGCCGACTGCCACAGGGCGCACTGTCCGTCCTGACCGACGTTGCCGACGATCATCATGGTTCCGGATGCCGGGTCGTAGACGCCGCTGGCCTGGGAGATGCCCACCTTGGTTTCCGAGCCGAGCGGGGTGCCCAGCAGCGGCCCCAAATCCGTTGCCGGATCGGCCAGATTCTGGACCCGCGATTCCGGCGCGATGTAGTTCTCGGGTGAGGTGCCGGGCCCGTAGGGCCGCACACTGTAGAAGGCGTAGTGCTGGCCGTCGGGGCCGACGGCGGTGCCGGTCGGCAGTGCCCGGAAACCCTCGTCGACGGGGAACGGATTATCGATGTCGGGCTTGCCGGGGGTGTGCAGTCGGGGGTGGCCGCTCTCCGGATCGCCGGTGATGACGATGCCGGTGCCCGGGATCGTCGCGCCCAGGTCATACGGCGAACCGTCCTGCTTCTCCGGCACCGGGGGGCTGCCCGCGCCGGCGATGGTGGGATCGTGCGGCTGCTGACCGTCGGCGGGAATCGTGTTGTCCACCAGCCGGATATGCGGGTCCTGGCCGTCCTCACCGCTGCCCAGCTTGTCGTGGTTGGTCAGGGTCTGCGCCAGCTGCGCCCGGTGCCGGCTGTCGGCGGCGGCGTCGGCGACCACCCGGTGGATCTCGCGGGTCTTGGCGGTGAGGAATCGCTGGAACTGGCGGCAACCGGTGGGGGTGTCCAGTCCTGGCCAGGTGGTGGCCGATTCGCGGATCTCGGCCTCGATGGCGTCGAGGCGTTGCCGTGAACTCACGGCATTGCGGACGGCCTGCTGCAGGATCGTCTGGAGTTCCTTGTCGGCTGCTACCGATGTGGTCAGACGGTTCGCGAGCTCCTCTTCACGCGCGCGCGCCGCATCCGCTGAACCGCCGAGGTTCTCGGCCATAGCGAAGAGGGTAGCCGCGCCGGATTGGGCTTACTGGCCCTTTTTCGCCCGGCGCTTTCCGGACGGGCGCAGCTTGTCCTCGCCGGTTGAGGCCGGCTCGTCCTCTTCTTCGCCCGTCGACTCGACGGTCTCAGTGGCCTCAGGCTCGTCGGCAACCGCAGCGTCAGCGTCGTCGTCGGTCTCGTCGTCAGACTCTTCGTCGGTGTCAGCGTCTTCAGCGCCCTCAGCGTCCTCGGCCTTTGCGTCGTCGGACTTCTTGCCCCGGCGGCGACCTTGCTTAGGCTGTTTCTCGGCCTTGGGCTTGATCGGTTTGGGCGGCGGCGGCGGCAGTTCGGCGACGAACGCCAGGTAGAACGCACCGATGCCCAACAAGGCGATCGCTGCTGCGGCGCCGTAGATCCCGAACAGCCACACGCCGAAGCTGTCCAACGACAACCAGATCTCACTGACCGCGGTGCCGGCGATCAACGCTGCGGCCACCAGGTGCGCCACGATCGAGCCGGTCCGCAGCGACAGCGCAAGCTGCGGGGTGCCGTACTCGGGCTTGCGTGACTGCTTCAACACCGCTGCCACCGGCAGGGCCATCGCCCCGACCACTACTCCGAGGAGGACTCGCAGCACGGTGCCCAGCACGTGCGGGCTGAAGCCGGTCAGCTCCCACCATCGCGGCAGGACAAAGAGGAAATAGAGGATGGCGGCGAGAGTCGAGAGCGACGCGTGCCAAACCGTGGCGACGGTACGACTCACGCCACCTCCCATGCTCGTCAGCTAGTGATTCAGGTGCGACCGGACCTCGATCTTCCGGTCCGGTCGCACCTGAATCGGGTGCGGAGGATAGGGGATTTGAACCCCTGAGGGCTATTAACCCAACCCGCGTTCCAGGCGAGCGCCATAGGCCACTAGGCGAATCCTCCGTCGGCAATGGTAGCTGAGTCTCTTGCGTGCCCTGCGCACTCCTCTTTTTGCCCGCCTTCGCCGCGCTCTGCTGGACTGCCCGACTCCTGCGCGGTCTGCTCCGCCGACCGCATCGTCGCCGGCCGCCCGACCACCGCTAGACTTGCCCGTGGACCCCGCGCGGCGTCCATCCTGTGAACTCCCCCAGGGCCGGAAGGCAGCAAGGGTCAATGGGCTCTGGCGGGTGCGCGGGGTCCCCTTATATGTCGGGCCTTC
>Ga0182738_1004377_pt1 | contig 15659 bp, 16 predicted proteins | sample eDN5th30CBELigMG_FD_128876 | JGI IMG/M metagenome (GOLD analysis project Ga0182738, IMG submission 128876) | Enriched Miracle-Growth compost microbial communities from Emeryville, California, USA - eDNA 5th pass 30_C BE-Lig MG (version 2)... ... | reverse complement strand
GTCGTCTGCGGATCGTCGCAGAGCTGCACGATCGCCTGCCAGCCACGCTCACGCCAGCCGATGCAGACATCCAGCAGCACAACTGCAGGTCGGATAGTGGAGATCTGCCCGACCGCCATCTCGGGATCATCAAACACGAGACTATCGAAGCCGGCGAACTCCAACACATCAGTAATCAGGCCGGCCAGCGTTTGATCGTCGTCAACGACCACAACCAGGGAGGGATCAGCCATCGGATGCCTACCTTCGGCTGGTCAACGCGCCTGGAACCTTCGACTGGTCCCGATACGTTGGATCATAATTCTCTATATAGCGGATTCGTGGCTGTTCCGCAATGTCACAGCCCTGATGTTGCAGATCAGACGCGCTCGCCTGCAGCTGTGCGCGAGCGCTGATAATGTCGGCGCGCCTTGGCGCGGTTGCCGCACGACTCCATGCTGCACCAGCGTCGGCTGCGGTTGCGGCTGGTGTCGATGAACAGCCAGCCGCAGGGGTGGCCAGCGCATTCACGGACGCGGTCGAGCGTCGGGGAGGCGAGCAGCTCGGCCGCCGAGAGCGCAATCGCCATCAGGGGGGTATCGAGCCCGCCCGGCAGCCAGGTCCACGAGAAGCCTTCCGTTCCGCGCTCCAGCGCGCGGAACGGAAGGGCGATCGCAAGCTCAGTGTTCAGCGTCATCAGGTCGGCAGGGTTGATCTCGTCACCGGCAGCGAGCCGCGAGAACAGCTGATAGATCGCCTCGCGCAGCGCAACCGCGCGGCGCATGACCTCGACGGTGGTCGCTGGATCGGTTGTGGCGAGCGGCTGAAGGCGGGCTGCCTCAGCGGCCTCGACGACACTGGCCTCTATCGCCCAGGCGAGAAGATCGTCGTAGCTTGCCAGCATCTCGCCCGGCGTCTCGCTGGCGTGCCAGTCGGCCGTATTCGAGAAATCGAGGCACAGCGCTCCGCCGACGAACGCGAACCGCTGCGCTGCTCCCGAATCTTCATCCGCCATCTGCGACACCCTGACTACTGCCGGGCGACGACGGTCAGCCGCCCGGCAGTATTGTCTTAGATTCCAGCGCGCTCGCGCCAGGCCAGGATGTCCCGCGTATGCTCGGCGTAGTGGCCGAACGTGTTGCCCTTGATTTCCTCCGGCGACACATCCGGGATCCGGGTGAGCAGCGCAACGAGTTGCTCGTGCGTTCTCTCCATCTCGGCGATGGCGTCGCTCAGTGGCTGGTTTTGTCGCAGGGCGTGCTGCTCCTGATTAAGGGCTTCGAAGTCGACCTCGCCGTCGTCGACCTCCTGCGGCGCATCACTGATCTGGTTCTCCAGGCGCTCGACGGTGCAGCTGTCCCAGAAAGCGATGTGGCCGAGGAGATCCTTGACCGACCAATCGCCAGCCGCCCCGCGTTCGGTCATGCGCTCTTCTGGAATCCCGTCCAGCGCGTCCATCAGGGCTTGCCAGCCCGAAGCAACCGTCTCGCTTGCTCTCTGTGTCACAGTGTCCCTCTTCCAGTGCGGTGTATCTAACTCCTGTATACGCTTATAGCAGGTTATAGATGATCACGATACTGGTCGGAAGGTCAGGTCAACTGGCCCCAGACGATGCCGATCAGCCCGCCACCGAGCACGAGCCAGGCGGAGTTGACCCGAAAGCGGATGAGCAGCACAGCAGCCACCCCCGCCAGCACGACCGTCATGACGTCGACGAGTGCCGCACCGGCCAGCTCGATCAGCACGGCCGCCATCAGGCCCAGCGCCGCGACGTTGACGCCGTCCAGGGCAGCGGCAGTCCACGGCGATCGGCGAATGTGGGGCAGGATCGGGATCGACAGCGCGACGAAGAAGAAGGCCGGGATGAAGATGCCGAGCGTCGCCAGCACCGCGCCGGGAAAGCCACCGACGACGTAGCCGACGAATGTCGCGGTCGTGAAGACCGGCCCCGGTGTGAACTGACCGACTGCGACAGCGTCGAGGAGCTGCTGCTCGGTCAGCCAGCCGAGGCGATTCACAAAGTCGTTTCGCAGGAAGGCGAGCAGGACGTAGCCGGAGCCGTAGAGGACCGAGCCGATCTTCAGAAACGTGAGGAACAGCCGCGTTCCGCTGTACTCAACGAGCGCTGCGCCACTGACCGCGCCGAGCATGGCGAAGATGACGGGTGTCGGCGCGATCGACAGTGTGCCGGTGCGGCGCTCCCTCAGCCTCCGCCAGTTGCGCACGAGCATGACGAGGAGCGCGCCGCCAAACATCAGCGCGATCTCGTTGCCGCCGAGCAGATAGAGTCCCAGAACGCCGGCGGCGACGGCAGTCAGCAGCGGCCCACGCAGCGCCGCGCGTCCCAGGCCCCACAGCGCCTGCGCCACGACGGCGATCACAACCGGCTTGATCCCGTAGAGCAGCCACTCGCCGGTCGTCGTTGTGCCGTACTCGACGTACAGCCAGGCGAACAGTAGCACCAGCGTGGCAGCCGGCAGGATGAAGAGCGACCCGCCGACGACCAGCCCGCGCCAACCGGCGCGCTGGTAGCTGGAGTGGATGACCAGCTCGGTCGAGTTCGGGCCGGGAATCAGATTCGCTGCGCCCATCAGGTCGAGGAAGTGCTGGTCGGTCAGCCACTTGCGCCGGACGACGACCTCGTCGCGCAGCATTGCTGTGTGAGCCGCCGGTCCGCCGAACGCGGTCCATCCCAGCCGGAACATGAGCAGCGCGACCTCACGCAGCCCGCCCGGCGCGTTCAGTGGTGAATCTTCGGCTTCCGCATTCGTCGACATGTTGTGACCGCCCTCCATCAGTCGCGCACTATGGCGACGGCAAGCGACTTCGTCAAGCATTTTCAATCAACGCCTACGATCCACGACACTGCGCACGACATAACGGCGATTCCTGCCGGACACGGGCCAATCCTGTCCGTTTGGACGGCGGCTTGAGCGGCAGGGTGGACGGTGTGCTAACGGATGACGCGGCCTATGCTGGGCTCAAAACGAGGGACGCCCCCATCACTGCGCCCCGTACCTCCAGGGAGGCAGCATGCCGCTCTCAACCGACCGGACGTCGCGAAACATCCTCACCACGTCGGCAGACCATCTCTTCTCGTGGGCACGGCGCTCCAGTCTCTGGTGGCTGCAATTCGGCCTCGCCTGTTGCGGCATCGAGATGATCTCAGCGCAGATGCCGCGCTTCGACATGGGTGAGCGCTTCGGGATGCTCTATCGCGCATCGCCGCGTCAGTCTGACCTGATGATCGTTGCCGGAACGGTCACGAAGAAGATGGCCCCGACCGTTCGGACGCTCTACGATCAGATGGGCGACCCGAAGTGGGTCGTTTCGATGGGTTCCTGCGCAAACGTCGGCGGGCCATTTGATACCTATGCCGTCGTGCAGGGTGTCGATCAGATTGTGCCGGTCGATGTCTACATCCCCGGCTGTCCTCCATTGCCGGAGGACCTGATGCAGGGCGTGCTGGAGCTGCAGAACCGCATCATTGCCTACACCACGATCGCCCAGACTCGTGGCCAGGACGTAGCCAATGAGTTTCGCGCCGAAAACCGCAGCGCCGCTCGCGAACGCATCGTCGGCACTGACGCGCTCGTGGCCTAGCGCACGTCGCCCAGCAGGCTGCACCCCTTCCCGCGCATGCCGATGAGGTCGGGAAGGGGTGCCACCCCGGTAACATTACGTATGCCGGGAATCTCCACCATGAAAACGCATTGCGTAATGCCCCGGATGTGCCCCGCGCGGTGAGCTCCTATTGTCTTGATACCACCATGAGCTGTGGTGGAGGCAGAAAGGAGCCATCCTGTGATCAACCCAGCCGAGCTCGACACTCGCCTTCTCAGCCACACCGCTCGCGTTGACGCCGCGGATCGATTTGGCGCGCTGCTCCCACCGGTCAGCCGTCGTACCCACAACGGATTGGGCGGCTTTGTGCTGCGGCTCCATCGCCTCACCGATTGGTTTGGTCGCGAACACGTTGGTCAGTCCAGGAATGGCGGCGTCGCCGCCTGAACCCGACCGCAGCAGCGTACCGAAGGCTGATCGCCTGACCACTTCGTGATCGGGCCGAAACGGAGCATCCCGATGTCCGTCACAGATCCCACCTCCGCTGAGACGCTCGCCGAACGGGCAGAGTGGATTCGCGTGTCCTATCCAGAGCTGTACACGTTTCTCGCTGACTGGCAGCGCGCGATGCGCCGCTTGTTGACCGGCAACCCCGACCCGGCCGACCCGCAGCTTCCGGCGTCGGCAGATTCCGTCAACGACACGATTCGCAGGCATCGTCGCGGAATTACTGGCATCACCACCGTTCTGGCGTGTTTGGCAATGGGTGGGGGACAACGATGAAACGTGACGACGCGCTGACCTTCGTCCTGGCGACTGGCGCGTTTACGACCATGCTGCACGGCTCGATGCTGAGCCCGCTGCTAAAGGACATCTCGGCCGATTTCAACGTCAGCGACGCCAGCGTCGGCCAGCTGGCAACGCTCTACTCAGCCCTGGCGGCGGTCATTGCGTTCGCCGTCGTCCCATTGATGGACCGCTACTCGCGCCGCGCCATGCTGCGCTTCGAGTGCGGCATGCTGCTCGTCGGGACTCTGCTCTCGGCACTGGCCCCGAGCTATATCTGGCTCACCATCGGCCGCGGGCTGGATGGGATTGGCGGGGCATTCATTTTCGGCGTCTGTATGGCAGCTGCAGGCGACCTGTTCGCGAACCCGGTCGAGCGCAACCGCCGGATCGGCATCATCGCCAGCGCCGCGAGCGTCGCGATCATCGCCGGCCAGCCGCTGCTGACGCAGATCTCGGCCTATTTTGGCTGGCGCTGGGCGGTGGCCGCCACGCTGGTTCCGCCACTCGTGGCGTTGCTCGGCACGCGCTGGCTGCCCTCCGATGCGCTGCAGCACGACGAGGGTAGCTTGTGGAGTGCCTACCGGGCGCGCTACCGCCAGGTGATGACCAACCGTGAGACGGTCTGGCTGCTGGTGGTCTTCATCGGCATGCTGTCGGTCTGGTCGGCCTTCTCGGTCTATCTCGGCGCGTATCTGGAGACGGAGCTGAGCGCCAGCGCGAATGCGACCAGCCTGATCTTCCTCGTCAGCGGTATCTGCTTCACTACCGGAAGCCTGTTCGTGCCGCGGGTGATCGAGCGGGTGCCGAAGCGCCGGGTCCACGCCACGTTCGCGACACTGATGGGTGTCAATCTGCTCGGAGCGGGCATCGTCTACACGAACATCCCGACGATGGCGCTGTTCGTTGGCATCACGGCACTGCTCGGCGTCAGCCTCTACCTGATCACCGGTATCCTCCTGCTCGACTCGCTGCCCGAAGCGCGCGGCGCGGTTATGGCGCTGCAGGCGGCCGGCACCGAAGTCGGTCTGGCCTTCGGCGCTGCCTGGGGTGGCGCGGCACTGGTCGTCAGCAACGACAACTACGTCGCCGTCTACCAGAGTCTGGCGATCCTGATCCCGCTTGTCATCATCTGCCTGCTGATGAGCGCGCGATCTGCCCGGCCGCAGCCGACGACCGCAGACGGCGAACTGGCGATCAATCCGAGCGCGTAGTGGGCGTTGCGACGCTCGACAGGTGCGGGCCAGAGGACGACTCTGACCCGCGCTCGCCGCACCCTGTTAGCTGGCGCGGATGCGGGACATCGTCGCGACCGGGACGTACGACCAGCCGGCCTCAAGGATCGTCTGGACGATTGGGTCCTTCATCTCGGAGACGTCGAAGCGATAGCTATAGGCCTTGCCGAAGTCGAGCGGGTCGATGCTGGTGAAGGCGTAGCCGGTGCCGAAGGACTTCGAGCCCAATGTCCGTCCCTGGAACTTCTCGACCGAGAGCGACAGCTGCGGCACGCCGGCCTGCCACTCGACGTCCATCGATTCTTCGAGTGCGCGGACTTCGTGCTTGCGCTCGTCGAGCGTCAGGTAGATGGTGTGTGTCTTCTTGATTCCGGCCTTGCCGAAGATCTCGTACCAGTTGGCATCGACGATCTTCCAGCTCGCCTCAAGCTCACTGATGTCGCCAGGCCTGATCGCGAACGGCAGTTGCTCATGGTTCAGCGCCAGCAGCCGGTCGCGCAGTTCCGGCTCGGTGATAATGAACGCGTCCTCGTCTGGACGCTTGACCCCCTTGAAGAAATCCATGATTCCCACGCGTCGGACCTCCGTATTCCAGCATTGGAACATCGCGACGAGGCACGTCTCGCGCCGCATCGCCAGTGTCTCCGACTTCTGCGCGTCCGTCCTCGACATAATAGCCACTACGCGCGGTGCTCAACTGGTCAGCCGGGATACTGTCCATTCTGGCAGTACTGGTATGGAGACATCAACAGAACGAAGCTGCGCGAGTGCCGGTGGACCGTTCGACACCTGTGCGCAACCATCACGCGCCAACACAGGGTGGCCCGGTAACACTACGTAGATCGCGCCATCGAATCACGACACGGATTTCAGTAAAGCCCCGGATGTGCGCCAGTCTGTTGGCTCCTATTGTCTTCATATCACCACACGATGTGGTGGAGGCAGAAAGGAGCCATCCCGTGATCAATCCTGCTGAGCTCGACACTCGCCTTCTGAGTCACACTGCCCGAGTGGACGCCGTCGACCGCTTTGGCGCAATGCTGCCGGTCAAGCACCGCACACACGACGGGCCGGGCAGTTACGTGTTGCAGATCCAGCGTCGGCTGGCCCTGCTGGTCATCCGGCGGGCGAGACCGACCATTCGCAGTAGCGCCGCCTGATCACTGCTGCATCTTCGACGCATCTTGTCAGTGGCCGGTGGCCGAAGGATGACCGATGTGCAGGCCACAGAGCGGCTCTTCGTCAGTCCACGCACCGTCGGCCAGCATCTGCCCAGCGCCTGTTCACGTAACCTGGCGGACCCTGGCGACAGATGTCCCAACGACTGGCCTGCTGAACGACACCTACGAGAATGGAGCGAGCCGATGTCCGACATGCAGATTGACCAGGCTCGCCGCCTGGCCGATGAAGCCGAGCAATTCAGGACGTCGTGCCCTGCGCTGTATGCGTTTCTCGCCGAGCGCCAGCGCCTGCTGCGCCTCGCGCTCTGGCGCATCCCGCATCCGGACGATCCCGAGGTGGTCAGACCAGTGACTGTCGACGCTACCCTTATCGCCAAGCTCCGTGTCCTCGCGACCGGTATCGATGACTTGCTGGCCGGCCACCCGGACGGGGGGCGTGGATGAAGCGCACGAGCCGGCACAGATGTGCCGGCCCGTTTCATTGCTCTGGCTCGTCAGAAATCTGGCCTCAGCCGGTGCTGAGTGCAGTCACTCCAGGTTGCTTACGCACGCGGCTTCTGCGGGGCCGGTGGCTTCGCGCCCTCGGGGAGTGGCGTCTTGTACACGCGGCCGTCGAGGCGCTCCTTGAATTCGGCCTGCGCCTTGGCCAGCTCGTCGGGATTCGTGTACAGCTCGGCGGCGGTGATCGCCATCGCCTTGGCCGCCTGGATCATGCCCTTGTGGCCGATCGACATCGCGCCGGTCGAGGTGATGCCCCAGCTGTGACCCGGGATGCCGAATGGCCAGCAGGTGGTGTGAACCTGTAGCGTCGGCGTGATCCAGCTGACGTCGCCAACGTCGGTCGAGCCCGCGCCGACCTCGCCCTCATCGGCCGGATCGATGACATCGCCGACGAGTGGTGCGTCGAGTAGCTTGGCCGGCAGGCTGCGCGCCTTTACTGCCGCCTCACGGATGCCATCTGGGAACCCGCTGATCACCGTGCCGGCGAATTCCTGCTCTTCGGCAGTGAACTCCAGCGGATCCAGCTCCCGAAGCACGCCCAGTGCCAGATCGGCCAGCGCTTTGTTCGGCAGCACGTTATACGCTCCCGCCTGGAAGTCCTCTTCCCAGGTCGTTTCGGTCATCAGCGTCGCGCCCTCGGCGATCTTGCGCACGCGAGCGGTGATCGCCTCGACCTGCTCGCGCTCTGGAGCGCGGACGAAGTACCAGACTTCGGCCTCGTCCGGCACGACGTTCGGCGCGCCACCGCCATTGGTGATGACGTAGTGGATACGGGCCTTCTCGATGACGTGCTCGCGCAGGTAGTTCACGCCATTGTTCATCAGCTCGACCGCGTCCAGCGCCGAACGACCCTGCTCCGGCTGGGCGGCCGCGTGGGCGGTCTTACCGAAGAATCGGAAGCGCAGGTTGTCGACGGCCAGCGAGCTACCGAGCGAGACGGTCGTGGTGCCCCACGGGTGCCAGGTGATCGCTGCGTCGAGGTCGTCGTACGCTCCGGCCCGCGCCATGTAGACCTTGCCGGTGATCGTCTCCTCGGCCGGACAGCCGTAGTAACGCACGGTGCCGGACTGGCCGGTCTCATTCAGCCACGCCTTGACCGCCATCGCCGCCGCCATCGCGCCGGTGCCGAGCAGGTTGTGGCCGCAACCGTGGCCCGGCGCTTCAGGAACGACTGGATCCTTCGTCGCCTGCGACTTCTGCGAGAGGCCCGGCAGCGCGTCGTACTCACCGAGGAAGCCGATGATCGGCGCGCCCTCGCCCCACTCGGCGGTGAATGCTGTCGGCTGATCGCCGACGTTGCGGGTGATGCGGAAGCCGTCCGCCTCCAGCGTCTCGGCTTGCAGATCGCAGGCGAAGTGCTCGGCCATCGCGACCTCCGGGCGTTCCCAGATCTGGTCGGAGATGGTCGTGAAGCGCTCCTGCCGCTCGTCAATCCAGTCGCCCAGCTCGCGTTTCAGTGCCATAGAATCCCTCCCCATCAGGTGCAGTCACATTCGGCGGCACGATAGCACAGGCAGTGCAACTGTCCAGCGGGAATGCTGGCGCTGTGGCAGCCGTTATGGCCGTCAGAGGACAGATGGCATAGGCACTGCGCTTGAATCGTCGTACCCTGTCGTGGGGTTGCGTGGACGTCATGCGGAACAGAAGTTTGGAGACATAATGCTGAAGATCGGATGGAAAGCCTCGGCGGAGCAATTCGGCCCGCGCGAGCTGCTGGAGTTTGCGGTTATCGCTGAAGAGGTCGGGTTCGATTCGGTTATCGTCAGCGATCACTTCCAGCCCTGGCGACACACGAACGGGCACTCGCCGTTTTCATTCGCCTGGCTGGCGGCAGTTGCCGAGCGCACCAGCACGGTGCAGCTTGGCACGAGCGTCGTGACACCGACCTTCCGCTACCACCCATCGATCGTCGCTCAGGCGATGGGGACGCTTGGCTGCCTCGCCCCCGGTCGCGTCTTCCTCGGCGTCGGCACCGGCGAATCGCTGAATGAGATCCCGGCGACCGGTACCGACTGGCCGGAGTTCAAGGAGCGCTACGCACGCCTGCGCGAGGCCGTCTCGCTGATGAAGCAGCTCTGGACCGAAGATCGTGTGACCTTCGAGGGCGAGTACTACCAGACGCAGAAGGCGACGATCTACGACAAGCCGGATCAGCCGATTCCGCTCTACATCGCTGCAGGTGGTCCGCTAGTCGCTCGCTACGCTGGCCGCGCCGGCGACGGGTTCATCTGCACCAGCGGCAAGGGCGAGGAGCTCTACCGCGACAAGCTGGTACCGGCGGTCAAAGAGGGCGAAGAGAAGGCCGGCAAGGCTCCGGGCAGTGTCGACATGATGATTGAGATGAAGGTCTCCTACGATCACGATCTCGACCGCGCCCGCGAGGACACCCACCACTGGGCCGCGCTGGCGCTCTCGTCAGACGAGAAGACCGGCGTCGAGGATCCGATCGAGATGGAGCGCCTCGCCGACGCCCTGCCGATCGAGCGCACCGTCAGCCGCTGGATCGTCTCCGACAATCCCGAGGATCAGATCAAGCACATCAAGCCCTATCTCGACCTCGGCTTCACCCACCTCGTCTTCCACGCCCCCGGCGAGGATCAGGAGCGCTTCCTCCGCCAGTACGCCGAAGATGTCATCCCGCGGCTGCGGGAGATGGCGGGGTAGAAGCGGCGGTGGTGGCCCTCACCCCCCGGCCCCCTCTCCCAACTTTGGGAGAGGGGGTGTCATCACCTTGGCGAGTTGGCTGCCGTTCTGCGCTCCTCTCCCCTCGAAGGGGAGAGGCCGGGAGAGGGGTCTGCCAGCGCCCGACACTTTCAACACGGCACCCAACCATCGTCGCACTGGATACCCCCTCTCCCAAAGTTGGGAGAGGGGGCCGGGGGGTGAGGGCCGCCTACCTACCCCTTCCGCACCGCCCGCTGCGCCACACCATCCTGATGCAGGATCAGCGCTGTTGTCCGGCCGTCTTCGATGACCTGCTCGACGCGGGTGTTGAGGACTTCGGATGACCAAGTGGTGGCGTTCAGACGCGTGAGGCGCATCGGGGGCTGGCCTTGCGGGGCCAGATAGAGATCGCCGTAACGCACCAGCGCGATCAGCTTGAAGCCGGACGGCAGCACCCAGGTCGCGTCAAGGTCGCGGCGCGGTGGATCGACAACTTCGACCGGCGGGAACTCGCTGGCCGGTGCTTCCCAGCTGTGGGTGGTCGCGATGGTGTGGAACACGTCATCGAGCAGTTGCCGAGCGCCGTCCTGCGTGTCGCCATTGACCATGCCGACGATTGCTCGCCCGGCAGCAGGCCACCCGAGGAGACGAGCGGTGAAGCCCTCATCCGAGCCTCCATGTCCGAACCGGGGGGAGTCGGAATCGTCATTGACGAACAGGCCCAGCGAAATGTACGTGTCGAGCGCGGCGGTTCCCGTCGGCAGGATCGGCGTCAGCATCTGCCGCGCCATCTCCTGCGACAGGATCGCGTTCGGCTCGCCACTCCAGGCGTGGATGATCCCGATCGCGAAGCGGGCCAGGTCCGATGCCGTCGACCAGAGGCCGGCTGCGGCCATCTCCGGGTAGACGTGCCGATCGCCGGAAACCGGCTGTCCTCCGGCGCGATGGCCGGCGGCCGCCTGCTGGTGCAGTGCGTCGGGGAGCGGCTGCGCGTAGGTGCTGTTGGTCATGCCGAGCGGCGCGAGCACCAGGTCGTGGAGCAGATCGGGGAACGCCCGGCCAGTGACATCCTCCAGCGCCTGCTGAACGATTGTCGTGCCGCCGCCCGAGTAGCGGAACTGCGTCCCCGGGATGATCGTGACTCGCACCGGCCCGGTGTTGGCCGGTGACTCGCCGTCGAGAATCTGTGGCACCGTCGGTAGCGGCGAGCCTTCGGGATAGCCGGGGAAGCCGTGGACCGTCAGGCCGGCGCTGTGGCTGATGAGCTGGCGGATCGTCAGTTCCGGCTGCCACTCGTCGATCGGTGGCACCTTCCAGGAGCGCAGGTAGGTGTTCACGTCGGTGTTGAGGTCGATGACACCCTGCTCGACGAGCCGCAGCACGCCGAGCGCTGCGACCGGCTTGCTGATCGAGCCGGACTGGAACAGCGTCTCGGCCGTCACTGCTGCGTCATCACCGGCGCGGCGTACGCCGTAGCCCTGCGCCCAAGCGATCTCACCATGCTCAACGACCGCGATCGACAGCCCCGGCGTATCCAGTTGCGCCATGCGTTCGGCGAGCGGCATCTCGCGATCCGGTATGGCCGGCGCGCCGCCGCGAACGATCAGTCGTTGCTCGACCCGCTGCCGCTGCGTCGTGTAGTCGTCCTGTGCCACATCTTTCCCCTTCGCCAACCCATGAGCCGCATGCGACGAGACGATACCGGCTCCGGCGCGGCACAACAAGATGGCAGGCAGACCGACAGCACATCGCCCTTCCCCGATGGGTGAGGAAGGGCGATGCCCGTGGTGAGGTTACGGACGTGCTAAATGCGGCAGGTTAGTCGTTGGCGTGCCGGCTCGCCTCCTCGCGAATCGATCGATCCTGACCCTCATGCGGTCCTTCGGCAAATTCTTCCAGCATCTTGCCAATGAAGGCCGGGAGGTCCTTCGGATTGCGGCTGGTGACCAGACCCTGATCGACAACCACCTCGCGATCGACCCATTTGCCGCCCGCGTTCTCAATGTCGGTATGTAGCGACGGGTAGCTCGTCATCGTTCGGTCGCGCACGACATCTGCTTCCACAAGCAGCCACGGCCCATGACAAATGGATGCGACCGGCTTGCGCTGCTCGAAGAAGTCTCGCGCGAACGCGACGGCACCCTTGTTCATCCGGAGCTTGTCCGGGTTCATCACGCCGCCCGGTATAAGCAGCGCATCGAACTGGTTGGCTGACACAGAATCAACCGTCGTGTCGGCTTTGAACGTCGTGCCCCAATCGGTGTGATCCCAACCCTTGATATCACCACTCTTGAGCGAGACGATCGTCACGGTCGCGCCGGCACTCGTCAGCGCGTCGCGTGGCTCGGTGAACTCAACTTCCTCGACACCATCGGTGAACAGCGCTGCGATCCGCTTACCATCCAGACGTGTATTGCGATCTGGCATGTCGTGAATATCCTTTCGCTCGCCTCCCACTTGACGGAATGTGAACCTCACACGTGGTCGGCACCGTCTAGTCTTGGCGCGCAGGGTGCGTGCCACGCCGGTGTTCGGCGCGCCCTTTCGACGGCTCGACGAACCCGGCACAATTGCCGCGTTGAACTGCTCACGGGGAGGGAGCGCTCGGTTATGGCTGACGATTTCGCACGACGACCGCCGCTGCGACACGCCGGTATACTGCTGCACCCAACCAGCCTGCCCGGTGCTGGTGGGATCGGCGATCTCGGCGACGGCGCATACCAGTTCGTCGACTGGCTCGTGGCTGCCGGACAGACGCGCTGGCAGATCCTGCCACTCGGCCCGACCGGCATGGGGAACTCACCGTACTCGGCGTTCTCTGCGTTCGCTGGTAATCCCGATCTCGTCGCGTTTGATCGGCTCGTCAATGATGGGCTGCTGCTGCCCAGCGACCTCGCCGAGGCGACCCGGGCATCGAACACCACCGCGGCTCGCCGCGCACGGACAACGGCGCTGCGGCTGGCCGCCGAGCGATTGCAGGCCACGCCATCGTCGCCGCTGCGCGCCGAGCTTGAGGCGTTTCGCGCCGAGCAGGCGCGCTGGCTGGACGACTTCAGCCTGTTTATGGCGTTGCATGTCGAGCAGCAAACATGGTGGATCGACTGGCCAGAGCCGCTGCGACTGCGCGATCCACAGGCGCTGGCTGAGGCGCGAGAGCGTCTCTCAGATTCCATCGCCGCCTATGACTTCGCGCAGTTCATCTTCGATCGCCAGTGGCGGGACCTGAAGCACTACGCAAACGACCGCGGTATCGCGATCTTCGGCGATATCCCCATCTTCGTCGCCTACGACAGCGCCGATGTCTGGGCCAACCGGGAGCTGTTTCAGCTGGACGAGCGCGGGAATCGCACGCAGGTTGCTGGTGTCCCGCCGGACTACTTCAGCGCCACCGGCCAGCTGTGGGGCAATCCGCTCTACGACTGGGATCGAATGCAGGCCGATGGCTTCAGCTGGTGGGTCGAGCGCTTCCGGGCCACCTTCCGGCTCGTCGATATCGCGCGGATCGACCATTTCCGCGGGTTCGCTGCCTACTGGTCGGTGCCGGCCGATGCGCCGACCGCCATCAGCGGCGCGTGGCGACCGGGGCCGGGAATCGCACTGTTCGATGCGGTCCGCACCGCCCTCGCGTCGCAGGGCACGCTGCCGATCGTCGCCGAGGATCTCGGCGTCATCACGCCGGATGTCGACGCGTTGCGCCTCGCGGCCGGCTTCCCCGGCATGAGCGTGTTGCAGTTCGCCTTCGGCTCGGGCGCTGACAACCTCTATCTGCCACACAACCTGACACGCGACAGCGTTGTCTATACCGGTACGCACGATAACGACACGACGGTTGGCTGGTACGCCGCGCTCGATGAGCGCACGCGCGACCATGTCCGACGCTATCTTGCAGTCAGTGGCGACGATATCGCCTGGGATCTCATTCGCGCCGCCTATCGCTCGACCGCTCATTTCGTGATCGTGCCATTCCAGGATGTGCTATCCCTCGGCAGTGAGGCGCGGATGAATGTGCCGGGGCTTGCAGACGGCAACTGGGGCTGGCAGATGGATGCCGACGCGCTCGATCCCAAGCGCGCTGAGTGGCTGCGCGACCTGACGGTGCTCTACGGGCGACAAGGGACGTGGGAGAACGGATGACAAGTGAACGACGCGCGGTGGTGCTGCTATCCGGCGGTCTGGATTCGACGACCTGCCTGGCGATCGCGAAGGCTGAGGGCTTCACGCCGCATGCGCTCTCGTTCCGCTACGGCCAGCGCCATGAGGCGGAGCTGGCAGCGGCGCGGCGTGTCGCCAAGGCGCTCAGTGTCGCCGAGCACATCGTGGCCGACATCGACCTGCGCACCTTCGGCGGCTCGGCGCTGACGGCGGACATTGACGTGCCAAAGGGGCGCGCTGCCGAAAGCGTCGGCGGCGACATCCCGATTACCTACGTCCCGGCCCGCAACACGATCTTCCTCTCCTTCGCCCTGGCCTGGGCGGAGGTACTGGGCGCGTCTGACATCTTCATCGGGGTCAATGCGCTGGACTACTCCGGCTACCCGGATTGCCGACCGGAGTACATCCGCGCCTACGAGTCGATGGCCAATCTGGCGACGAAGGCGGGCGTCGAGGGCACGCAGCACCTGACGATCCACACCCCGCTGATGGAGCTGACCAAAGCCGGTATCATCCGGCGCGGCGTCGAGCTCGGTGTGGACTACGGCCTGACCGTCTCCTGCTACGACCCCGCGCCAGATGGCACCCCCTGCGGCGCTTGCGACGCCTGCCTCCTGCGCGCCCGCGGTTTCGCCGAGGCGGGACTGGGGGATCCGGTGTTGGCGGGGCGCTAGCCCACCCGGCTCACTCTCTGCTCGACGATCTTGCTCATCCGTTCCGCCACCTCGCGGAGGGTCTCTTCGGGCTGCAGGATCGTCATGCGAATCCAGTCGTCCCAGCCCTGGCCGAATCCTGCTCCGGGCAGGACAAGGACGTTCTCCTCGTCGAGCAGCTTGTAGGAGAACTCGGACGCGCTGAGGCCGGTGCTGGAAACGTTGGCCCAGATGTAGAGTCCGCCGTAGGGGTGGCCGTAGCTGATGCCCATGCGGTCCAGCTCGCCCATCATCATCTTGCGGCGCTCGTCGTAGGTGCGGCGCATTTCCTCGACGCACTCCTGCGGGCCGTTGAGCGCTGCGACCGAGGCCCACTGCGAAACGCTCGGTGCCTGGATGTTCACCATCTCCTTGAGGCCCGAGGCGGCGCGGATGAAGCTGCTCGGCGCGGCGAGATAGCCGATGCGCCAGCCGGTCATCGCGTAGGTCTTGGACATACCGTTGAGCGTGATCGTGCGGCTGCGCATGCCCGGCAGCGACGCGATGCTGACGTGGACCGCGTCGTCGTAGACGAACTTCTCGTAGATCTCGTCGGCGACGACGATCAGGTCGTGCTTCGTGGCGATCTCGGCCAGCCGCTGCATCACCTCGGGCGGGTTGACGCCGGCCGTCGGGTTGTTCGGTGAGATGACGAGCAGCACCTTCGTGCGTGGCGTGATGCGCTTCTCAACCTCGTCGGGGTCGAGGGCGAAGTTGTTCTCGGCATGAGTCGGGACGAGCACCATCTTGCCGCCCGCCAGGCTGATCGCCCGGTCGTAGGACGTGTAGCGCGGGTCGGGGACGATGATCTCATCTCCCGGCTCGATCAGCGCCTGAACCAGCAGGAACAGCGCCTCCTGCCCGCCGGTCGTGACCAGCACTTCGGTCTCGGGATCGACCTCGAC
>Ga0182738_1004373_pt1 | contig 15664 bp, 14 predicted proteins | sample eDN5th30CBELigMG_FD_128876 | JGI IMG/M metagenome (GOLD analysis project Ga0182738, IMG submission 128876) | Enriched Miracle-Growth compost microbial communities from Emeryville, California, USA - eDNA 5th pass 30_C BE-Lig MG (version 2)... ... | reverse complement strand
GCCCCGGATCAACAACGACACTTGCATTCGTACGGCTACGCACCCTGATCAAAGCTTTCGCCCGCGCGTTCCGCTGCCGTAGGCTGATCGAGAACGGGGTCTATGCCTCCTGCGCCGAGATCGCCTCCGCGGAGAGGCTAAACGCCTCCTATATCAGCCGGGTGCTCAGGCTCACGCTGCTCGCGCCAGCAATCGTGGAATCGGCGTTGGACGAGGAGCGGTCCAGGGAATGACGCTCGGGCGTGCGATGCGGCCGTTTTCGGATCGCTGGCGGGATCAGGTAGCCCAACTTGCAGGACCGCGTGTCCACGGGGGCGCCCACGGGCCAAACTCGTAGAATGCGGGGCTTTTCCAGATCGGTACGACCTCCTAGGTTGCGCCCACGATTTTTACGTGGTGGGCGATGGCACAGCAGTTCTTCGAACGCCCGATCCTCAATTCGCCCTATGGCTACCCGGGTCGGCACTGGAGCTCGACGCCGACGGGCAGCCCACCAACCGCATCATCGAGACGCGGCGGCGCTCGGACCTGATCACGCCGGTGCCCAAGCCCCGGAAGCGCCGTAAGGCGCCCCGTGGGCAGGCGAGCCTGCTGCTCGCCGACGAGGCCGGCCTGTCCTCCGAAGGCCAGGAATACAACCCGACCCCGATCATCAACGAGGTGCGGACGTACGTAGGTGCCTGGCGCAGCCTGCCGAACCCCGATCAATGGCTGGTCACGCCGGAAACGGCGCGGCTGCTGAAGCATTGGCGGCGGCCTGCGTCCGAGTGGCAGGGCGTTCGCCCCTTCTTCTGCCAGGTCGAGGCCGTCGAGACCGCGATCTGGCTGACCGAAGTGGCGCCGAAGCTCGGATCGCGCACCGCAAAGTTTTGGGCGCACCTCAAAGGCGCCAACGAGCAGGCCAATCCCGAGCTGATGCGTCTCGCGCTCAAGCTGGCGACAGGCGCGGGCAAGACGACCGTCATGGCGATGCTGATCGCGTGGCAGACCGTCAACGCCGTGCGTCATCCGAACTCGAAGCAGTTCTCGCGCGGGTTCCTCCTCGTCGCGCCCGGGATCACGATCAAGGACCGGCTGCGCGTGCTGCTGCCGAACGATCCCGAAAGCTACTATCGCAGCCGCGAGATCGTGCCGCCCGACATGCTCGCCGACATCGATCGCGCCAAGATCGTCATCACCAACTATCACGCCTTCAAGTTGCGGGAGCGGATCGAGATCTCGAAAGGAACCCGCGAAGCCCTCGAAGGGTGGGAAGCGAAGCGGGACCCGACGAAAAAGCTGCAGACGCTCGAGACCGAGGGACAGATGCTCCAGCGCGTCATGCCGGAGTTGATGGGCATGAAGAACATCGTCGTGCTCAACGACGAAGCGCATCATTGCTACCGCGAGCGCGTGAAGGACGAATCGCAAGAGGATCTGAAGGGCGACGACAAGGACGAGGCGAAGGAGAACAACGAGGCCGCCCGGATGTGGATCTCCGGGCTCGAGGCGGTGAAGCGCATGCTCGGCATCTCGCTCGTCTACGATCTGTCGGCGACGCCCTTCTTCCTGCGCGGCTCAGGCTATATCGAGGGCACGCTGTTCCCGTGGACGATGAGCGACTTCTCGCTCATGGATGCGATCGAGTGCGGGATCGTGAAGCTGCCCCGCGTGCCGGTCGCGGACAACGTGCCGGGCGGCGATGGGCCGAAGTTCCGGAATCTCTGGGAGGAGATCAATAGGAGCCCCCAAGGGCTACCCAAGAAGGGCCGCGCGGCCGGCAAGAGCTACGATCCGCTGAAGCTGCCCGTCATCCTATGCTCGGCGCTCGAGGCGCTCTACGGCCACTACGAGAAGACCTTCGCCCTTTGGGACGATGAAGGCATCAGCGTGCCGCCGGTCTTCATCGTCGTGTGCAACAACACCTCGACCTCGGAGCTCGTCTACAAGTACATCTCCGGTTTTCATCGCGAGAACGACGACGGCTCCTCCACGCTCGAGAACGGGCGTCTCGCGCTGTTCCGCAACTACGACGAGTTCGGCAACCGCCTGGCGCGCCCGAACACGATCCTCATCGACTCCGCCCAGCTCGAATCCGGCGAGGCCCTCGACAAGGACTTCCGCGAGATGGCGGGCGACGAGATCGAGCGCTTCCGCCGCGAGATCCTGGAGCGTGGCGGCGCGGACGCCAACGACCTGCGCGCCGGCGGCGAGATCGACGATGCCACGCTGCTCCGCGAAGTCATGAACACGGTCGGCAAGAAGGGCCGGCTCGGCGAGCGGATCCGTTGCGTCGTCTCCGTCTCGATGCTCACGGAAGGCTGGGACGCCAACACGGTGACCCACGTGCTCGGCGTGCGCGCGTTCGGCACACAGCTTCTCTGCGAACAGGTCGTCGGCCGGGCGTTGCGCCGCCAGTCCTACGACCTCAACGACGACGAGCAGTTCAACGTCGAGTACGCCGACGTGCTCGGTATCCCGTTCGACTTCGCGGCGAAGCCCGTCATCTCGCCGCCCGCGAAGCCCCGGGAGACGGTTCGCGTCCATGCCGTCAAGCCGGATCGCGACGCGCTGGAGATCACCTACCCCCGCGTCGAAGGCTACCGGGTCGAGCTGCCGGACGAGCGGCTGGAGGCGACATTCGGCCCCGACCACGTGCTGCGCCTCACGCCCGAGCTCGTCGGCCCGACGGTCAACCGCAACCAGGGGATAATCGGCGAGAGCGTTGACCTGACCGTCGCGCACCTGGCGGACATGCGGTCGTCGACGATCCTGTTCCACCTCGCGCGCCACCTTCTCTACAACAAGTATCGCGACCCCGGCGCCGAGCCGAAGCTCCACCTGTTCGGCCAGCTGAAGCGGATCACGAGAGCCTGGCTCGAGGGCGGCTATCTGCAGTGCTCGGGCGGCACCTATCCCGGCCAGCTGCTCTACCAGGAGCTCGCCGACATGGCGGCCGAGCGCATCAAGGCCGCGATCAGCGAGACCCTCGCCGGCGAGCGGCCGGTGAAGGCCATCCTCGATCCCTACAACCCGAAGGGCTCGACGAGCTTCGTCAACTTCACGACCTCGAAGGAGACGCGCTGGCAGACCGACCCGCGCCGCTGCCACGTCAACTGGGTGGTCTGCGACTCGGATTGGGAGGCGGAGTTCTGCCGCGTGGCCGAGGCACACCCCCGCGTCCTTGCCTACGTCAAGAACCAGAATCTCGGCCTCGAAGTGCCCTACCTCGCCGGCTCGACCCCGCGAAAGTACCTGCCGGACTTCATCGTGCGGGTCGACGACGGCCGGCCCGACCCGCTCAACCTCCTCGTGGAGACGAAAGGCTTCCGCGGCGAGGACGCCAAGGACAAGGCGAACACCATGCGCGCGTACTGGGTGCCCGGGGTGAACAATCTCGGCGGTTTCGGCCGCTGGGCCTTTGCCGAGTTCACCGCTGTTTATGAAATCGAGCGGCAGTTCGGCGCGCTGATCGATGGGCTAATCACAAAGGTGGAGGCCTGAGGGGTGGCTAAGATCAAGCCTACAAATGAAAATTTGGACGATGTAGCTGCCCCAATGATCGCTCGCTGGCTGATAGAAGCTGCAGAAAGCCGGACCGATGTTACGTACGGAGAGGCGAGGCGGCGACTTGAGGCGGCGACGTTCACAAGCATTGGCAGGGCTACCAAACTCGGTCGGCCCGCCGGCACGCTTATGGATCGCATCCACGAAATTGATCCGGAAGCGCCGCTGCTCAACAGTCTATTAGTCCTGCAATCGGACCACATGCCGAGCACAGGCGTGAGGTTTTATTTCTCTAGCCGCTTTGGATTGCCTCAGCTTGAACGTGAGGACTCACGCGTAATGCGTCGTCAGCTGTGGAGGGTTACCTTTGAGCGCTCGGCAACTGAAGTATACTCGTTTACGCGCTGGCCAGAGCTTTATGAGGCCGCCTTCGGAGAACGGTACAGGAAGCCGGACGATGAACTGGCGCCTCGAAATCCTAACACTGGCAAGGAAATCGATGGACTGCTGCGTGGCCGTACCGGCGAAGGCCCCAACCATCGAGCGTTGCGTCTTTGGGTTCTAGAGAACCCTGATGCCCTATTTCCAAATTTGAACAATGTTCGCTCGGAAACCGAAATTGATCTGGACTCCGGCGATCGCGTCGACGTGGTCTACTACCATGCGAAGCGCACGATCGCGCTGGAGGTCAAATCTGCAGATTCCAATTACGCAGATCTTCGAAGGGGCGTCTTTCAATGTATTAAGTACCGAGCAGTGATGAATGCAATGGACCCCCGGTCCAGTGACTTAGTTCAGGCCGTCCTCGTGACAGAATCTCCTCTACCAGGTGATCTTGCTGACCTTGCGAAGCTGAACGGCGTATCATACCGGCTCGTTCCCGTCGAAAGAAGTTAAAGAGAATGGCCAAGAAGCCTCTCTCCGTCGAAGCGCTCACGCACGATGCGGCGACGCGGCGGAACATCCCGACCGCCGAGTATGAAAGCGTGATGCGCGAGCAGGACAAGGCGCCGGTGCGGCTGGCCTACGAGCGGCGCAACCGCGACCTCGACCCGCAGCTCGTCTGGCGCGGCAAGGACGAACAGGACTGGTCCGACCTCGTGGTGCAGGCGCCGCCGCTGTTCATCCAGGAAAAGGTGCACCCCAAGGTCATCATCGACGACCTGAAGCGCGCCACCGCCAAGCGCGCCGCGGCGACGGAGCCGGCGCCCGACCTGTTCGCCGACTTCAACGGCCTGTCGGGCACCGCCAAGGCGACCGACTTCTACCGCCACGACCAGCACTGGTCGAACCGCATGATCGTAGGCGACTCGCTGTCGGTCATGGCGAGCCTCGCCGAGCGCGAAGGGCTGCGCGGCAAGGTCCAGTGCATCTACCTGGACCCGCCCTATGGCATCAAGTTCAACTCGAACTTCCAGTGGAGCACCACCTCGCGCGACGTGAAGGACGGCGCCAAGGACCACATCACCCGCGAGCCCGAGCAGGTGCGCGCCTTCCGCGACACCTGGCGCCACGGCATCCACTCCTACCTCACCTATCTGCGCGACCGGCTCACCGTCGCGCGCGACCTGCTGCACGAGAGCGGCAGCATCTTCGTGCAGATCGGCGAAGAGAACATGAATCGTGTCGCCCTCGTCATGGATGAAGTGTTCGGAGAACATAACCGAGTAGTACAGATCAGTTTCGTTACGGCGAATCCGCAAACCGGGTTGATGTTGGAGGACAATGCGGATCACATAGTTTGGTACGCGAGGGACAAGTCGAAGGCCAAATATCGAACACCGTACCTACCCAAAACAGCGTTGAAAGGTGGTGCAGCGGCCTATCGATTTCTTCGGTTCCCCGATTTGTCGGTCCGAACCAAAAACAGAGATGAGAGCCTATCAAATCTGCCTAGTGGCGCGGAGCTATTCCGAGGAGACAAGCTCACTTCCAGCCATCCGCCTGGAAGTTACCCAGTTCCGCATCGTGGCCGTGAATGGCTTCCCGGAAAGGGCTTTTGGAGCACTGGCGAGGCTGGCATGTTGCGGCTCAGCAAATCCGATCGCCTTATTGGGATAGGTAACACGCTCAGCTACGTTCGCTTTATCAACGACTTTCCTGCAATTCCTATCGGGTCGATTTGGACTGACACCACTACTGCCGGTTTCGCGTCTGACAAGACGTATGTGGTTCAGACGAATCCCTCCGTTGTCCAACGCTGCATTCTTATGACCACCGACCCCGGCGATCTCGTGCTGGACCCGACCTGCGGCTCCGGCACCACCGCCTATGTCGCGGAGCAATGGGGCCGGCGCTGGATCACGATCGACACGAGCCGCGTCGCCGTCGCGCTCGCGCGCTCGCGCCTCATGGGCGCGCGCTATCCCTGGTACCTCCTCGCCGACAGCCCCGAGGGCCAGCGCAAGGAGGCCGATGTCACAGGCTCTATGCCGAAGTCGGCGCCGACGCGCGGCGACATCCGCCACGGCTTCGTCTACGAACGCGCGCGCTCTGGGACCTCCGGCGCGATCGCCAACAATGCCGAGATCGACGTGATCTGGGACAAGTGGCAGGCGGTGCTGGAGCCGCTGCGCGCCGGCCTCAACGCGGCGCTCCGCCGGGAACCCGCCGAAGGCAAGGGCGACCGCCCGCCGGCCGGTCAGGCCGCCCCCGCGGAGGCGCCGGCGAAGCCGGCTGCCGTGAGCGCCAAAGAGTGGGAAGAATGGGAGATCCCGCGCGAGGCGGGCGCGACCTGGCTCGAAGCGGCGAAGGACGCGCACGCCAAATGGTGGGAGGCGCGCATCGCCCGCCAGAAGGAGATCGATGCCTCGATCGCCGCCAAAGCTGATTCGGAATACCTCTACGACAAGCCGTACACCGACACCGCCCGCGTCCGCGTCGCCGGCCCGTTCACCGTCGAAAGCGTCTCGCCCCACCGCACGCTCGCCGTCGACTGGAACGACGAGCTGATCGAGATGTCGGGGCGGAAGGGAGGGCTCCACGAGACCGGCCCGGGCGTGCCGACGGACGATGCCGGCCCCGAGCGCGACTTCGCGCAGATGATCCTCGACAATCTCAAGGCCGCCGGCGTGCAGCAGGCCGCGAAGGAGGACCGCATCAGTTTCACCAGCCTCACCGGCTGGCCGGGCAACTACATCTGCGCCGAAGGCACGTATGTCGAAAGCGATTCCGCCGAGGGCGGCAAGCGCGACCGCGCGCCGGCCGCTCAGGCCGCCCCAAATGCCTTGCACATCCAGGATCGAGCAGGCTCGATCCTGGGGGAGGCGTCGGCGGAGCCGACTGCAGCGAGCGCGAAAGTCCGCCGCGCCGGCATCTTCATCGGCCCCGAGTTCGGCACTGTCTCCCGCCCCGACCTCGTCGCCGCCGCGCGCGAAGCGGGCGATGCCGGGTTCGACGTGCTGATCGCCTGCGCCTTCAACTACGATGCCCACTCCTCCGAATTCGAGCGGCTCGGCCGCGTGCCGGTGCTGAAGGCGCGGATGAACCCGGACCTGCACATGGGCACGTTCTTGACCGTCGATACGTGCCACTTCCCGCCCCGCGCGGTCCGGACGCCGCGATGGTTCAAGGCCGTCGCGATTCCGCCAAGGCTGGTGATCCCGGTGGCTTGGATTTGACGGATGATGGGCAGGACGTTGGCCGCGAACTGATCGGCAGCCGCGACCTGGGTAGCTCTCCCGTCGGCACCCGCAGCCGCGAAATTCGGATTGCCCAACCTAGCGCCCTGGGCTCGCTTGGAAGCGAGGGCAGCCGTGGTCCGCTCCGAGATCAGCCTACGCTCCTTCTCGGCCAGAGCGGCGTAGAGGTGGAGCATAAAGGGATCGGCATCTGCTCCGAGCTCGGCAACGATGAACGGACCTTCCGCGCCATGAGGCTGGCGATGAAGGCGACGTCGCGCGAGAGCCTGTCCAGCTTGGCGACCACGACCGGGCACTTCGCCCGTCGTGCCAGGTCAAGGGCTGCCGCGAGCTTCGGCCGTCGTTCCAGGGCGTCCTGGCCCTTGCCGGTCTCGATCTCGACGAACTCGGCCGCGATCTGAAGACCTTCGGCTTCGGCAAACCGAGCAACTGCCGATCGCTGGGCTTCGATGCCCAGACCTGATCTGCCCTGAGCTTGGGTAGAGACCCTGTAATAGGCGGCGCATGCGTTCATATTTGGCCCCGGGAGTTCGCGTGACCACACGACATACCTCCGTATGCCATTTGTACGTAGGAGTTATCTCAAACAGAGCATTCGCCCTGTGGCTTCATCGAGCAAGCGCGTGGGTGACTGCCCGGTCTTCGTAGCGGGCGATCAAATCGCCTCCAGGGCTGCTGTCGTATAGTGGCCCCCTTAGCCCGATCACGATTGGCAGGCCGATAAATTCGATCGGGGGCCGGCTTGCATCCATTGCTCCACCTACCGAATAGCCGCGGCGCTGGAACTCAGCGGTCGGATCGTTCGTCTCGAACTCGTCGCGCCCAAACGGATTCCCGCAACCCTGGAACGACACGATCCTGAAGCGCATGCCACTTACCGCCTCCTGAACACGAACCGCTCTACAAGGTAGTCGATCGAGAAGACGCCCGGCCCGCGGGTCAGGACAAGCAGCAGGGCTGCCGCCCAGAACAGGTGCGTCGGCCAGGAGCCCGGGAACACGAACACCTGGATGACGAGCGTCATCGCCAGCAGCGGGATGGTTGCCAGCCTGGTCGCGAGGCCCGCGAAGAGCAGGATCGGCATCGACAGCTCGACACTGGTCGCGAGCCGTGCCGCAAGCTCCGGGTCGATCAGCGGCAGCTTGAACTCCTGCCGGAACAGCAGGACCCCGAACTCCCAGGAGCGGATGCGGATCAGGGCCGAGTTGAGGAACACCGAGCCGATGCCGATCCGAAGCCCGAGCAGGATTAGCGACAGTGGGAACCGGCCGAGCCAGGTCCGGGCAGCAACGTAGCCGGCCCTCGCCTGCCAGAGGGGACCGGTGCGCGGACGCGAGGCGAGTTCGGTCATGTGCCGGTCTCCGGCGATTGGCCGATCGCGATGACGAGTTCCTCTGCGAACAGGGCGGCCAGCGCCGAACCGGGGTCGAATCCCGGACAGGCGAGGGCCTCTTCCGCGGCCGAGCCGAGCGCCGAGCCCCGCTGCAGGGCCGAGCGGAAGGCCATCGTTCCAGGGTCGACCGCGCGGAAAGAGAAGCTGCCCCGCGCGCCCCGGATTTCGATGAATGCGGCCCTCCGTGGCAGCGGCCCATCGTGGCCCTCAGTCCGGCCGAGGAATACGTCCATGAGATCGTGGACCGGGTAGTCCGCTGCCACGAAGGCGAGGCCCGGCTGAAGCGCGAATTCGAGATCGGGCAGGCTCTCCGGCGCGTACGCTGCCAGGGCATCAATCGGAAGCGGGGGACGGGTTACCGCCACGCTCGCGCGTCCGATCGCGAGCTCCAGCTGTGCAAACGGTTCGATGAAGGGGACGCGCTGCCCGAGCCGCGCCCCGAGGAACCCCGGAAAGCCGTCGCCGTATTCGGCGAGGCAGGGGGCGAGCGGAGGCTCGACCTCGACGAAGGCCATAACGGCCGCGTTGAGCGTTTCGCTGCCGAGGAGCCAGGCGCACGCGGGGAACTTGCCGAGCAGCGTCTGGGCGAGGCTCGCGCGGTAATGGCGCCGGTGGATGGCGACGCGCGCGAGCGGATCGCGGCCGCCGAACAGCCTATCAGCAAGCCCCGATGCGTCGCCGGCGATCATATAGTCGCGGATGCCTGCCTGGATTTCAACCAGCGCGGGCATGGCGCACCTCCCAACCGAGCACCGCGGCGGCGAGAGTGTCGGCCTTCGCCGCCTCGTTCTGCAGCGTCGCGAACGGCGGCAGCGCGCTGTCCCATTCGATCAGCGTGGGCGTCGCGCCGAAGCGCGCCACCGCGCGCGCATAGAGCCGCCAGGCGGGGTCGGCGATCGGCGCGGCGTGGGTGTCGATCAGGAGCTCGGCGCCGGGATCGGCCGGGTCGGCCTCCGGCGTGTAGCCGCCCAGATGCATCTCGGCTACCTGCTCGGCGGGGAAGGCCTCGAGATAGGCGACAGGATCGAAGCCGAGATTGGTACCGCTGACATGGATGTTGCTGACGTCGCAGAGCAGTCCACACCCCGTGCGCTGGGCGAGTTCGCCCAGGAACTCGGGCTCCGTCATAATCGAGCCCCTGATGCCGACATAGGTCGAGGGGTTCTCGACGAGGTAGCGCCGGCCGAGGCCGTCCTGCACCTCGCCGACATGCCGGACGAGAAGATCGAGCACCTGCTCATTGTATGGCAGCGGCAGGAGGTCGTTGAGGTACGCGCCCTTGTGGGTCGACCAGGCGAGATGGCCCGAGACGAGCACCGGGTCGAGGCGGTCGACCAGCGCCCGCACGCGCTTCAGATGCGCGGCGTCGATCCCGCCGGCGCTGCCGATCGAGACGCCGACCGTGTGCACTGAGATCGCATAGTGGTCTGCGATCTCTTCGAGGAGCTCGCGGGCGTGCGGGTTGGCGAGGAAGTTCTCCGGATGGATCTCAAGCCAGTTCGCCGTCGGGCGGGTGGCCGCCACGACCGCGAGATGGGGAAGCCTCAGCCCGATGCCGGTGCGGAGATCGTCTCTCGACTTGGTCATGGCGGCCCTCCTCAGGTCAGGCGAGATCAGCCGGTCTGGGTGAGATCGCGGGCGACAGCGCCAGCGCCGCCCGGCTCGAGGCTGCCGCCAACGAGGCGCTCGCAATAGCCCACGGGCACGTAGACCCAGGCGTTCGGGTCGCCGTCGAGCAGCGACGTGCCGCCGCAGGAGTTGTTCCCGGTCGAGGCGCAGTCGTTCTGGCCGGCGAGGGCGATGCCGTAGCAGTGCTCGGCCTCGTAGGCCGGCGGCGCGACGGGCGTCGGGGTCGGCGCCTGTGCGGCCGAGATGCTGGGAGCGGCGATCGCCGCCGCGAAGGCGGACGCGAGCACGACACGATTGTTCATGGTGTCCTCCGGTTCACTTGTCGGCACGGGCGTGCCAGATGGGAGCCGTTGGGGGCTCCTGACCCAAGCGTTCGGCGGGACCTGCGAAAAGGTTACAGCCCGGACAGAGGAAAATCGAACCGCGATGGCGGACGCCCAGGACCTGCGCTTTTCCGGCCTGATGCGTGCCACCCAGCAAGGCGACGGCGCCGCCTATCGCACGCTCCTCGCTGAGTGCGCCGTCATCGTCCGCGGCGTGGTGCGGGCGCAACGCGCCTTCCTGCAGCCGGCCGATATCGAGGATCTCGTGCAGGACGTGCTGTTGTCCCTCCACGCCGCGCGGGCCACATACGATCCGGCGCGCCCGTTCCTGCCCTGGCTGATGGCAATCACCTATCGCCGGCTTGCCGATGGCGCGCGCCGTCATGCGCGCAAGGCCGCCCATGAAGTGCAGGTCGCGGGATTGCCTGTAACCTCTGCCTTCGCGCCGACGAACATGAGCGAGGACATAGTGGGCGATCCGGAGCTGCTCGCAGCGGCGCTGGCCAGCCTGCCGCCGGGTCAGCGGGAAGCGGTAGAGCTCCTGAAACTCAGGGAGCTCAGCTTGAGGGAAGCCGCGGCCGTGACGGGTGCGAGCGAGTCTGCGCTGAAGGTATCGGTCCACCGCGCGATGAAGGCGCTGCGGGTCGCGTTGAGGATCAAATGAGTACTGACACGACGGACCTCATCGAGCGCCTTGCCGGGTCGGCGCAGCCGGTCCGCCGGCTCGCGCCGCCCTGGCGGCGGGCCCTGTGGTGGTGCGCCCTGGCGCTCGCGTTCGTGGTTCTCGGCGCGCTCATCGGCCCCGCGCCTGGCGTTGCCCGCATGATGTCGGACGGACGGTTCCTGGCCGAGCAGGTCGCCGCGGCCGCGACAGCGGTCCTTGCCGCCGTCGCGGCGTTCTCGAGCGCAGTACCAGGCGCCAGCCGGCGCTGGCTCTGGCTGCCGCTTTTTCCCCTGGCGGTCTGGATCGGGACCATCGGCCAGGGCTGCATCGCGGACTGGGCACGGCTCGGGTCGGACGGCCTACGCGTGCGCGCGGACTGGTCGTGCTTCGGGCCAATGCTGGCGGTGGGCATCGTCCCGACTGCGGTCCTCTGCCTCATGTTGAGACGGGGAGCAGCCGTGCGGCCGAGCCTCTCGCTTGCACTCGGCGGCCTTGCCGCGGCGGCGGCCACGAACGTCGCCTTGCAGATGTTCCATGTCGGGGACGTCAGCATCATGGTGCTGGTCTGGCATGTCGGCGGCGCGCTTCTGCTCACGACCCTTGCGGCATGGCTGGGGAGGTGGGCTCTGCCGTTTCCAGGCCAGCAATCGGGCCGCGCTCTCTAAGAGAGCATTTTCGAGTTGCGCCCGATCAAGACCCGCACCCTGCATTGGCCCTAGCACTTGCTTGCGGTCTGCCGAGCAGCCGAGACATAGCGGGACTAGTTCGGCAGGTTTGGAAGCTGGTTCAGGAGATCCCCATGAAGATCAGGTCTGCTACCCTTTGCGCCGGGCTCGGTTTGGTGTTCGCTGTCACGACCGGGAGCTCCTGGGCCGCCGAAACTATCGACGTATCGCTCTGGGATCACCCCGGCGTGCCCATGGCCACGGATCTCCCGCTCGGGGCAACGCTTCCGGATCCTGCCATGGCCGCGATGGGAATCACGGTGAGCGCGGCCACCGCGCCTGTCGGCGAGATAACATTCAACGTCACGAACGACGGCGATCTCATCCACGAGATGATCGTGATCCCGGTCGCATCGGCAACAGCTTCGCTACCTTACGATCCTGCCACGCTGACCGTCGACGAGGATGCGGCGGGGGCTCTTGGCGAAGTCGAAGAACTCCAGCCGCACACTTCCGGCAGCCTCACGCTCCACCTGCCGTCAGGAACCTATGTTCTCATCTGCAACGTGCCCGGTCACTATGCGGGAGGCATGTGGGCGATCCTCACCGTGCAGTAGCAGTCTGGGATCCCGGAGCCGTTCGCTCGCGATAGCGGTCGAACGGCCGCCGCCGACCATGTGGACACGTGTGCGGATGGCAAGCCGGCCGGCCCGTCAGAATTACGGAGACACGATGCCCCGTCACCTCGAGCACCACGCGATCAGCCGCATCGGTTGGCTTCGCGCGGCAGTGCTGGGCGCCAATGACGGGATCGTCTCGACGGCCAGCCTCGTCGTGGGCGTGGCGGCTGCCACTCCCGACAGAGCCAGCGTGCTCCTCGCGGGAATTGCCAGCCTGGTTGCAGGCGCGATGTCGATGGCGGCCGGCGAATACGTCTCGGTCAGCTCGCAATCCGACACCGAGAGGGCCGACTTGGCCCGGGAGGCCGCCGAACTCGGGGCCGACCCTGGGGGCGAGTTGCACGAGCTGACCCAGATCTATGTCCAGCGCGGGCTATCCCCGGCCCTGGCCCGGCAAGTCGCCGAGGAACTCACGGCACGGGACGCCCTTGCCGCCCATGGTCGGGAGGAGTTGCACCTGTTCGAGGTCACGGCGGCCCGGCCGGTTCAGGCAGCGCTAACCTCCGCAGCGACGTTCTCTATCGGCGCGGCCCTGCCGCTGCTGACTGCGCTGCTGGTCCCGATAGGCGCAGTGCTGTGGGCTGTTCCCCTCGCCGCCCTCGGCTTCCTTGCGGCATTGGGGGCAGTCGGCGCCCGAACGGGCGGATCGAAAATCCTGACCGGCGTGATCCGCGTGACGTTCTGGAGCGCGCTGGCCATGGGTCTCACGGCAGCGGTCGGGGCATTATTCGGCGTCGCTGCGGGCTAGTTACGGAGCAGGAGGCGGCGATAGCCTCGTTTAATGAGACCGGCGTCACCTTGGCCGCGTTTCACTGAGCCGCGCTGTTGAAAGTCACAGGAATTGTCAGGTAGCGAACCCCGTTCGCCTCGGCTGGCGGGAAGCGGCCAGCGCGGATGTTGACCTGGATCGACGGCAGCAGCAGCCGCGGTGGTGCGAGCCCGGAATCCCGGGCGCTGCGAATGGCGACGAACGCCTCTTCTGTCATGCCTTCGTGCACGTGGATGTTGTGGGCGCGCTCTTCGGCGACGGTAGTCTCCCAGGCATAGCTGTCCCGTCCGGGTGCCTTATAGTCGTGACAGAGGAACAACCGCGTTTGCGGCGGAAGCGACAATAATCGCCTGATCGAGCGATACAGCTCGCGAGCGTCTCCGCCGGGGAAGTCGGCGCGCGCGGTGCCGTAGTCTGGCATGAAGATTGTGTCCCCGACAAAGGCGGCGCTCCCGATCCGGTAAGTGACGTCGGCCGGCGTGTGTCCGGGCGTGTGCATCACTTCTACCTCGAGGTCGCCGATACGAAAACGTTCGCCGTCGCGGAACAGCTGGTCGAAATCGCTGCCGTCGGTCTTCAGGTCGGTGGCGTTGAACACCGGCCGGAAGATCTTCTGCACGTCCTTGATATGCTCACCGATGCCGATCTTCGCGCCGGTCTTCGCCTTCACGTACGGCGCGCCGGAGAGGTGGTCGGCGTGGGCGTGGGTCTCAAGCGTCCAGACGATCCGCATATCCGCGTCCCGCGCCGCAGCCAGGATGCGCTCGACCGAGCGTGTGTCGACCGAGCCCGAATTGTGATCGTAGTCGAGCACCGGATCGATCACGGCCGCATCCCGGGTGACCGGGTCGGCGACGAGATAGCTGACCGTGTTGGTAGGCTCGTCGAAGAAGGCCTGAATGGTCGGTTCTGCCGGCATGATACCCTCCTCTCACCACATCAGCAAAACCCGCCTCCTCGAGGAGGGCAGGTCAATTTTCGTTGTTCATCCTCGGCCGATCTGGAAAGGCTGGCCAGCGTAAGGGATGATGCTTCCTGCAGCAGGAACCTGCCCGCGTGCGGTTCATCTCCCCGTCCCCCCTCGGCGGTGCTGCACTAGCCGGCTGCGCGAATGCAGCCGACCATTTTCCGGGGCATGTACAGTCAGCGGTGCTGGGCGGCGGCCCCGGGTCGACGGATCCGCCTGAGGGAGGTCTGGAAATCCTCCCGTCCGCTTTACGGATGTTGGTCCGCCGTGCGAATGGTGAAGCCCTGCGGCCCGCAAAGGCTACGAGCAACGAGCGAGGGGCCGCAGCGAGGGAGGAACATACCTATGAAGTTTGGCATCGGACTGTTGGCAACGACAGTGCTGGTCGGCATGACCGCGCTCTCGACCGGCGCATTGGCGCAGAATGCTCCCGCGACTGGGCCTCAGGGCCTGGCGGCGGGTCAGGACCAGGCAGCGAACGGCGAGCGTCCGGCTGCTCCCGCGCCCACTCTCGCGCCGCGCACGGCGCCGGCCCCGACCCCTGTGCCGCCGCCGATGAACTTCCCGAACTCGACGGCGCACTTCCAGTATCTCTACGACCTCTATGACGGCGGCACCCAGCACACCTACGAGTCGGTCCCGCACTGGGAAGGCCTCTGGTCGTCTGCGAGCAGCCCGATTTTCAGCGGCGAGAATCCATTTGTCTTCACCCCGCCGGGGGCGACCGGCAGGACCTTCTTCGGCTCCGGTGGCATCGTCCGTCCGGGCGTGCTGACGCCGGAATACGAGGCCGCGACCCAGATGCGCCTCGACATCGCCACCGAATACGGCGAGCAGCCCTATGACCGCCTGACCACCTGCGAGCCGCCGGGCTTCCCGCGCTGGCTGCTCGAGCCCTATGTCCGCGAGTTCGTCAACACGCCGAGCCAGTCGTGGTGGATGAACGATCTCGCCAACGACACGCGGCGCATCTATATCGGCCAGGAGCACCAGAACGTCGACAACACCCACTCCCCCGAAGGCGACAGCATCGGGTTCTGGGTCGGCGACATGCTGGTCGTGCACACGATCGACATCTACCCGAACGACTGGTTCCGCGGCAATCCGCCGACCTCGAACCAGATGGAGGCCGTCGAGATCTTCCAGATGGTGACGCGCCAGAACGGCGACCAGATCATCGTCGACAACGCGACCTTCTACGATCCGCTCTCGCTGCAGCGTCCGCTGACGTTCGTCTATACTTGGTCGCGTAATCTGGGCCTCGAGAACGCCGGCTACCGCATTCGCCATTGGGAATGCACGCTGCAGAACACCGCGCTCGACCCGAACGGGGTGACGACGCAGCTCTTCCTGCCCGGCGACGAGCAGTATCGCGACCAGCGCGGCGGCCGGACCATTCCGGACCTGCCGGCCGACCTGGTCGGCCAGGAGCTCAACCCCGGCGAGG
>Ga0182738_1004372_pt1 | contig 15666 bp, 12 predicted proteins | sample eDN5th30CBELigMG_FD_128876 | JGI IMG/M metagenome (GOLD analysis project Ga0182738, IMG submission 128876) | Enriched Miracle-Growth compost microbial communities from Emeryville, California, USA - eDNA 5th pass 30_C BE-Lig MG (version 2)... ... | reverse complement strand
CATCGGTCTTGACGCCGAAAAGCAGGCCGACCTCGCCGCAGGCATACTGCGCACGATGGGGCTCGTCAATTGTTTTGCCCCGCTGGTGGTGTTGTGCGGACACACGGCGCAAACCGCCAACAACGCTCATGCCTCCACTCTCAAGTGCGGTGCCTGTGCAGGCCACTCAGGGGAAGCCAATGTCAGGGCGCTGGCCCTGATGCTTAATGACAGCCAGCTGCGTGCCAGCCTGCGCCGGCATCAGATCGACATTCCGGACGACACCGTATTCACGGGAGCCCTGCACAATACAACGACGGACGAAGTCACGGGTTTCGACCTTGATCTGCTATCGCCTGTTGCGCTTGCACGATGGAACAAAATGGAGCGGACCTTTGCGAAAGCGGGCGACCGCGTCCGTCGCGAGCGCGCGCCTGCGCTCTGGATGGACGCTTCGCTTTCCCCTGAAGCGCTGCTTAAGCGCTTCAGGCGCAGAGCCAATGACGGCGCACAAACCCGCCCCGAATGGGGGCTTACCCGCAACGCCGCCTTCATCATCGGCCCTCGTGAGCGCAGTCGAAACAGGGTGCTGAGCCGCGCCTACCTTCATGACTACGACCCACAGTCCGATGCCGACGGCAACGTGCTTGAGCAGTTGATGATGGGGCCGATGCTGGTGACCCATTGGCTTTCCTGGCAGTATCACGCCTCGACCTGCGACCCGCTGCACTACGGTGCCGGCAACAAGGTCCTGCATAACGTGGTCGCTGGTCACATAGGCGTGTTCGAAGGAAACGGCGGCGACCTGCGCATCGGTCTTCCCAGGCAATCCCTGCATAACGGCCAAGGCTGGTACCACCAGCCCGTGCGGCTGACGGTCGTCATCGACGCACCAGCTGCTTCAATCGAACGCGCCATAAACCGCAACCCAGTTCTGCAGCAACTCTTCAACAACGGTTGGATGTTGCTGTGGCGGTATGAGGAGGATGAGTTGCAGCGGTATGAGGGTGGACAGTGGGAGCGTGTGGAAGAGTGATTCGGGTTTTTGGGGTTGAGGGTCGTGCTGATGATGACTTTTACCTAGCCTTTCTTCTTTCCCCATTTGGCAAGAAAGTTCGCGATGGAGTATTCAGCACCGCGTTGGAGCATGGAACTGTTCAATGCTGATGCGAGTGCGCTATCACGATCAATATAGGCCTGCGCTACACGAAGTCGGTCTTCTCCTATTCTGCGCAACTGCTCAGGCGTCATGAGTGCAAGGCGCCTGAACCAGCCGATTTTCCACTTTAGCAAGCGGAGCATCTCGATAACCAAAACGTTGTCACATAAGTCATATTCGATGTCGAGATATTCCTCAATCCGCTCAAACTGCTCTTCGAGAGAATCTATCTCGACGTCATCAAGCAAAGCCTGTGCGAGATGAAACAGCCGTGTCAAATCCTCTTCTGACGCTCTATGCACGATAGCGTCGGAGATATACATATGTAGCGCGCGGCGAAGTTCGTACAGGTCACGAATGGCCTCGACTGAAACAGTTGCAACCTTGGGTCGCTTTCGGGCGGTTAAGGACACCAAGCCATACCGGTCCAGGATCAGCAGTGCTTCCCGAACGGGAGTCCTGCTGGTACCGAACCGATTTGCCAGCTCTACTGAGTTGATTTCGCTTCCCGGGGCCAGTTTGCCAGAAATGATGTCTAGCCTCAGGGCCTCGACGATGACGCCTACGGCAATTTCTTCGGGTTGGTTGTTACTGGTCACTGAGTCGTCTCCATGTTCGCCAATATATATCACGGACGTTTCATCTATGTTTTTTCATCATAAGTGTCGACACTTTATTGGGTAAACCCGAATTAACACAGGATAAATCGTGTGTAAAACTATAAAGTGTCCACATTTAAAACGAAACGGAGACAACATGGCTTCTACCCCAATTACATCACGGTTGGAGGCGCTGCCGTTTCGTGGCTATGTCCTCAAACTGGTATTGATAATCGCGCTGGGTGGGTTTTTTGAGCTTTATGACCTTTTCTTGACTACTTACATCGTGCCGTCTCTTATCAAAGAGGGGATCTACAGCCTGAAGACACCTGGGGTGGCTGATATGAACGCAGTCGCTACCTTCGTAGCGTCTCTGTTTTTAGGTATGTTCGTCGGAGCGGGTTTGCTAGGCAGGCTTCCAGATAGGTATGGCCGTAAAGTGGTGTTTACCTGGGCTCTGATCGCTTATAGCGTTTGCACTTTGATCCTTGCTTTCCAGAGTGAACCTATATGGATTAACTTCTGGCGGTTCCTGGCAGCTGTGGGGATTGGGCTCGAACAGGTCACCATCGTTACTTATGCCTCTGAATTGGTTGCAAGCAGATTTCGTGGCCGGGCCATTGCCCTCACACAGGTCATTTCTTTTATCGCGATGCCTGTAGTGGCAACGATTTCGTGGCTCTTGATCCCAACCTCTTATTTCGGCCTCGCAGGATGGCGATGGGTAGTGATAATTGGTGCCGGAGGAGCGGTAGTTATCTGGTTTATGCGTCGCGCGGTCCCGGAATCTCCTATCTGGCTTGCACAGAAAGGGAGGTATGAAGATGCGTGCGAGGTGATGGATGAGATCGAGCGGCGCGTTACTGCAGGCGGTTTTGTATTAACGCCTCCGCCTGCGGATGCGATTGGTGAGCATCAGCCTTTGAAGGTGTCATCGACGAGATCACATTGGGCGGCCCTATTTGCTCCGGGAGTGCGTGAGAGGGTCTTGCTCATGGTGTTGGTGAACATTTGCATCACTGTCGGGTATTACGGCTTCGGATCCTGGGTGCCGACGCTTTTGCTTTCCAAGGGAATAACAGTAACCAAATCGCTGGAGTACAGCATGCTGATGGCGATCGCGGCCCCACTTGCGCCGGCGTTGGCAATGCTCATTGCAGATAAGCTTGAAAGAAGAACTCAGGTCATATTGAGTTGTACTTTTTGTGCGGCATTGGGCATTGCATTCTCGATGCAAAACATACCGCTTATTGTGATACTCCTTGGGTTTCTTTTGACTCTAAACAACGGTTGGATGTCGGCTAGCTATCATACCTACCAAGCGGAAATGTTCCCTGCCGCAATTCGTGCTCAGGCTGTTGGTTTCGTTTATTCCTGGAGCCGTTTCTCTGCGGTTTTCTGCTCTTTCCTCATATCTTTCTTCTTGACTCGCTACGGAGTCTTGGGCGTGTTTACGTTCATCACTCTCGCTATGGCCATAATTGTGATGGTTCTATTGTTGTTCGGCCCCCGAACCAACAAATTGCTTGCTTCCTGATTGTCTATGCCAAAAGTTCCAATTCAGTTAGAGTCGATAGACGGGTTTCACATAGGTGGCACGCTACACAGGTTGTCGGGCTTTCCCCCTAATTGCCGGTTCCAGAACAATGGAGCCCATATGATGGGTCAAATGTACGCTCAGCATTTTCAGCTATCCAGTCCATGCGTTGACACACCTATCGCTTTTTGGCACGGTGGCGGGTTAACCGGAGCCAGTTGGGAGACCACGCCGGACGGCAGGGCAGGGTGGCTGGATTATTTTTTACGGAAGGGGTTTAGCGCATACCTATGTGATGCTTTTGAGCGAGGCAGATCTCCAATGCCGCCTCCGCATACATTGTCTGAGCAGCCAGAATATCGCTCTCTGGATTCAGTATGGCATCACTTTAGGTTTGGTTCAGCACAAGCTGATGACGAGAATGTTCTTAAGGACCCGCGCAAGGCCGCATACTCCGGGCAGCAATTCCCCGTCGAATCGCTTCTCGCGTTTGGCCAGCAGTTTGTGCCGCGGTTGACCGGCTCGGATCATCTGTCAATGGCAGCGTATGCTTCATTTTTAAAACGTGTGGGCCAATGCTATGTCATCGGTCATAGCCAAGGAGGGACGTTTGCGGTTAGAAGCGCCCTGGCCAACAGGAGTTTTATTCGTGCTGTAGTGGCCCTGGAGCCTCCCATTACCGAGGAGTGCATAGCTGAGCTTGAGTGCGACGCGGGTGGTGAGATACCTCCTCATCTTTTCGTATTCGGCGATTACATTCGAGGTGCTAACGAAACATGGGAAGCATATCTCCAGAATGTAGAACGATATTGCCATCTCTTGAGGGAGAAAGGCACTGCATGCCAGTTGCTTGAGCTGCCGGATATTGGCGTATATGGGAATAGCCATATGCTCCAGATGGATAGAAACGGCAACCAGGTAGCAAGCGTCATAAAGGATTGGCTCTTGTCCTTAGAGGATCTGCGATGACTGACTCGGCGAAATCTGTATATGCGAGAGGAGGCTTTGGTGGAAGCATCCTTGCTGACGTCCCTGTAGCCCTGCTGGTGGTGGATTTCTGTAATGCTTTTCTCGATCCCGACATGCTTGGCGGAGGAAACATATGCAAGGCCGCCGAAAGGACCCAGGTGCTTCTTGCAGAGGCGCGATTACATGGATGGCCTATCGCACATTCAAAAATTGCGTATAAGCAGGATGGGTCTGATGCCAATATTTGGATTGAAAAAGTTCCCCGGCTTGGCAAGCTCATTGAAGGAAGCTGCGCCACTGAGTTTGTGGATGCGCTACGCCCTCAGCCAGGCGAGCTTGTAATTCAGAAAACGGTACCTTCTGCGTTTTTCGGTTCGGATCTTGATTCATGGTTGAAAGTGCGTGGAGTCAAGGGCCTGATAATTGCCGGCTGTACCACAAGCGGATGCGTGCGAGCCAGCGCGGTAGATGCGCTTTCCTTGGGAATTCGGACGGTAGTGGTTTCGGATTGTGTTGGTGATCGGGCTGTTGATGCTCACGAAGCAAGTCTGATAGACATTGCTGCCAAATATGGCGAGGTTATGACTGTAGACGCGGTGTTACGTACGATGGGATAGAAATATCTGCGCCAGCAAGCGTGGCCGGGGTGCTTGTCAAACAGGTCATGGACCTGCAGACTGGTGCCGATGATCGGCTTGGGCAGCCAGTGGCTTGATGCGAGTACGCAGCAACATCAGAGCCCGCCGTTTACACCACCCCAAGCATCCCTTCAATTCCCTGTACCAGCGCCAGCAGCCGGGGTCCGAGATCCTCATACAGCGCCTGCGATGTTGTGGTGTGGCTGGATACCGTCAGGTTGAACGCCAGCGACATGCCGTTGATGGGTGTGCTCAGCGGAACGGCTACGGCTGCCAGTGATGATCGCCAGGCACCGGCCACGCAGCAAAAGCCCCTGGATTCGATGTCCTCGAATGCCTGTGCGACGCCTTCCCTATGCTGGGCCCATTCATCGGACAAGTGGCGCTCGAGCTGTTTCAGAACCGAGCCTCTTTCCGCTTGCGGCAATCCATAAAGAATCGCCCGCCCCATTGCCGTGCGCAGCAGCGGACGGGTCGAGCCGATGCCGGGGCGTGTTTCGTTGGATTCCCTGCTATGAACGGTTTCCACATACACCGCCTGCAGTCGATCGCGCGTTCCGACAGACACCGGGCCGTTGGCATATGCCGCCAGCTTGAGCATCTCGTGCGCGCCCACCTGCCGAAGCATCAGCTGTGACAGCAAAGGGTAGCCCAACGACAGCACGGCAGGACCCAAAGCGTATTTGCCCGTCTGCATATCCCGACGCAGGTAGCCCAGCCCGACCAGGGTAAAGGTAAGCCGCGACACGGTGGGGCGGGACATGCCGAGCATGTCGGCAAAGTCCTTGTTTCCCAGCAGCGTCGATGCCGCTGAAAAGCATCCCAATATCGAAAGACCATTGGCCAGCGTCGAGGCGAACTGGGGGTGATTCGCCAGATCTGCGGGATCAAGCGTATCGGCAGCTTCGGTGGTTTTTGATGGACGCATGGATGTACGGCGACCCAGCCTTGACAGCGATCGCCTATAAGTCAATAATGAATTCCATATAGTATAACATAATTCCATTTATTTGAATTATTGGAGTGGCCGTGAATGTAGAGTTGCGTCCCAAGGGCAAGAAGCGTTTTTCTTTCGTGGTAGTGGCCGATACCCATATCAATCAGGATGAACACGCCTCCAGTTCACCCTATGCCACAAATGCTTTGGCGAATGCGCGGGCTCGCCAGGTGTTCCTGGAGATTGCGGCCATGCCGGAACAGCCGAAATTCGTCATTCACCTTGGCGATATCGTCAACCCTGTGCCGTCGTTGCCGACCTTTGACATGGCTGTGAGCTGTTTCAAGGAAATCGTCGAGCCGGTCAAGGTGCCCGTGCATGTGCTGCCTGGCAACCATGATGTGGGAGACAAGCGCATCGAATGGATGCCGGCTGAGCAGGTGTGTGATTCCTTTCTTGAAAAATACCGTTCGTCCTTCGGGGAAGACTTTTTCTCGTTTGATCAGGACGGCATCCGCTTCGTGCTGATCAATTCCCTGCTCATCAACTCGGGCCTTGACGACGAAGCCCGACAGCGACAGTGGCTTGAGCGGCAGTTGGAGTCGGCTGTCGCACAGGCGCAGCGGGTGTTCATGTTCATGCACTATCCGCCTTATATCTATTCGCCGAAAGAGAAGGGCAATTATGACAACCTGGACGAACCTGGCAGAAGCTGGCTGCTCGGTCTGATGGAAAGATCCGAGGTAGAGGCCGTATTCGCGGGCCATGTTCACAATTTCTGGTATGACAGGGTGGGAACGTCAGAGTTCTATATGCTTCCTTCCACTGCCTTCCTGCGCCATGATTTCTCTGAGTTCTTCCGCAGCGCCCCTGAACCGGATGATGAGTTCGGCCGGGGCGATGTCCAGAAATTCGGCTATGCCGTTGTCGATGTCTACGACAGCGGGCACGTGTGCTATACAGTGCGCAGCAATGGCAGGCGCGCGGAACAGGGGCAGTCGGGTTGTAATATGCCCATGCCTTATCTGACCCACCCGAAAGTCTCCGGGCTGGATTCAATTGGCGTTGAGTTGCGCCACCCCTGGGCCGAAAGCATGCAGATCACCTCCACCGGCGGGGTGCAGGAGTTCGGACGCAAATGGGCGCGCAACGATTACCCGCTGCAGGCATTATGGGAAATGGGCGCGAGCCTGGCGAAAGTCCCCGCTATGGATCTCATCGAAGTAGAGTCTTGCAAGCGGATGCGGATGCTCGCGGCGATTGGCCACCAGTTCATCGTGACCTGCGTGGGCGTGCCCAAGAAGGCCTTGCTCGACACTGATTTCAAAGAGGCGGGCGTCATTGCGTTCGAGGCTAATCTCACAGCCCAGCGCTTTGCAGAGGCATCGGAGCGTCTTGCCGCCATCCGGCGTGAGCACGGCGCAAAGGTGTATTACGCCAAGCTATTCACCGCCGATCCATCGCAATATGACGGCAAGCATTTCTCGCATGTGGTGCGCGCTGGCTTTGAGCTTGATGAACTGGACGAGCATGTCGAGGCAGTCGCTGGGGCCGTCAAAGATGGCATTATCGACGGCGTCACCGTGCGCATTGGCGCCGACCAGTGCTTGCAAGCCGCCGCGAGTCGCATGCAGGCATTTCATGATCAGACTGGGGCTGAGATACTCGCATCCCTGAAGCTTTCGGGGCCCGGTATTGCCACAGAGCGGGCCGATGACGAAGCCAATGTGGAAAGCGTTGCCTGCGCAATGGTGCTGGCCGCCACGACCAAGGGCATTCGATTCATCTATGACACCTTCATGGATGTTGATCGCGGCTACTTCCCGCGCCATGCGTTTATCGACCGTCGATACAATCCGCGCCCCATGGCTCGGGCCTTCTCGACACTGATGGCGATTCTGGGCGACAAGGAAGTAGCTCGGCTGCAAACCGGCGACGACGGTTGCTGGACGTTGCGGTTTTCAGTCGGGGGAACCCAATATGGCCTGTCTTCAGGGCAAGACGGCACGGCTGCGACCTATCTTCACCAACTGGATGGCGCTGGCGGTGATTCGGTCAGCGTGATTGACCTTGGCGCGGGCGTGCCCTTGTCCGCCGGGAGTCTGCAGCACACGCACACCGAAAGGGCATAAACGTGTGGGGTAGCTACCATGCGACCTTGATTTGAAAGGCAACATAAAAATTCGTGGCGCACAGCCACAGGAGGAGGCTTATGAACACACGTATCCTGGCGGCAGCTTTGTTTTCCATGTCGGCGCTTGGCACCCTTGCCGCGCATGCCGCCTATCCCGAGAAATCCGTCAAGCTGGTCGTCGGCTATGCGCCGGGCGGTTCCACTGATATCGTGGCGCGGCTGCTTGCCAACGCGCTGGGCGAGAAATGGAAGCAGTCTGTTGTCGTCGAGAACAAGGGCGGCGCAAGCGGCATGATTGCGACCGAACAAGTCGTGCGAGCCGAGGCGGACGGCTACACCCTGCAGCTTGGCTACACTCCCGAAGTGTCGATCAACAAGCTGGTATTCAAAGATATGCGCTATGATCCGATCACCGATCTGACGCCCTTGAATCTCATTGCGTCCGCACCGCTGGTGCTGGCCGCCGGGCCAAGCATCAAGGTCAAATCCATCGATGAATTGCTGGCGCTCAAGGGGAAAGCAGCACAGCTCACATATGGATCTCCTGGGGTAGGCGGCCAGCAACATATGGCGGGGGAAGTATTGCGCCAACTGACCGGCTTGCCGCTTATCCATATTCCCTACCGTGGCACCTCGCTTGCGGTGACAGACCTTGTTGGTGGCCAGATTGACCTGTTCTTCGCCACTACACCGCCATTGCTGGGCAATATTCAGGCTGGCAAGCTCAAGCCGCTGCTCGTTGCGGGTGACAAACGCGAGGCCTTGCTGCCTGATGTGCCCACTGCGGTTGAGAAGGGGATGCCGAAACTGCAGCTGACGAACTGGTTTGGCCTGTTTGGCCCGAAGGGCTTGCCCGATGCCCTCAAGGACAAGATCAGCGGGGATGTCATGGCCATCATGGCAGATAAAGGATTCCAGGACAGCCTCAAAGAAAAAGGACTCACGCCCACACCGCTCGCGCCGGAAGGATTCTCCGGATTTATTTCATCGGAAATGGACAAGTACGACGCTATTGTGCGCGAAACCGGAATCAAGCAGGAGTAACGGGACAGCTCCCGTTGGGCTGGGCTGTGGCGATATCCATCGCATAGCTTGCACGGTGATATACGCGCAGACTGCCACGAGCAAGGGAAGCCGGCGGTGCGGCGGGATTCATCGTGCTTCCCAATGATGCGGGTTTTGCGCGTGGGCAGCCTTGTCAGGCAACTGGAATTGCTGGCCTGGCGTCAGGCTGCAGCAGCTCCATCAACAGCTTTTTGTGCAGGGCTTTGACCTGAGCTAACGGTACGGGCGAGGCTTTTTCGCCATATAACGTCAGCAGCATCACCCATAAGGCCGCTGGTGCGTTTGACAGCAGGTATGCGTCTGTATCGATATTGACGCGCACCAGCTGACGCTTGATGCACGCCTGGATAAAGTTACTGTCGCCGGTCAGGCTGCGTTCCACCAGTTTTTGGATACAGCGCCGGACCAGTTCCGGGGTGCGCCCGCTTTCCACGATCAGAAGCCTGAAGGCGGCAATCGCTTTTTGCGTGCTTAATGACATGTAACGTCGATCAAGATATAGGTCGAGCAGTTGCGGAAGGTTTTCGACGCACTGAGTGTCCAGGTCGGGGATCCGGCTGTCAGCAGGCAAAAGTGTGGTCAAGAGTACATCCTCGAAGACATCGTGCTTGCTTTTGTAGTGCGCGTAGATTCCCGACTTGGACAGGCCGGCGCGGTTGGCAATGCGCTCGAGCGATGTTGCCAGAAAACCACGGGAGGAAAACTCTTCGAACGCCGCTTTGAGGATTTCTTCCTTGCGTTCACTGGATGGCAAATATCGGCGTTTTTGCATGTCGCTGCTCTTTTGATACTGGGCCAGGCTGGTCAAAGAGCCTCTACTTTCACATCTTGGCCTAGGTTTAGCGTCTGTTCGATCGGTCCAGATGCTTCATTGTTAAAAATTTTCCCCTGTTTTATTTGATGTTGGACAAATAGAGGTTGCGAGGAAATACATAAAATTTTATTGGATTCTTCAGGTGAAGATGTCCGCACGGCATTGATGTGTTGCGAAAGCGCTGATTAATTGAGCATCACCGATCAAGGTTCATCCACCATTGCGCGCTGCTTTTGCGTAATGCTTCGGGTTTAAATTCACAGCTGTTGTTTCTTTTTTTGCATGTATTGCTTTGCGGATTGCTTGTTTGTGAAAACGACTAATTGGTCTTATTATATTAAAAAGACCAAACAGTCGTTTAAATTTGTTAAGAAATTGTTTCGGATACATATGGAGATCCGTTAAATGAAGCGGCAACCCGGCGTCAGTGCCGAACTTATGGATATTTCGGCGCGAGCATCCTGGGCGCGTAATTGGCTCTCGGTATCCCCGGCGTCCCAGATGATGGCGTGGCTGGACTGGATCATGCATCTGGCGATTAGCCCCGGTACCCGGATCGAGCTGGCCAGGCAGGCGTTGATGCTGTGGGAAGACTGCCTGGCGAGCAATCTGGCGGGGATCTGCGGCGCAGGAAGTGGTGCAATTGGCACAGGCGCGGATAAAGGCGATGCAAGCAGCGGGGACGCGGGCAATAGTAGCGCCGGCAGCGCAGCGTCGGGTGCGGGATCGCCACCTTTGGATCGCCGGTTCAGGGACGAGGGCTGGAACAATTATCCGTTCAGCGTCTATCGCCAGTCGTTTCTCGCGCAGCAGCAATGGTGGGAGCAGGCGACGCAGGCGGTGCAGGGTGTCACCCCGCATCATCAGCGTCTTGTGTCATTTGCCGCCAAACAGTGGCTGGACATGTTCTCGCCGGGCAATTTCCCTTTTACCAATCCGACGGTTATCGCTAAAACCATTGAAGAGGGCGGTTCCAATCTCGTCCGCGGTTTAGGGCATTTTCTGGATGATGTCCGCGCTCGGCTCGATGGCGAGCCTGCCGCTGGCACCGAGAATTTCCGGGTCGGTCATGAGGTGGCCTTGACGCCGGGCAAGGTGGTGCTTCGCAACAGGCTGATGGAGTTAATCCAATACTCGCCCACTACGAAGCAGGTGCATCCCGAGCCTGTGCTGATCGTGCCGGCCTGGATCATGAAGTACTACATACTTGATCTCTCGCCGCATAATTCTCTGATCAAGTTTCTGGTCGACCAGGGGTACACGGTTTTCTGCATCTCCTGGAAGAATCCCGATGCAAATGACCGGGATCTGGGGATGGATGATTATCTTTCCTTGGGTTGGAAGGCGGGGCTTGATGCCGTCAGCGCGATTGTCCCCGGCCACAAGATACATGCGACGGGTTACTGCCTGGGGGGAACGCTGCTTTCCATCGCAGCCGCCGCCATGGCCCGTGATGGCGATGAACGCCTGGCCTCGGTCAGTCTGTTCGCCGCTCAGGCCGATTTCAGCGAGCCGGGCGAGCTTGGGTTGTTCATCGATGAGGGGCAGGTCACCTTGCTGGAGGCTCAAATGTCGGAAGCGGGCTATCTGCGGGCCGACCAAATGGCGGGCGCGTTCCAGATGCTGCGTTCCTATGACCTGCTCTGGTCAAGGCTGGTAAACGAATATCTGCTTGGCAACCGTCGCTCCATGAACGACCTGATGGCATGGAATGCAGATGCGACGCGCATGCCTGCAAAAATGCACTCACAGTATCTTCGCCGCCTGTATCTGAACAACGATCTCAGCGCTGGGCGCTACCCGGTGGGCGGCCGTCCTGTCTCGCTGGCCAATTTGAAACTGCCGATTTTTTGTGTGGGCACGGTGTCCGACCACGTGGCGCCCTGGCAATCTGTCTACAAGCTGCATCTTCTTACTCCTTCCGAGATCACGTTCGTACTCACGACCGGCGGGCATAACGCGGGGATCGTCAGCCCTCCTGGTCATCCTCGGCGGCGATACCAGATATTGACGCGCGGCGTCGAGAGCACGCAACTGTCCGCAGAGGCCTGGCAAGCCAGCGCACCCAGCCACGAGGGCTCATGGTGGCCGGCATGGGTGGAATGGCTCAAAGAACGTTCTTCCGCCGGGCAGTTGCCGCCAGAAGTCGGTGCGCCTGATCAGGGGTATGGGGTTGTGTGTGATGCTCCTGGTGAATATGTACTGTCAAAGTAAGGGATGGGGAATGATGAACTCGCTTGCCATTCGGTCCTGCGGCCAGGATCGTAAATCGGCTCGACGCCACGCTCGTCTGCGTGATGCGCTGGCTGCGTTGGGGCTTGCAGCGCTGGCCGGTTGCGCTTCCATGGCGCCGGACTACGAGAGGCCGCAGGCGCCGGTGCCCCAGGCCTACCCGGCGCCCGCGGCCACGCATGGCGCTGTCGCGCATGAATTGGCCTGGCGTGATTTTTTCACTGATCCGGTGTTGTCCCGCCTGATCGAAACAGCACTGGAGAACAACCGGGATCTGCGCGTGGCGGCCCTCAGAGTAGACGAGGCCCGTTCGGCGTTTCGCATCCAGCGCGGTGAACGTTTTCCGGAAATCAGCGTAGGCGGGCAAGGGGCGCGCTCACGCTTGCCGGGCGATCTGAACGCTAGCGGCCAGCCTATTGTGGGCGGCGAATACCGCGCGGAGGTCGGCCTGACAACATGGGAGCTGGACCTGTGGGGCAGGGTGCGCAGCCTGGAACGTTCCGCACTGGAAAGCTGGCTGGCTACCGAAGCGGCCGGGCAAGCCGTGCATATCGCGCTGGTTGCACAGGTGGCCAATGGCTACCTGGCAGTGCGTGAGCTTGACGAGCGTGTGCAGATCGCGCGCCAAAGCGTTGCCAGCCGCGAGGAATCGTACCGCATCTTCCAGCGTCGCTATGAGGTCGGCTCCACCGCAAGGCTGGATGTCACCCAGGTGCAGACCTTGCTTACGCAGGCCCAGTCGCTGCTTGCGCAACTGGAACAGCAACGCGCGACGCAGATCAATGCCTTGCGCTTGTTGGTCGGCGGCGACCCCGGCATTGAACCCCAGCAGGAGCCATTTGACGAAACGACAGTTCTGGCGGAGCTGGACGCTGGCCTGCCCTCCACCCTGCTGACAAGCCGGCCGGACATTATCGCGGCAGAACACCGTCTGCTCGCCGCAAACGCCAATATCGGCGCGGCACGCGCGGCATTCTTTCCCCGCATTGCGCTGACTGGCTCATTTGGCTCAGCCAGCGCGGAGCTGGATGGGTTGTTTGAATCGGGCAGCAAAAGCTGGGCTTTTGTCCCGACAGTGTCTCTGCCTATTTTCGACGGCGGCCGGCGACAAGCCAATCTCGAATTGTCCGAAGTGCGGCGCGATATGGCTGTCGCGGAATACGAAAAAGCCATTCAGAACGCGTTTCGCGAGGTTGCCGACGCCCTGGCCGCGCATCATTGGCTGCGCCAGCAACTCGAGGTGCAGCTCGTGGGACGCGATGCGCAGGCCGAACGCGCGCGTCTTGCGCAACTGCGCTACGACCGGGGTTCCGCAGCCTACCTGGAGGTTCTGGATGCGCAGCGCGATCTGCTCGATGTGCGTCAGCAGGTAGTGCAAACGCGCCGCGCCTTGTTAACGAGCCAGATTGCCCTGTACAGCGCCCTGGGCGGGGGCAACGATGCCTCGGACAACAGCTCCCGCACCGGCGATTCCTCCCAATCAATTGAGACTCCGAGCCAACCATGAGTAACAAGAATATGTCTTTCAAGAAAATAGTCGGGCCCGCCGCTCTGGGCGCTGTGCTGCTCCTGCTGGGATGGTGGGGCTGGAAAACCTTCGGCGATACGGGGCCGGGTGAAGGCTTCGCTCGCGGCAATGGCCGCATAGAAGCGACGGAAATCGACATTTCCACCAAGCTGGCTGGCCGGATTGACGAGATCCTGGTCAAGGAAGGTGATTTCATCACCGCTGGGCAGCGGCTGGCGACGATGCAGATCGACACCCTGCATGCGCAACGCGACCAGGCCGTCGCGTCGCTGCATCAGGCCGAGAACAATGTGGCTGCGGCCGAGGCCCAGGTGGCGCTGCGCGAGAGCGACGCCATAGCCGCGAAGGCCCTGGTGGGGCAGCGCGAGTCCGAGCTGGATGCCGCGCAGCGCCGTCTTACCCGCTCAAGTTCATTGAGCAAGGAAGGCGCGGTCTCGGCGCAGGAACTGGATGATGATCGCGCAACCGTCCGGGGCGTACAAGCTGCGCTGGCGGCGACCCGTGCCCAGGCTAATGCCGCGACGGCAGCCATCAATGCCGCCAAGGCGCAACTGGTGGGCGCGGAATCCGCTGTCAAGGCAGCCAGTGCCGCAGTGGCCAGGGTGGAGGCGGACATCCGCGACAGCGAACTGAAAAGCCCGCGGGATGGCCGTGTCCAGTTTCGGGTCGCGCAACCTGGCGAGGTGCTGGGTGCCGGCGGCCGTGTGCTGAATGTCATTGATCTGTCCGATGTATATATGACCTTCTTCCTGCCTAGCGAAGTGGCGGGCAGGGTGGCAATCGGAACAGATGTGCGCCTGGTGCTCGATGCGGCTCCCGATATGCCGATTCCCGCACGGGTATCTTTCGTGTCCAGCACGGCCCAGTTCACCCCCAAGACAGTAGAGACGGCGTCGGAACGCCAAAAGCTCATGTTCCGCGTCAAGGCGCAGATTGCGCCAGAACTGCTGCGCAAACATCTGGAACAAGTCAAAACCGGGCTGCCCGGCGAGGCGTGGGTGAAGCTGGATCCAGAAGCATCATGGCCTGCGTCGCTGTCCTCGCGCTTGGCGGAGTAAGTCATGTCAGAGCCGCAAATGGCCATGGCCGCGCGCATCAAACAGGTGAGCCTGCGATACGGCGACACGCTGGCGCTGGACGGCCTGAGCCTGGATGTTCCTGCCGGTCGTATGGTGGGGATGATCGGCCCCGATGGCGTGGGCAAATCCAGTTTGCTTGCCCTGCTGGCCGGCGCGCGCATCATCCAGGAAGGCTCGATTGAGGTGCTGGGCGGCGACATGGCCGACAAGCGTCATCGGGACGCTGTTTGTCCGCGCATTGCCTATATGCCGCAGGGTCTGGGGAAAAATCTCTATCCCACATTGTCCGTCGAGGAAAACCTGCAATTCTTCGCGCGCCTGTTCGGTCATGATGCAGCAGAGCGCCGCCGGCGCATCGATGATCTGACACGCAGCACGGGCCTGTATCCCTTTTTGTCGCGGCCGGCGGGCAAGCTGTCGGGGGGCATGAAGCAAAAGCTAGGCCTTTGTTGCGCCTTGATCCATGATCCGGACTTTCTCCTGCTCGATGAGCCGACCACAGGCGTGGACCCGCTGGCGCGCAAGCAGTTCTGGGACTTGATTGCGCGCATTCGGGTTGATCGTCCGGGTATGAGTGTGATCGTCGCGACTGCCTATATGGATGAGGCTCAGGGCTTTGACTGGCTGGTGGCGATGGATGACGGACGCATTCTGGCGACCGGCAGCCCGGGTGAATTGCTGGAACGCACTGGCAGCGCCAATCTCGAGCAGGCCTTTATCCGCCTGCTGCCCGAGGACAAGAAGCAAGGTCATCAGCCGGTGGTGATACCGCCGCTTGAGGCCGACAAAAATGACATTGCCATTGAAGCCGAAGGCCTGACGATACGTTTCGGCGACTTCACGGCGGTGGATAATGTGTCCTTTCGCATCAGACGTGGCGAGATTTTCGGTTTTCTGGGATCCAACGGCTGCGGCAAATCCACCACGATGAAGATGCTCACTGGCTTGTTGCCGGCATCGGAAGGGCGGGCCTGGCTGTTTGGACATGAGGTGGAT
>Ga0182738_1004371_pt1 | contig 15668 bp, 12 predicted proteins | sample eDN5th30CBELigMG_FD_128876 | JGI IMG/M metagenome (GOLD analysis project Ga0182738, IMG submission 128876) | Enriched Miracle-Growth compost microbial communities from Emeryville, California, USA - eDNA 5th pass 30_C BE-Lig MG (version 2)... ... | reverse complement strand
GAAGTGCCTGACGATATCTATGCGATCGGGAGCCTCGTCGAACGCGCATTCGCCAATCATCCGCACAGCCAACAGACCGAGCACATCATCGTCCGTGAGCTACGGGCCGCAGGGCAACTGATCCTGCCGAAGGTTGTCATGCTCGACGGAAAAATTATCGGATATGCAACTTTTTCTCCTGTCCGGCTGAAACCGGCGCATGAGGGCTGGTATGGCCTCGGGCCGGTCGCCGTAGATCCCGCGCATCAGGGTGTGGGCTTTGGTTCGATGCTGATTGAATTGGCGCTGGAGCAATTGAAACGCGGCGGTGCGCGTGGATGCGTCGTTCTCGGTGAGCCTGATTTTTATTGCCGCTTCGGATTTGCGCGCGCGCCGAACCTGATCTTTGAAGGTGCGCCGCCCGAATATTTTCTCGCTCAGGCTTTCGGCGGGCCTATTCCGTGTGCGTGCGCTTCCTATCACGAAGCCTTCTCCGCCACCGCCTGACGATCAATGCAGTGTTGGAGCAACGCGAAGTGATGCTACTCTGCGACGGAGCAGTGGCTCGGGGCTCATACGCGGATGTACATCCTCTTCAACGGCCTATTGATGGCGCTGGAGTTGGCGGCGATCTATGGCGTCGCCTGGGCCGGATATACGGCGCCGGTCCTATTCGCGGCCGGCACCGCGCTGCTGGCGCTCGGTGTCGGCGCGGCTCTGGAGATCGCGCGGCTCAAGTATGAATTCCCGTTCTACTTCGACCGCCCGCCGGGCCGATCGATGATCTTGATCGTCGCCGTCGGTGCGATTGAATCGATCACGAAGGCCGTGCTCGCCGGAGTCGTCGGCCTGCTGACGTTCCTGGGAACGGATCAGGAGCGATTGAAGATCGTCGCCATCGTCTTTGGCGTCTGCCTGTTTCTCGGCGTCCAGGTCGTGCGCTTCCTCATCGGGCGTCTGAAGGCGCGGCCCTTGCGTTGGGGATATTTCCGGCTGGCGGCGCCGTTGGGACTGTTGTTCTCCGCCGGCCTGACGTTTCTGCCGGCGCCGGGCATTACGGAGCTTGCCAAGCGCGCTGCGCTCGATCTCCCGGCGAAACCCTCAATGGAGCAGGCGAGCGAGTTCCTGTTTCTTCTGAAACAGAGTTTCGATGAGATCGTGGTACGTATGCTGTCCTGGGTCTTCGATCCGTCGCTGGCCCAGGCGATCGGCGCCGTCGTCTCCGTCAACATGCTGTCGGGGTTCGTGCTGGCGCTTTACGCCGTCCTCATCGCGGAAGGAATTCGATCACTGGAAAGCCGTATGTGATTGCCAAGCGAGGCCGTTCATGCCGCTCGTCATTGCCCACACGACGCTGATGCTGCCGGAAGCGATCGTCATCGAGAGTTTGCTCGACGCACACGGCATTCGCTATGCGCTGGCAGGGAAGGACATCATCTCCCAGTGCCCGCCATTCAACATTCTGTATGGCGGCATCTCATTTCTGGTCGATGAGACGGATCTCGAAGACGCTGTGGCACTGATCGCGTGCGGGGACGACGTGCCGGGCTATCTGTCGATCGAGAGCACGAACTTCGAGCGCCGTCCGGTCCGCAACGCCGTGCTGGCGTTCCTGATGCTGCTCATGGGCGCGCCGTTTCCGTTCTGGTATCGCGGCGTCAGGTTGCGGGAGGACATTTAGCGGTCGGCGCTGAAATTTGGCACACACGAGAACGTCCGCAGAAGACCACCCCTCAATTTCGCATAATGTATATTATGGAAACTAGTACGTATAACGGCTTAAAAATCAGTTAAATACAACTCTTAGAAAATCGGGCCAGCCGGATGGGCTTGCATCCCGGCCGGCCCAGCGCGATTTCTATTTCTCGCTTTTCTCGTGGTGCTCAGCGACGAACTCGTTGAGCAAGCGGACGCCCCAGCCAGCGCCCCAGCTCTGGTTGATGTCGTTGCGCGCGCCGTCCATCGCCGTGCCGGCGAGGTCGATGTGGCACCAGGGCGTGTCCTTCTGGATGAACCGTTGCAGGAACGCCGCCGCCGTCGCCGCGCCGCCCCAACGGCCGCCGGTGTTTTTCATGTCGGCGTTCTTCGAGTCCATCATCTTGTTGAAGGCCTTGTCGAGCGGCATGCGCCAGAGCTTCTCGTTGGTCGCGCGGGCCGCAGACAAAAGATCAGCCGACAACTTATCGTCGTTGACGAACATGCCGGCGTATTCCTTGCCGAGTGCGATCATGATGGCGCCGGTGAGCGTCGCGAGATCGATGATGAGCTTCGGCTTAAACTTCTCCTGCGCGTACCAGAGCACGTCGGCGAGGACGAGCCGGCCTTCGGCGTCGGTGTTGATGACCTCGATCGTCTGGCCCGACATCGACGTCACGATATCGCCAGGACGAACGGCGTTGCCCGACGGCATATTCTCGACGCAACCGACGAGACCGACTGCGTGGACGTTCGCTTTGCGCTCGGCGAGCGCATACATCGTGCCGATGACGGCCGCCGCGCCGCCCATGTCGCCCTTCATGTCTTCCATGCCGGCGGCAGGTTTGATCGAAATGCCGCCGGTATCGAAGACGACGCCTTTGCCGACGAAGCACACGGGCTTCTGCTTCTTCGAGCCCTTGGCGCCGTTCCACACCATGACGGCCAAACGTGAGGGACGCGTGCTCCCCTGCCCGACGCTCAGTAGGGAGCCCATGCCGAGCTTCTCCATATCCTTCACGTCGAGGATATCGATGGAAACGCCGAGCTTTTCGAGTGCCTTTGTCTTCTCGGCCAGTTCGACGGGGCCGAGGATATTGGCAGGCTCGTTGACCAGGTCGCGAGCGAAGTTGACGCCGTTGGCAACAGCTTTCAACGGCTGGAAGGCAGCCTTGGCCTTGTCGGGATGGGCGACCTGAATGATGAGCTTGCGGACGCCATCCTTGTCGGTTGCGGTGTCGTCGCCGGATTTCTTGGTCTGATATTTTTTGAAGCTGTAGTGGCGAAGCAGCGCGCCTTGCGCCAGCAGCCCCGCGATCTGTTCGGCAGAAAGATCCTCGCTGCCGTCGACATCGACGATCAGGCCCGCGGTCGACGTTTTGCGCGCCTGGATCGCGCCAAGGATGGCGCCGCCGAGATCGACGTATTGCTGCGGACTGAGTGTTTCTTCCTTGCCGAGCCCGGCAACGATCAGCCGGTTGATCGAGAGCTTGGCCGGCGCCAGAATTTCAATCGTCGACTTGTATTTGCCTTTGTAATCTGCGGCAGCAGCGGCCTTGCTGATCGCGCTCGCCGATTTGGTTTCAAGCTCGCGGGCCTTCGAGCCAAGTTCCAGACTGTCGCCCGTGAGGATGACTGTGACCTCCTCGGGGTCGGCATTCAGAGGCGCAAAGCTAATTTCAAAGCGCTCGGACATTCAGGACAACTCCATTGGGATTGCTTCGGGCATGTCAAAATTGGGATTGGAACGCAGACGCCGATCCGCGATCTGGCTCCGCGCCGCCGCGATTGAGAGAGCTACGGTGAGAGCGAAAGATGGTGGTTGGGTCTTGTACCTTAGAGCTTCACCCGGTTCTGGCAAGGCGTCGGCTTCGCCTCAGTCCCAGCCAGTAACTCTCACCAGTGTTCTAACTCTTTGTCTTTTAATGCTGATTCGAGGCGATCCACATGCCCGCAGCCGAAATTCCGACACGATGCTATGGGAGCCGGAGATCAGCGGGTATAGACGCAGGACCAGCGGCGGGGGCGCCGCGGCCGGCCGGGCCGGAGGGGAACGGCGAGCGCATGCGAATCTTTTCGAAATACGTGTTTCGCCAGGCGGCGGGATCGTTTCTGCTGATCCTCATATCGCTGACCGGCGTGGTCTGGATTGCGCTGGCGCTGCGCCAGTTCAACGTCGTCTCGAGCCAGGGCCAGGACACCTGGATGCTCATCAAGATGACGTCTCTCGCGGTTCCCAACCTGATGGCGATCATCGCACCGTTTTCATTCCTGATCGCCGCCCTGCATACCCTCAATCGCTTGAATACCGACAGCGAGCTTATCGTGCTCTCGGCCTCGGGCTCTAAGGTGTGGACGGCAGCACGTCCCCTCTTGTTCCTCGCCATTTCGGTCAGCATCTTCCTGGCGTTCGTCAGCCACCTGGCTCAGCCGTGGAGTATGCGTCAGTTGCGGGAGTACCTCGTCCAGGTGCGAAGTGATCTGCTGACGCAGGTCATCCAGCCGGGCCGCTTCACGAGCCCCGAAGACGGTCTGATGTTTCACATCCGCGACCGTGACGCCGATGGCGAACTGCTCGGGCTCATCATGCACGACACACGCGACAAGGCACAGTCGCAGAGCTACCTCGCCGAGCATGGAACGATCGTAAAGCAGGACGGCACGGCGTATCTGGTGATGACGACCGGGCACATCATCCGGCGCACCGAAGGCGATTCCCCGCCGCAGATCGTCGCTTTCGACAAGTACGTGGTCGATCTCGATCGCTTCGAACCGCAGACCACAGGCGGCGGCGAATGGAAGCCACGCGAACGATATTTCCACGAATTGGTCTATCCCGACCCGAAAAGCAAAATGTACTTGAACCAGCCCGGCCAGTTTCGCGCCGAGTTGCACGAGCGCTTGACCAATCCGCTCTATCCGATCGCTTTCGTATTTCTCATCATCGCCTTCGTCGGCCAGGCGCAATCGACACGCACCAGCCGCATGGAAAGCCTCGTCATCACGTTCGTCGTCGCCGCGACGTGCCGGCTCAGCGGCCTGGCGGTGATCAACGCCATCGTCCGGCATCCGGCGATGGTTCCGGTGGCCTACGCCTTGCCGATTTCGATGATCGTCGTGTCGCTGATCGCCCTTCGGCGCGCCGAAACGCAGCGGCCCGGACGGGGGGTTGTCAGCAAGGCCGTCGATAGCCTTGCCGGGCTATGGGCCATGCTGCTCCAGCGCTTCGGCTATGGCGCTGCCGAAAGGGCGGCCACATGATCGGCGGCTTCACCCTCTCCCGCTATATCGCGCGGATGTTTTTCGTCGCGATCGTCACGACGATGGCGGTATGCGCGCTGCTGATCTTCATGATCGATTTCGTCGAATTGCTGCGCATGTCGGGCAAGGTCGGGGACGTTCCGGGTTCGATGCTCGTGCGTATCGCGCTTCTGCGCCTGCCGGCCTATCTCGAATTTCTGATCGCGTTCGCCGTGCTCGTCGGCAGCATCAGCGCCCTGATCTACCTCAATCGCAAAAGCGAGCTGGCGGTCATGCGAGCGGGCGGCATGTCCGTCTGGCAGTTCCTCGGACCGGGAATTTTTGTCGGCCTGACGGTCGGGCTGTTCGCGGCGCTCGTTTTCAATCCGCTGGCGTCGCACGGCCGGGCGGTTTCGGAAAAGTTGTACGCCAAAGCCTTCGGCAACGAAGCCAACCTGCTGCGCTCGCAAGGCGGGGGCTCGTGGATTCGGCAAAATGGGGCTGACGGTGAATCGGTGCTGGGCGCTGCGGCGGCCTCCAATCACGGCCTGACGCTGACCGGCGTTCTGATCTTCGCTTATGATCGCGATGGGCACTTCGCGGAACGCATCGATGCCGGTCGCGCCGAACTCAAGGACGGCTACTGGGAGTTGAAAGACGCCTGGGTTGCGCGCCTCGGCCAGGAACCGCAGAAATTCAACTCCTACCTGGTCTCGACATACCTGACGCCGGATCGTGTTCAGGAGGCTTTGGGCACGGTTTTTTCGATCTCGTTCTGGGATCTCCCCGGCCTCATCCAAGCCGCTGACAAGGCTAAACTTTCAACGGAGCGGCTGAGGGTGCAGTACCAATCGCTGCTGGTGCGCCCGCTGTTGTGCCTGGCGATGGTCCTTTTGGCGGCCACTGTGTCATTGCGGTCATTCCGGTCGGGCGGCATCCAGACTATGGTTGCGACTGGGATGGTCGGTGGGGTTGGATTCTTCTTGTTCTCGGAAATCGCGAGACAAATTGGCATCGCTGGGCTTGCTCCCGCGTGGGTTGCAGCTTGGTTGCCGGTTGTCGTGGTTCTCGCCCTCTCGACGACGGTGCTTTTGCACCAGGAGGACGGCTGAGTGATGCGTGGAACGCGGACACCGCACGAGGCTTGCGGAACGTCACGCGAGGGATCTTGGCGCCGCGCGGCTGCCGGGATCGCTCGTGCGTTCTCGTGCGCCCTCCTTGCGGTACTCGTCACGCTGCCGCTGACACACTCCGCCGACGCCGCGAAAAAGCAGCCCTCCTCGTTCGGCAAGCAGAACATGTTCGGCAAGGTCAATACGAACATCGACCAGTCGCAGCCGATGCGCTTGCAGGGCGACCAGCTGATTTACGACAAGGCCGGCAACCGCGTGATCGCGCGCGGCAACGTCGAGATCTATTACAACGACAACATCCTGACCGCCGATGAGGTCGTCTACGATCAGGGTGCCGGGACTCTGACGGCCGTCGGCAACGTCACGCTGAAGGAACCGCAGGGCAACATTGTCCGCGCCGACCGCTACACGCTGACCGACGACTTCCGCGACGGCTTCGTGCAGTCGCTGTCCGTCGTTTCGCAAGACCAGTCGACGATCACCGCCGAACGCGCCACGCGCAAAGGCGGCAACGTCAACGAATTCCAGAACGGGCGCTTCACGCCTTGTAAGAGCGATGGCGGCACGCCGCCGCTCTGGTGCCTCAGCGCGGCGCGCATCGTGCACGATGCCGACGCCGCGACGATCACGTATCAGGACGCTTATTTCGAAATCTACGGGCAGCCGGTGTTCTACCTGCCCTACTTCCAGACGCCCGACCCGTCCGTGAAGCGCAAGTCCGGCTTTCTGACGCCGATCTACGGCCACTCCTCGACGCTCGGCTACATCACCGGCATCCCCTACTACTGGGCGATCGCGCCGAATGCCGACCTGACGCTGACGCCGACCTACATGAGCGACCAGGGGTTGATGATGCAGGCCGAGTGGCGGCATCGGCTCGCCAACGGTCAATACACGGTCAAGCTGGCTGGCGTTGACCAGAACATGAAAGACCTGCCGGGGTATAATCCCGCAAAACCGGATGCACTTTCCGAATACGACGGCTTGCGCGGCAGCGTCGAGACGCATGGCGTCTTTTCACTGTCGAGCTGGTGGAAGTTTGGTTGGGATATCACGGCCGAAAGCGACGATCAGTTCCGCCGGTTCTATAAACTCGACAGCGTGCTCGTCACCGATCGCGTCAATCAGGTTTATCTGACTGGCCAGTCAGACCGGAATTACTTCAACGCCACGCTCTATAAGTTCGAGAGTCTGCTCGACGATTCGTCACCGCAGGCCGACTCCAGCGCGCATCCGATCATTAATTATAACTACGTCTTCGCTGATCCGGTGCTCGGCGGCGAACTCAGGTGGAACACCAACTTTCTCAGCCTGTCGCGGAACGACGGTTCGCCGATCAATCCGCTCACTGGACAGGTCCAAAACGAAAACGTCACGCGCGGCATCACCGAACTCAAGTGGCGCCGCCGCCTGACCGACGCCATCGGCATCAGCTACACGCCGTTCGCCGACGTGCGCGGCGACGTCTATTCGTTCGACAACGCCGTCAATCCGACGACCGTAGAGCCGGGAATCGATCCCGCCACCAATAAGCCGGCCTACCTTGGCGATTCCCGCAGCGACACGGTCACACGCGGCATCGCCGATGGCGGCATTACCGTCTCGTATCCGTGGGTTGCCAATACGGCTGGCGCCAGCCATGTCATCGAACCGATCGGCCAGATCGTCTCGCACCAGGAAAGCATTCCGCAGCGGGGCATGCCGAACGAAGACGCGCAGAGCCTCATCTTTGACGATACGAACCTGTTCGCGACCTCGAAGTTTTCGGGCTACGACCGCATCGAGACGGGAACGCGCGCCAACGTCGGCCTGCAGTACACCTTCCAGGCGAACGACGGCGGGTATGCGCGCTTCCTGGCCGGCCAGAGCTATCAGTTGTCGGGTGAGAACATCTATCTCAATCCCGGACGCGATCCGGACGGCAACTTTGTCTACACGCCGACGAGCGGCCTCGAAACCAACCGCTCCGACTACGTGCTCGGTGTTTATCTGGCGCCCGTCGATGAATTCCGGATCATTTCCCAGAGCCGCTTCGACGAGTCGTCGGCCGATCTGCGGCGCGAGGATGCCGCCGCTGTCTTCAACTTCGGGCCGCTATCGACGCAGGTTGGCTATAGCTACGACGCCAACGCCTTCATTATCGACCCCGACACCAATCAAGTGACGGCGACAGGCAAGCCGCAATCCGAGTTCCTCGGGTCGGCAACGCTGCGGCTGACAGACCGTTGGAGCGTCGGCGGCATGACGCGCTTTGACATCGACACCGGGCAGCTTCTCTACGATAGCCTGCAGGTCAAATACCTCGACGAGTGCTTCGCGCTGACCGCTTCGTATATCGAATCCAACTACACCGAAGATACAATCGAGCCCGATCGCACGTTCATGGTTCGCCTGGAATTCAAGCATCTCGGCGATTTCGCCGCCAAGACCGATGTGACCGACTTCAACATGGGCGGCGATGAGCGCGTGAACTGACCGCGGAGACGGCTCGCCTCCATTCGAGGTTTAGAGCCGGATTTTGGCCACTCTTGATGTGGATAACGCCCCAAGGCCTGGGCGCCGGTGCTGTATTCTGAGGCACAGCGCGATTCGAATTTGTGGACGCAGAAGGAATGCCGTTTTCACGGAATAGCTTTGTGCATCTTGTATTGCGGCTCGCGCCTCTGGGCGCTGCTGCCGTCGTCGTATGCCTGTCCGCCGCCGCACCGGGCCCCGCCTCTGCCCAGAGCGGCACCGTCGCCGTTACCGGCGACGGCACGAGCACCTTGTTTCGCGCCCCGAACGTCGATGGCGGCAAAGACGCCAAGGGATCCTCTTCCAAACGCGGCCGCAAGAGATCGTCAACCGGCGGCAAGAGCACGGAAACCGCGAGCCGGGAAGAAGCGTTCGTCCCTCTCAGCGGCGAGAACGCCATTACCGCCCTCGTCAACGACGAGCCGATCACCGGCTTCGAGGTTGACCGGCGTGCCATGCTTCTTGGCGGCGCCAACGTGCAGGCTCAGGCGAAGGCCAACTTCCAGGCGATCATCAAGAACCCGAAGACGACGGAACGGCTGAAGGCCATCCTTAATAAAGTCGTGCAGGCCAATCAGGGGAAGTCGCGCGACGAGATCATCGCGATTTTCGAGAAGCGCAAAAAGGCCTTCGGCATGGACCTGCAGCGCGAGGCGGTGGAGCGGGCGCGCAAGTCGGCCCTGCCGGAAGTGAAGAAAAAAGCCCTTGAGGAATTGATCGACGAGAAGCTCAAGCTTCAGGAAGCAAAGAAGCAGAGCGTCACGGTTGAAGATGCCGAGATCGATCGCGTTCTGAAAGGTATCGCGCAACGCAACAAGATGACGACCGACCAGTTCAAGAAGCAGGTCGGCGGCAGTCTCGATCCAATGAAGAACCGTATTCGCGCGGCGCTGTCCTGGAATGAAGTTGTCCGGCGCCGGTTCGGTCCGCTCATCAACGTCAACACGCGCGACGTCGACAGGATGGTGGCTTCGGCGGCCGGAGCCGACCAGGCCGACGTTGAGTTGCAGATCCAGCGCGTCAAGATCATGCTGCCGAAAAAGATGGAGGCGCACGGCATCGCGCAGCGCATCGAGGAAGCCGAGAAAATCCGTTCGCGGTTCTCTGGGTGCAAATCGACGGCGGCGGCGGCGACGGGTATTCCCGGCGCCAAATTCGAAGACCTCGGCAAGAAGAAATCGTCGACGATCCCCGAACCGACGCGTACGCTGCTGCTCAATGCCAACGATGGGGAGATGCTCCCCCCGACGGTTGGCGACGGCGCTGTCGAGCTTTATATCGTCTGCAACCGCGATGCCGTGCAGACGGATCAGGAAAAGCGCACGGCGGCTGAAGGCGAACTGAAGCAGAAAGAATTCGAAGTCATGGCCAAGCGCTACCTCAAGGATCTCCGCGAAGACGCGCATATCGAGTATCGCTGATCATGGCCGCAGCACGCGGCCTCCCGCCGCTGGCTCTGACGATGGGCGATCCGGCAGGCATCGGACCGGAAATCGCCCTTCTCGCCTGGCACACGCGTGAGCAGGATCGCCTGCCGCCCTTTGCCGTCTACGCCGACGCTCGCCTCATGCGCGAACGCAGCCGGCGTCTGTTCGGCCACGAACTCTCGATCACGACTGTTGCCGACGCGACGAGCGCCGCGAGCGTATTCGATCGCGCCCTGCCTGTCGTCGATGTGCCGTTGAACCGTCCTGCGCATCCCGGTGAGCCGGATACACAGAACGGCGCGGCGACGATTCTCTCCATCAAGCGCGCGGTCGCGGATGTTGCCGCCGGGCGCGCCGCCGCCGTCGTCACCAATCCGATCGCGAAAGCGGTGCTCTATAACACCGGCTTTAAGTTCGCCGGACACACCGAGTATCTCGGCGCGCTGGCGAAGGAGTTCTGGCCATCGGCGCCGGCGGAGCCGGTGATGATGCTCGCCTCCTCCGAGCTTCGCGTCGTGCCGGTGACGATCCACGTTCCGCTAAAGTCCGTGCCGTCGCTGCTGACGACGGACAAGATCATTGCGACGGCGCGTATCGTGGCGGCGGCTCTGAAGCGGGATTTCGCGATTGCCGAGCCGCGTCTCGTGGTGACCGGTCTCAATCCGCACGCCGGCGAAGAAGGTGCGCTCGGCAGCGAGGATCACGATGTCATTCAGCCCGCGATCGATGTGCTCAAAGCCGACGGCCTGAAGGTCACCGGCCCCCATTCCGCGGATACGCTGTTTCATGCGGCCGCGCGCTCGACCTACGATGCAGCGATCGCCATGTATCACGATCAGGCGCTCATTCCGATCAAGACGCTGGCCTTCGACGAAGGCGTCAACGTCACGCTCGGCTTGCCGTTCGTGCGCACGTCGCCCGACCACGGAACGGCCTTCGGCATCGCCGGAAAAGGCGTCGCCTCCCCCGCCAGCCTCAAGGCATCGCTGAAACTCGCCGCCGACATGAGCGCGCGGCGAAGCGCATCCGCGCCATGAGCGTTGCCGGAGACGGGCTGCCGCCGCTACGCGACGTCATCGAGCGGCACGGCATCGGCGCCAAGAAATCGCTAGGGCAGAATTTCCTTCTCGATCTCAATCTGACGCGCAAAATCGCGCGCGCTGCGGGCGCTCTCGACGATCGGACCGTCGTCGAGATCGGGCCGGGTCCCGGCGGTCTGACGCGCGCACTGCTGATGGAAGGCGCGAAGCAGGTCATCGCCATTGAACGCGACGCGCGCTGCCTGTCGGCGCTTGAAGAGATTTCGGCGGCATATCCGGGGCGGCTGAAAATCGAATCCGGCGATGCTCTCGCGGTCGATTGGATGTCGCTCATCGGCGGCGCGCATCCCGTGACGATCGCTGCCAACCTGCCTTACAACATCGCATCGCTGCTGCTCGTGGGATGGCTCGAAACCGAGCCGTGGCCGCCGTGGTTCGACCGCATGACGCTGATGTTCCAGCGCGAGGTTGCAGAGCGCATCGTCGCCGTTCCACGGACCAAGGCTTATGGACGGCTTTCCGTTCTGGCGCAGTGGCGGACGGAGGCCAGGATCGTCCTCAACCTGCCGCGCGAGGCGTTCACGCCGCCGCCGAAAGTTGCATCAGCCGTCGTTGATTTCCGCCCTATCGCCGTGCCCGATCCGGTCTGCCGCGTGGCGACGCTCGGACGTGTGACCGGCGCCGCCTTCGGACAGCGCCGCAAGATGCTGCGCTCCAGCCTCAAGCAGCTGACGCCGATGGCCGAATTGCTTTTGCGCGAAGCCGGCATCGATCCGCAACGCCGCGCCGAGGACTTGTCGGTGACGGAGTTCGCCACCCTTGCCGCCATTCTCGACCGCGGCGGCTGGGAGCGGGCCTAAAGCACCGCCTGCATGTCGCGCACGAAGTCGGAAAGCCCGAGCAAACGATCGCGTTTCAAACGCTCGGCCGTCAGGATGGCGTGAAGCGCGTGCGCACTCTGATCGAGATCGGAGTTGACGATCACGTAGTCGTATTCCGGCCAATGACTGATTTCGGCGGACGCAGCCGCCATGCGCTTGGCGACGATGGCGTCGGAATCCTGTGCCCGCGTCCTCAGGCGTTGTTCGAGAATCTCGCCGGTCGGCGGCAACACGAAGACCCGCACGACGTCGGCCCCCATTTTCTCCGAAAGCTGCTGGGCACCTTGCCAGTCGATATCGAAGAGGACATCGCGTCCGGCATGGATCGCGTCTTCGACGGGCGCGCGCGGTGTGCCGTAGTGATGATCGAACACGCGCGCCCATTCGAGGAGATCGCCGCGTGACTTCATCATCTCGAACGCGTCGCGGTCGGCGAAATGGTAATCGACGCCGTCCCGCTCACCGGGGCGCGGGGCGCGCGTGGTGACGGAAACCGACATTTCGATGTTGCTGTCGGCGGCGAGCAACCGCCGCGCCAGTGTCGTCTTGCCGGCGCCCGAGGGCGAGGAAATGATGAACAGCAAGCCGCGCCGGGCGATGTGAGGCTCGGCGACTGCCGGTGTCTTCGGTGCGTTGGTCGGCTCGGCGGTCATTGCTATTCGACGTTTTGCACTTGTTCGCGGAATTGATCGATCACGGTTTTGAGTTGCAGGCCAAGACGCGTGATATCGACGGCGTTGGCTTTCGAGCAAAGGGTGTTGGCTTCGCGGTTGAATTCCTGGGCGAGGAAATCGAGCTTACGTCCGACGCCGCCGCGCTCGGCAAGAATTTCGTGCGCCGCCGCAACGTGCGCGGTCAATCTCTGGAGTTCCTCCTCGACGTCGGCACGCGTGGCGATCAGCACGGCTTCCTGGTGCAGGCGTTCGTCGTCAAGCGCCGCCGTCGCGTCGATGAGGCGGGCGATGGCATCCTTCAGACGCGCCTTGATGGCGTCAGGCTGGCGCGAAGGAGACTCCTTGACGCTTGCCGCCAGCGCATCGATTTGCGCGATCTGTCCACGAATGACGGTATCGAGCCGTGCGCCCTCCGAGCGGCGCGCTTCAGCCAGATCGTCCAGCGCCGTTCCCAGGCTTTGAATGATGGCGTGCTCACGTGCGGCGCGGATCGCGGCTTCCTCCGGCGCTTGCTCGGCGGCTTCGAGCACGCCTTTGATCATGAGCAATTCGGCGGCTCCGGGCTTTGTTGCGCCGCTCAGTTGCGAGACACGCTCGGCAGCTTTGATGACATCGGCCAAAACATTTTCATTCAGGCGGACGACACCGTTCGTTTGCTGTTTTTCGACCGATAGCGTGAGGGAGATGTTGCCCCTCGAAAAGCGCTTGCCTGTGGCCTCGCGCGCCGGAATTTCGAGCGCGTCATGGCCGGGCGGCAAGCGCAGCCGGACATCGAGGCCGCGGCCGTTGACGCTACGCGTCTCCCACGTCCAGCTCACGCCTTCGGCCGTGCCATCGGCGCGGGCAAAACCGGTCATGCTGGAAATCGTCATTGAGAATTGTCTCGGCTGGAGAGAAGACGCGGCGCGCAACTTAACGGCTCGATGGCGATCCGCCAACCCGCCGTTTCAAAGCCCTCCCCTTTGCGGGCCTTCGCGTACCTCGATCCCTTACTGCCGTTTCGGCTTGCGGACCGGCATCGGGATGTCGGTCACCCCGGGTGATGTCTCCGATGCCGACGATGACGGCTTGTCCTCAGGCGCTACCGGCGCTTGGTTCTGGGCGGCCTTCGTCGCCTTGCCATTTTGCTCGGGCTCGGACGTCTTGGCCTGGGCAGCGCCGCCCTTTCCGCCCGGAATGGGCACCGCATTGTCTTTGTCGTCGTCATCGTCCTGCCGGGCTTTGGCCATCTCTTTTTCGTGCTCGCGCCACTTCTGCACGGCCGCGTTGTGGTCCTTCAGCGTTGCAGAGAACGTGTGCCCTCCCGAGCCGTCGGCGACGAAATAGAGGTCTGACGTTTTTGCCGGATGCAATGCTGCAAGAAGGGCCGACTTTCCCGGGTTGCATATCGGCCCCGGTGGCAGGCCGCTGATCTGGTAGGTGTTGTAGGGCGACTTCGTCTCGATATCGGACTTCGTGATGCCGCGGCCGAGTCCGCCCTGCCCGCCGGCGATGCCATAGATGATCGTCGGGTCGGACTGCAGGCGCATCCCTTTCTTCAGCCGATTGTAGAAGACGGCGGCGACGCGATCGCGTTCGTCGGAACGTCCGGTTTCCTTTTCGACGATCGATGCGAACGTCACCAGCTCTTCGGGCGACTGCACCGGCAAATCGGGATCGCGGCTCTCCCACATCGTGGCGAGGGCCTTTTCCATTTCGGAATGCATGCGATCCAGGATTTCCTGTCGCGATGCTCCTTTAGAAAAATAATAGGTGTCGGGGAGCAGCGACCCTTCCGGCGGCACGCTGATGATCTCGCCGCTGAGGCTCGGCTCCGCCTTCAATCGCTCGACGATCTGTTCGCTCGTCAGGCCCTCCGGCAACGTCGTCTTGTAGAGAATGGATTTGCCTTCCGAGAGCGTGTCGATCACGTCGCGCATCGAGGCATGTTCTTTGATCTGGTACTCGCCCGCCTTCAGATCGTTGTTGCGTTTCGATCCGAGAAACGTTTTCAGCAAATGGCCGCCGACGAACGTCCAGCGGTTGGCGATGACGCCTTCCTTTTCCAGACGCTCGGCAATCGCGATGCGGCCCTCTCCTTTCGGGATGATCACGGTGCGCGGCGCATCGAGCGGCCCGGGACTCTCGAACTGTTCGTAGACGACGAACGATGCGCCGCCGATCATCAGCATCATCACGAGCGCGACCGTCAGAACGCCGCTAATCACGCGGACGAAGCCGGAAATGACGCGCGACGGCTCGCGCGCGTCCAGACCTTGCGGACGGCGCGGCGCGCGGCCCGGCTCGAGACGCTCGGCTGGACTTCGTGCGCCGGCGGTCCGGGAGGTTTTATTCCCGTCCGGGCGTCGTCGGTTCTGACTCATGATCCTGCGAGCAATGTCCCTTGCAGAAGCTGTGCCGACGGCCGAGCATAGCTCAACGCCGCCGCTTCAACAGCTCCCCACCCCGCGCCGACGCTCAACGCAAAATGTGGCAAAACGGGGGAGCTTGACGCGCTTACGCCACGCGGCGCAGCACCAGGCAGGCATTCGTGCCACCAAATCCGAAGGAATTGGAAAGGGCGATGTTGATATCGCGTTTCTTCGGCGTGTACGGGACCAGATCGATCGCCGTCTCCACCGAGGGTGAATCGAGATTAAGCGTCGGCGGCGCGACGTTGTCGCGAATGGCGAGCGTCGAGAAAATGGCTTCGACCGCACCGGCCGCACCGAGCAGATGGCCGATCGCCGATTTCGTCGATGACATGGCGAGCTTGCTGGCGGTGTTGCCGAACAGACGCTCGACGGCTTTGAGTTCGATCTCATCGCCCATCGGCGTCGAGGTGCCGTGCGCGTTGACGTAATCGATCTCGCCCGGACTGACGCCGGCGCGGTTCAACGCCATCTTCATGCAACGATAAGCGCCGTCACCGTCTTCGGCCGGAGCCGTGATGTGGAACGCGTCGGCGGACATGCCGTAGCCGATCACCTCGGCGTAGATCTTGGCGCCCCGCGCCTTCGCGTGCTCATAGCTTTCGAGCACGACGATGCCCGCGCCCTCGCCCATCACGAAGCCATCGCGGTCCTTGTCGTAGGGGCGCGAGGCT
>Ga0182738_1004370_pt1 | contig 15669 bp, 15 predicted proteins | sample eDN5th30CBELigMG_FD_128876 | JGI IMG/M metagenome (GOLD analysis project Ga0182738, IMG submission 128876) | Enriched Miracle-Growth compost microbial communities from Emeryville, California, USA - eDNA 5th pass 30_C BE-Lig MG (version 2)... ... | reverse complement strand
ATTGTTTTTTTTTTTTTTTTTTTTTAAATCTTCTTATTATTATATATTTGTTCATAAAAAATCATTCATTGACTATTATCATTCATTATGCTCAAATTCTAACGAACTAACTATCGAAAACGAAAACTTTTTTGGGGGAGTACACAGAGTGCAGTACAACAAATTTAATACTTTGATATCAATCCATCAATCTGAAATCTTTAAAATTGTTACGAACAAATAAACAGACTATAAAACTTCATTGTTTACTTAGGTTTCCAACTGATACCTCTGCCTCCTCCGATTAATTGGTTCTTAAGGCCTTTGGGGTCAGCCCAAGCAGCATTTAAATAGGAATCATCATTATCTTCATCCAACTTTTTCATCTCTTCTTGCTTCTTGTGATAGAAGGAAAGCATATTCTTATAAGACTCTTGATCAACCATAGGCTCTCTTGCGGGAGCTCCTCCTCCGCTCTTTTGAAGCTTCACAACAATCTTGGTCTTTTCATTCTTTCCGACATAGTCAGCCACAGTTTTTCCTCTTTGGAATTCCTTGCCGGCCCACCAAAGAGAGGTTTCTTGGGGCTTCAAATATTCATAATTGTCTTGTGAGATATTGGAAAAGTCATACTTGTCTTCCAAAATCATTCTTGCAGGTTCCCATTCGGGGAGATTGTGGTAAGCAGGATAAGCAATCATTATAGCTCCTCTCAAGTTATTAATGGGGTCAGTAAGAGCCTTTTTGGTCAAAGGTTGTTTGGCGCTTTGGTTTTCTTTGCTGATAATCTTCTTGGCATTTTCCACTTCAGTCAAAAGGACTTTGGTCAATTCTTCAGACAAAATAATACCAGTTCTATAACGGGATTTGTCTTCATTATATCTTTGGCCAGGGAGTAACTTTATTTCTTCTTTTGCCCCTTTTTCAGGAAGATTGCCCTTCTCATCAGGAACCATTTCAAAAGGAAGACCTCTTGTTTCTTCTGGTTTCAACACACCGTGAGTGGCCAAGTCAGTGATGGAAATGCACAATCTGTCCAACACAATTCTCAAGTTGTTGACTTCAACAAGCTCTTGAATCAAGTCTTCAACTTTGGTGCTTGAGGCTGTCTCAAAAAAGAATTGATCATAATCTGTCTTCTTGTAGTGAATCAACACCATTTCGCCAAACCTTTATAATTGCAAATTTTGAAATATTTTATATAACTGCAAATACACTTGATTTAAATATCAGAATTAAAGCAACATTTAAAATTCAAATTGAATATTCTAGAACCTCCCAACACTACATCTCATTCAAATATTTTTCAACCAAACTCAAACCCCTTCTTTGTAAAAAAAATTTGGCTGTAAAAATTACCAAGAAGATGGAGGATTATGCATTATACAAAATTGGAAAAAAATTTCCTGAAGTTATTTTGTCTTTTCACAAAAATAGAGTTTTAAAAAACCCCAATCTCAAATTCTAAATCCTAAACAAATTTCAGCGTTCCCGAATCCCTTAGTAAATGAATGACATCCATATTTACTTAATTTGTTGGCAATGAATTTAACAAGATATTGTGATACGGCACAATACAACCCAAAATATACAGATTTAATTTCCAAAACTTATTGAAAAACAATTTGGTTATTTCTATTTTTCAATAATGTCTTTGTACTCAGCTCTGCCATTGGGAAATAATGTTACACACCGAAGTCAAAGCGTCCTTCAAAAGTATTCTGATGACTCATCTCCAACTATCAAACGAGACCTTCAAATTGTCGAATCACAAAAGGATCTCAGAATCATTTCAGATCCTAAAATTGAGAAATTCTTGGATTACGTCCTCAAACGTTACTACAGATTCTGGTTTTATGTTCGCGGTATCCCCAAACTTGCAATTCCAATTTTGATCACTGGCTGTCAAAGACTCTTGCAAAATTTGTATATTAAAGGCTGTCAGACTCTTGATGGAAAAGCGCTAGACATTTCAGCCTGCATTGTCTGCAATAACGACTCAACGCTGCATAAAGGAGACACAGAGTTTCGTTACTTGAATTATATTGTCATCGTTTTTGGAATCCTGTTACTCATGACAATCCTCCGAAGAGGAATTGCTGAAGCACATCTTTGTATGAAAATGCTCAAATACAAAATTTTTGTGAGAGCGTCTTGGTATTACTGGGATCATATCCTTCTGATAATTGTCGTTGGCCTTGTTTGCGCAACTCTCAGCTTAATATCTTCAGTATTTCTCGCCAAGGTCAATGCTGAACAAGCTCAAATCACCTGTGATGCCGGTGCTCTTGAAGGCACAAAAATCCAATTAATTCTAAGTGATTTCTCGGATAATCTATGGTTTTGGATTGGTATCTACGCAGCATCTGTGCTTGCTTATTGGCCCATCATTGATTTTCTGATTGACCTCTACGACACTCCCCTTAAAATCTTCATTGAGCCAGAAGATATGTTCCGTCTAAATGGTGAACTTAAAGGTTCAGATAAACTGTTCCATCATCTATCTTTTGTTCAACAAAAGGTCAGACTCCGATATCTTCTCACAGAAATTAATCTCATATTCAAGGAACTAAAAAAAAGACGGCCTTTTCGTGTTGAAAGAGTTCCTGATGAACTCTTAGAAGTTGCCATATTACGCCTTTACAACAAGGGTAAAATGAAGGAATTCAAACAAAAACTCTAGAAAAATTTTTTTTTTAAAATATTTATTTTCCAATTATATCTTTTTTTTATTTGTATTGAAATTTTTTTCCTCCTCTTGAGGTTGAAATGAAATCAATTGTTTTCAAAAACAGAATAAAACAAATCAATAATATGTCAATATATCAAGCTCAATCGAATTCACCACCAATAAACATCTTTATACTTATTCATCCTATTCACAATAAAAAAATTAATAATTCTCCCAACCCTTTTAATAAGGATTTTCTTTAAGAAGTTGGACAGAAATGACATCAAGTTTATCCTTGAAACTTTCGGATTCGAAAATAGCTTTAGCATTATGCAAGACCCATCTCATTAAATCGGCATCGAAAGTTAATTTGTGTTGTTCAGGATCAATGTTGGTAATAATCAAAAAGATATCAACCAAAATATCCATTTCATCAAAAACTTGTTGCATATTAACAGCTTCATCACTATTGAAAAATTAAAAATATTCCTGCAAAATCTCAATTTTACTCTTGTCCAAGGATAAGACCATTCTTCTTTCCAAGAGCTTTAGCTTCATCCAATTCTTTATCAAAATCAGGATCCATGCAGAGTCCTCTTGAAATATTGAAAAGCATACATTTCAACAAACAATTCAATAAATTGACCTTGGGATCAATTAAATATTCCAAAGATTTAGGATTTTCATATTCGAAAACGCAATTTCTTAGGGCTCTAATGCAACCTTGTCTTCTGTTGGGTTCAACGCTAAAAATGTTGTTGACAACACCTTCTAATAATTTAATCTTGGGGTCCATCACAAATTCTCTTGTTTCTTTGACGGCGGTCACATTAGCCAAGATATTTCCGAAAAAGTGGAAAGTGGGTGAAATAACGGGATGATTGAACCAACTCAACATGAAGGAAAAGTTTAATCCGTGGAATTCAGGTTCTCTGTGAAGTTCAAGAATTTGTCTCTTGACCTCGTCGTTTTGGCTCAAATTGGAAAGAAGGAGCAACGAGAGTTGGATCACGGTAAGAAGCTTATCTTCTTTAGCAGTTCTTTCAGCTTTGGTGAGAGAAGCGTATTCGCTGCCTGAGAAGTAACCACTTAGTCTAAAACCCTAAAATGACTCTTACTTCTGCCAAATTTGCTGTATTGGATAAGGAATTCTTTGAGATTGTCGACTATTCTCTGAACACCATTGAGCTCGAGCACTTCATCAGCAAAAGTGGTATCTTGTGAAAAGTTAATCAAGATGGCAAAAGCAGTTTGGTTGAATTCCTAAAGACATTTATTAACCATAAGACTCAGACTACTCAAATTACATCCTCAGCCATACATCTAAGAAGTTGCTTTGTGAGCTCTTGTTGCTTCAACATTTCTCTATTCTCCTTTGTTGCGGTAAGTTGAAGAACAATTTGAAGAGCTTCAGCCTTCACTTTGGGGTTTTGGCTGCTTAAATAAGCAACTAATTGGGTAACTTGTGAGCTTTCCATAGTTTTGTCTTTCTTTTGGATGAATAAATTTTAATTGAGATATAAATTGCAGAATTCTGGCAACTAGATAACTAAATTCACCAGTCAAAAATTGCTTGCCCTAATCTAAGCGAAGTAGAAATAAATTCAACATCGAATTGTCAGATGAGAGAACTTACAAATAAACAAATAAAATGTAAATGATATCTCCACATCATATATATGACAAGGAAAAAAGAGATTAGATTAAATTAAAATTGTCTATTACGGAGGATTCTAGGGGCAATAAGAGTCCAGTTGTAGAGTCCGAGAGTTGTCCAAGCAGCACCGATCTTGATCCACATGCTGAGTTTACTTGACTTGAATTCAATAAATGTTTGTCCATCAATAGCAGGTTGTCCCCAGTTTGTCAAAATCATTGCGACATAAAAGGAAGCAAAAATCATAATAATATGGAAATAGATAAAATTGTTATCCTTGTACATTCTCATGTCGTCTTTAGGTATTTCTTCTTTCTTTACTTGCTTTGCGCTCTCGGCACCTCTTTCTTCATCTCTGTATGCGACTTCTGCGCCTTCGTCATTTGCAAGAGCACCTTGTGCAATAGGAATTCCACCTTCAGAAAGCTCGCTTGAGGTCTTTGCTTTTCCAACGGATGTGTAAATTAAAGCAATGATGATGGCCAGCAGACCAAAGACGATCTGAGCAATTGTTGCGGATTCTTTATCGAGTAAGGGATTACAAGTGTCAGGCATATTGGATAGTCCTGACCATGTCAAGAATGTTGAGTAAGCTGCAACAACTCCTGTTGTCAACAATGAGCCACTGGGGTGAGTTTTGATAAAAATAAAGAGAGTAGCAAGAGCAATCAGGCCTAATGTCACACTCACACCCAAAGTTCCGACTCCACATCCTTTAAACCACATGTATGATCTCACGATCCCGTAGCCTGCAGCTCCATACAAAATGAGTGAAAATCCCATAAGAGGATACATGTAACCAGTCTTTCCAGCGTCGTACTTCTTCACCCAGGCACCTCCCCATTTGTACGATAAATCAATAATCATTATGATTTGGAAAAACAAAAAAACTAAGCTCAGCACCATAATGACTTTTGAGTAGGTTTCAAAAACAGAGTTCTTGACAAAAAAGAAAGCAATAAAACTCACGACTACCAACAAAATCTTGAAAATCCACACTCCTTCGTTAAATCTCTTGGAACAGCCGTTTCTGAATAAAAGCCAAAACAGCACAAATACATGTAGCACAACCAAAGCCAAACTTATTCTGTAGACTGCTGAAATCCCAAAGCATTGCTGGTCCTGGTCTTCGGGGCATTGGCCATACTCTTTCAAAAACTTCACAATCACATTTGATGAAACAAGCACATGTGAAATTCCATAAAGAATCACCAATGCTATTGTCACAAATATTCCGTCTAAAATCAGATAACTGAGTCGAACCTGCTGCTTCAAAGATGCCCCGACACATTCGGTGCAACCTTTGCATACACAGCAACTGAAACAAGTGGCTAAGCTTGTACACATTATTCCGGTTATAGTAATTTAGTAGTAAATGATAAACTATTAACGGAGTGTGAAATTTAAATATCTCTACATTTGCATACCACCTATAAATAGAAGTGTTACTATAGAGATAATTTCGCACGAAATTCAACTCCCTCAGAAATCAGACTCGAACATAATTTTACAAATTTGATAGAGTCTAATTTTCTTTCACTGCATCGACTAGAATAGACATTTTTAGTTGATTGAAATTCACCTAAAAATCTCTGGAAAAATCTATAATTTGAATCTGGTCAAGATTGAAATATATTGAAAAAAAAAATATGGAAAAAATTTTTATTCAAGCAACTTGGAAAACAAACTTTTTAAAAAACCCACATACTTCACTCTAAAAAAACATCCTTTGATTTGATTGAATTTTTGGTTCTTTAATCAATCAGTCAGAAATCAAAAAAACTTTTCACATATAATTTTCACCTCACCTCACCTCTCCTGAAAGTTCAGAATCTCATCAAAGAGATCATTTTTTTAAAAATTATCTCTCGAACAAAGTTCTTTTTTATAAGGCATAATTTGGCGGCAAAATCTATGAATGCAAAAACATACACAAATCAAGAAATAAATAATTTCATTAACTAATTCCCCGCTATATTCATCATCTTATATAAAACAGGAATCTCGTGTTTAAATTATAATTTATCTTAAATTTCCAGCATGTTACGTTTATTGCTCTTTGTGTCGGCCTTGGTGTTTGGAACCATCGCGTTTTCCATTCCAGGTGTTTCAATTAAAGTAAAAAATTCTTTCCAACCAAAAATGCTAAGCCAACTAGAATTATGCTCCCAAAGAAAAGATCACTGTGTACGCAAATGAATTGGATTCTGTCAAAACCCAACTCAATTTCAAATACTATTTCCTCAAATTCTGTGAACCTAAAAACCATAACACCAAAAATACCAATGAAAATCTTGGAAGCAAACTCTTAGGAGAAAGCACTCAAGTCACTCCCTATATTGTATCTTTTGAAATCCTACTCTCAACCAACTCTATCAAAGGTTCAAATGAATGAAGAAGGTGATTGTCAAAAACTCTGCGAAGTCGACTTCGAACCTGAAGACGTCAAAAACTTTGCTTGGATGATTGAAAGAGAATATTACGCAAATTTGTAATCCCAACTCTCCTCTCTCAAATAAATTTATCCCTTTAGAGTTATCGATAATCTTCCTGCAATCTACAAAGTAGAGAGCCCAAGTGGAGCCGTTAGTCCTCACGTCGGATTCCCACTCGGAGGAAAAGTTGAACAACCTTCTACCAGAAAAGGGGTAATTCTCAATCAATTTATAAACTTGCTCTAATCATTTCAAAGAAAGAGGAATATTACATCAATAATCATTTGACCCTCAAAATTGAGTATTATAAAGTTGCCGGAACAAACACCAGCAGAATCGTTGGTTTCACTGTCGAACCTAGAAGGTATTCAGTTTTTCACAAATTGACTTTTTCTCATCCTTTCCTTCTAGTCTCGCTTATAAGAATACGACTCATGGTTATTGCGATGTCCATACGAAAGTTGGTGAGTTTGCTGAGCCTCAAAAATTAACAAAAGGAAAAGTGTTTTTCACTTATGATGTGAAATTCATCGTAAACCAACAAAAATTCCAGCCCTCTTTTTTAACATTTTTCAATCAGGAAAGCACAAAAGCTTTTGGCTCAAGATGGGATACTTATAAACTTCTGGGTAATGAAGAGATCCATTGGTGGTCTATCTTGAACTCCTTCTTCATCAACCTTATCTTGACCCTCGTTATTGGTTATATCATGAAAAGAACTGTTGGTAATGATATCAGACAATACAATGAGGTAAAATCTCAACCAATCGCCTCCAACTAAAAATTGAATAGCTCAGAACCTCAGAAGACATTCAAGAAGATAGAGGATGGAAACAACTCTCTAGAGATGTTTTCAGACCTCCAGGCAAAGCTCTCTTGTTGTCTGCTTTAATCGGAACTGGTGTTCAAGTTGGAACCATGTTCTTCTTAACTTTGGTCTTCTGCTGTCTCGGATTCGTTGAACATAGCTATAGAGGAAATCTCTTGACCACTGTGCTTCTCTTCTATACATTCATGGGAATGTTTGCTGGATACTATTCTGCAAGAATCTACAAAATGTTTAACGTAATAAATTCACTTTCCAAATCACTCAAGCTTCAAGGGCCCTCATTGGATCAAATGTACCTTGGTGACCGCCATCTTATACCCTCTCATCAATTTCATCATTTTCTATGCCATTAATATTATGCTTGTCTTTGAAGAATCCTCCGCTGTAAACATCTCCCTTTGAAACCTTCCTAACAATCGTAGCTTGATCCTACTACTATTCTTGCCCTCGTCGCTTTATGGTTCGGTATTTCAATTCCTCTCGTTTTCTTGGGCAGTCTCATCGGATATAAAAAACAAGCCATCCAAAACCCCAGCAAATATAACCCTATTCCTAAGTTCATTAAGCCCCAACCATGGTACCTCAATGCTAATGTCCTCTGCTTACTTGGTGGTCTCTTGCCTTTCGGGTATTATCTTTATCTAAACGAACAACTCCTAAATTGTATTCTAGATCCGTCTTTATTGAATTGGTCTTTATTATGATGTCTATCTGGAGACACTCATTCTATTATCTCTTCGCTTTCCTTTTCGCTGTCTTGTTAATCTTGATCATCACCTCCGCAGAAATCTCTATTGTCATCACCTACCTCCAACTTTGCAAGTAATATATTGGGAATTCCTCAGACTTATCCCATTTTAGTGGAAATCATAGAGTATGGTGGAAATCATTCTTTAATACAGGATCAATTGGGCTCTATATTTTCTGCTATTCAATCTTTTACTATTACACTGAGCTCGAGATAATAAGATTCTCTTCGATTATCCTGTATTTCGGCTATATGTTTGCCGTTAGTTTCACATTTTTCATCTTCTGCGGAACAGTTGGTTTCTTGGCAAGCTATTGGTTCATTAGAACTATCTATGCATCCATCAGAATAGACTGAATCAATCGAATTAATTTGTCGTGATTGTTTATAACGAACGATACAAATTTATTTTCTTGTGTGTGTTTAATGATTCAAAAAATTTACAAAAAATTCAAGCATCTCTAGACTTATAAAATAAATACACTTATGGAATGGTGAAATAACACAAACACAAAATAAAGTAAGAGAAAAAAAATTTTTTGAGAAGTAATATTACACTAAAAAATTTTTAAGCTAAATTTTTCTTTGAGGATTAATTCTTCTGTAATTGACCACTTTTCTATACACTTCTTCAATCCATTGTTGAATCGAAACTGTTATTTGCGATATCCTATCATGAATCATTATTTTCATAAAACTTTCTCAAAGGTTTACCAATCTTGATTATTTGTAAATATTGGAGATAATTGTTGAAGAGTAAATGCTCCAATGACAATTTCAGGATCGTCTGGATTTAAATCCTCATCAGCAACGCTTGGATCTTTTCATGTGAGAATTTCAACAATAAAGTTTCTTCTTTACCAATAATTAAAGGACGAGTTGTCATTAAGGGTAATCTTGAAGGATAAGAATTTACAATGGGAACCTTTCTATCCCAAATTGAGTAAACCAATCGATAAAGCACAGAGCCCAAAACTTTAAAGTTCCTATAAAATCATTATTTCTTTACATTCAACCACTTTATTACAGAAGTGCTTGATCATTCAAGTTCTCTTGGTACCAGCCTCTCACGCCCAGAATTAATTTGTACACCAGAATTCTAATCAACAGATTCACCGTAATAATCATTTGTGATTGATCTTTAGAGATATTCCTTGGGATGTTATTTAAAAACTACTCCTTTTAAAATTCTTCTTACGTTATTCTGCCATAGGTGTTGAATTCAAGTCTCATCACTTCAAAGTTGGAGAAAATGTTACTTTGAGCGTAAATCTCCTTTAATGAAATGCTTGCCAAGTACTCCAGATCAACAGGACTCATAGGATTTGCCCTCATGTTCAAAGTCATCTCATCAAACAATGTTGTTAATTTATGTTGAACAAGTTTGGCACGAGTTGATTTTATTTGAACTGAAAGAGTTTCTTGTGATGGATCCAATTCCACGAAATCATATGATAATGACTGATCTTTCAACAACTAAAGATGAATCAAGTTAGTTCAAATCAGTCCCAAAATTGTATTACGTTATTAAAGCTTCCTTCACAAAGGTCAAAAACCCATCCAGTTAATCCTCTGAGGGCTTCACTTTGTGTATCAAGTAATCCTTTCAACTGTTGATTCTTTCGAGCCAAAATCTTTCTGACAATATCATTTTCAAGCAATACTGGATACACCATTGTCCAAAGAATCTTTTTCAAACAATTTCTTGCTTCCCTAGCCCTAGAATAATTGTAGTAATTTCCTTGATCCTGATCCAAGTTTCGACTATATGTTGGATCCTCCTCGCCATCATCATCATAAACACTTCTCTGACTTCTAGCATTGCTACTTGAACGACGACCATCTCGATTACTTCTTGCTCTGGCAGAACTAATTGAAGAATTATTCTCTGCATCATGTGAAATCAAATTATATACTCTCTATTTGATCTCTTGTCTCGATGGGTAATTGCCAATGGGTGATAAATTCCATGTCTACAGACGCCATCAACCTTGAAGCATTTCGGACAAATATATTGCGGCATTCCTCCCAAGCCTAAAATTTTTCTCAAGTTTCTCAAATAATATTCACATTCTTACCTGAGAGAGGATCATAGATATTTGTGTTATAAGGTGGCATGTAGAGAGGAGGCCTACCGGCATTGGCCATAATGCTATTACTCAACATTTGGCCCTGAGATAACAATTCAATCTTTTGATTTTGCTTCAACAACTTCATCTTCAGTTTGGTTTCTTTTTTATATTCTCTCAATCTGTCGTCCACTTCTTTCTGAATCAAACTTTGTGTCTCCATCTTCCTATTAAGATCGTCCAATAATCGGTTCTGCTGAATTAGCCCTTGATTCAAATCACGATTCTCTAGATGAACTAGGCTCTCATTAAGATAGATTTTCAATGAAATCCATACTTGGACCAGGATAACTGGGGTATTCGATCGGGACCACTGATTTCTATTTCATCAAGTCAGATTTTCATCCAATTCTTAAATATACTCTGCCAAAAAATGCTAGTTGATCATTGAGTCCATTTGTTGCGGCATAGCTATCCAGAAGATGGTCTACTTCACTCCCATATACATATCCGTCGTTATTTTTTGTAATATATTGAGGAACAGAAGGATAGCTTCTCATATTTGGAATTCTAAATAAATCTTTTTTAATATACCAACCCAAAACTCTTACGGTGGGAGATTTATACCTCCTTGGCTCTGATAACGATCTCTGGAGTACCCTCTTGAAGATACTTCCGATGCCGATGTCGATGGCAAAGAATATGTACTATTGTTCCTTTGTTGATAGACTGGCCTTTGGTATTCGACCTGAAAAATAAGAACTCTTAAACAACTCGGACTGGTACCATTGATCTTCCAACATTGCTGAAAGCCCCTCCTCTTTCACGCGATTGGTGTCTTATTGGAGGATAATTGTTGCCATATGAATTTGAGTACATTCAACTCTATTATTCAATAAAAATATAACAATGTTGGTCTAATTTTCAAGAAATTCATTTGGGGAATTTTACATTGAAAAGTCTCTTGGTGCTGACTTAAAAAAAAATATTTCCTCTTTCCTCCCTTAGTCAAAACCGCCCCCGAGAAAAAGCAACTGATAAATAAATAAACTCTCTCTTTGGAATGAGGGGGAAAAAAAATTATCTCGCTGAACAGCTCTCAATGATCAAGAATGCATAGCTCAATTCAATTGGAGGAGACCAAGAGGAAGAAAATGTTGGAAACCAAATAAAACAGATCCATTTTATATATCCATTATTAAGGACGAAAAATTAAACCTTTCAACATATTGAAAATAAAATGTAAAGCAACAAAAACAGTATGTAAATCTAAATCTAAGACTAAAACAACCCCATCCCTTAATTCATCCATTTTTCCAAAAGGGTTTATGAATCTCAGACCAGCCGCCAGAGAAAAGGCGACTTTCGAGTCAAGGAAGCATCGCATACATAACGTGAGAGAGAGGGAGGAAAATTATTGGAGAAAACATTTTTCAATACTTCTTTAGCATGATACTCTCGCAATAAATAATTTTATTAAATAAAACTTCTTATACACATGATATGGTAAAGTACCAGCAAAGAGATTTATCTTGGAGGATATTTATCAGAGATTGGTTGAATCTTTCCTTCTTCAAGGTTCAATTTTGCTCGTAACGTGACAAACATTGTATGAATATCTAAAAGGAATTAGGTGTACTTGCAACTCCTATTTACCAATTTTTTGTTGATTACTTAACGATTTTGATACAGCTTCAAAATCCTTTATTTCAGGAAGATGTTCTAATACTTTCAATGCTAAAGCAGCATCACTAAAAACATCAAATCAACCGCTTCCAAAATCAATATTTACGTATGGGAAAGTTCGTGAACTGTTGAGATGATATCTGATAACAATTCAGGTGAAATTCCATCAGAAAATATAGCACTGAAATCTTGAGGATTGGCTTGATTAGTAAAGAAATTCTCCATAACTGAAATATCATTCTTGATGCCCTTCCAGACACTCAAGAATTCAATTGAGTCTCCAACAGGCCCAACAATTCCTCCTTCTTGTATACCTGTTGCTTCTGGTTCCTAACAAAGGAGCATCGATTTTAAATATTCATTTCATCAATTTCTACTTGCTTATCGCCTCCAAAACTCTTTGAAGAAAGAGATTTCTTCAATATGGACTTTCTGGGCTTTTGATTGAGATGAATATTAGCAGGAGATTCAGGCTCATCATCAACTTCTTCTTTAGAGTCGACCTTAAAGTGCACTGTCTGGTTTGGATCTTCAGGCTCTTCCTGATTCACCTCCTCGTGCTTAATTATATTCCCATCAATATCCTTCAAAGAATTGAATTCCGGACTTGCTGGTTTTTTGTCTAGAACCGCTTTAAAAAAACCCTCATTACGTTTTTTTTTGCTCACCTGTATTTGGGTCTGCTTCTTTATTTTCTTCATCTCCTTGAAAGTCCTTTCCTAAGCCTTGGGCTTGAAGATTTTCGTCAAGGTTGTCAATTGAGCTCTTGCGAGCATTTTCGCTCTAAAAGATTAACCATTGTTTTCCCTTGTAAAAAATTACATTTTGAGCATTGGTGCTCGTGCTGTTTTCCACCTTGTTTTCCTGCTTAATAACTAATTTGTTCAACTTAAAGTATCAAAGGACACGATACCAGATTCTTTCTCTTTTAACTCGGACATATTTAGATTTGTAATTCCTTTATGTTTTAAAATTCGAATTAATTAATTTATAACAAATTAATAGCAGTAAATTTTGCACTGGTATTTCTATATGATTTGTATTATACTCAAGTCAAATCAATAGATTCAGCAACAATTGACTATTTATTTATTCTCTTTCAAGGGCTTATTCGCAAAAAGACTCTTCCGAGCTTTTCTCGAAGGTTTCTCAAGGATAAGGGGGCTATCAATATTATTATATATTTCTGAACCAAATCCTTGAGAAGCTGGAAAAATATACTCGATATTGTTATGTGTGAAATAATAAGTAAAGTTGGAGACTTTATCGAACCCAACCTCCAAGTGATTTGATCTCCTTGACGTCAGAGCTATCCTCGCCTGAAATTGAATCAATCTTGCAACTCTCCTAAAGCGCATCAATGGGGTCAAATTTTTCTCAATCGCGTTCACTCTTATTTTGGGTTTTTCTTCGCCTTTCTTTAAAGATTTCTCCGACATGCTTGGGTTATCTGCCTTCTGTTCTTGAAATTTTGCGGCTTTTTCTTGGACTTCTTTGCGCAAGAATCGGGCCCTTCTATTTCTCCTCACAAACTTCTTGCAAAATTCTTCATGATTTAACAAATATTCCTGAAGAAATTGTTCTTTGTGGATAACAAAGTGGAGTTTGGGGCAATCCCTTGCTAAATGGCCTTGGCTCTGACAAGAATAACAAGCCACAAGAATCCAGCTCAGATTGCCAATGATTGTCACTTTGTCTTTTTTCTCGCAGTACTTCTCCTTTTCTTCTGGAAATGAATCCAGCAACAAGAGAAATTTTTCTCGATTTACATAATACAGAGAAGAAAAATCTATTGCTCTCGCACTTGCTGTCCTTTCCATTCCTGTAAAAAATCCAATCTCCCCAAAACAATCGCCAACGCCCAAGTTTTTTATTCTAGTCTCAGAATTCAGCATAAAAATTTGAATCTTCCCAGAATTTATATAATACAATGATAAGTCATCTACCGAACCTTCCTAGAAAAAGGATTATTTTCAATGATTATCTTTCAAGTATTTACCAGGAACACTGTATCTTCAGGACTCAGCATTTTTTCTTCCATAATATTTATGACTTTTCGCAAAAAGACTCCTTCAAAATCTCGGAAAAATCTCTTCTCCAACAAAAATTTCCCCATGGCTTCAAACAACAGTTCTTCCCGAAAAGCTTCATTCAAATATTTGTGAATGACTTTCTGATGATCATTCAAAGAACTTTCATTCTCACCAGTGTATTTCAGATAAGTTTTCACCCGCATTTGAAGCCAGATTGGAACTTGATGCTTCCTCATATAATTTGTAATCAATAATATCGAATCTCTCTGAGATTCTGAAATTTGGTCATCTCCAGTTAATATTGAATTTACTTTGTTCATTGTATAGGCAAATAAAACACCACTGATCACGTTTGTCACTGTACTCATTGTCGCTTCTAATGGTGTGATTGGAACACTGTCACCGTACCCAACTGTTGTCATCGTCAAAGTTGCCCAATAAAGGGAAGACACATATTGAACATAAGTGGATTGGTCAGCAATTCCCTTTTTTGTCAGCCACGTTGTTTCATACATCGTCCCCTCTGAGACAGCCAAAAAATGCCATATGCATCCCAGCCAGTGAGCAAATGTAAAAACAACCATAATCACCTTAAAAATGTCCAAGATCCAAGCAGGCAGCGTAAAATATGATTGAAAAATCTCCAATACTCTTCTGAGTTTTGCTAGTCTTAAAAGCTTCACAACTTTTATAAACCTGAAAATTCGCAAAAGCTTTACTATTGAAGCTGAATGCTTCAAAACCCCAGTATTTGATGACGACGATGATGAACTAACAGTATCCTCATCGGGTAGGATCTGAGTATAAGGAAAAGATGCAACCAAATCTATCCAGAACCAGCATTTTAGATAGTTTTTAGCAATCGCTCCTTTTGCATATACCACATTTCCTTTGTCATAATAAGCCGTATAAAAATTGAGACAGATATCCATCAAGAAATATGCATCCATTATCTGTTCAAAATTGCTCATAAACGTTGTATCCTCAATGCTGAAAGATATTTTAAAAGGTGTCAATATCATCTCATATACAATAAAAAAGGCTGCACTTATATCCCAAACCATCTTGTACGAGTTATCTGGAGAAATAGGAGTACTCAAGTAAACCTTAATCTTATTCAATTTCTTCAAGAGTTTCTCCTTTGTGCTCATTTGCAGTAATCTTGGATCCTTTCCAGTAAATTTAAAAGATAAACTCTGCATTTTTCGCAAATGTGTTGAAGCAAACAATGCCTCTTTTAATTGAGCTTTCTCATGCTCCTTCTCATCATCTTTATTTCGGAGCCAAGGCTTTTTCTCAAAGCTGATGGTTTTATCCTTCAAGATTCTAAGCTGATGCTTGCTCAAGTTTATTTGCAAATTATGCTGAGTTTTTTTCCGGAAAAGCTTGTTTGAAAGAACTGATTGTTTTAGAGCTTTCCAAGTGTTTTGCAGATATTGAGAGAATTTCAGGTTCTGATTATTAATAGTCTTTTTTGTTTGTAGAGTCATTCCTCTCCAAATTCTTGGATTGATGATTGGAGTCAATGTTGCTTTTCTCTGTTTCAGTAGTCCAGACTGCAT
>Ga0182738_1004369_pt1 | contig 15670 bp, 14 predicted proteins | sample eDN5th30CBELigMG_FD_128876 | JGI IMG/M metagenome (GOLD analysis project Ga0182738, IMG submission 128876) | Enriched Miracle-Growth compost microbial communities from Emeryville, California, USA - eDNA 5th pass 30_C BE-Lig MG (version 2)... ... | reverse complement strand
ATGTGGAGCTGGATGCTCAACGATCAGTTCGGCATCATCAACGACGTGCTGATGAATCTCGGCATCATCTCGAGCAAGATTGCCTGGACCGCCAATCCGGATACGGCGATGTTCGCGGTGCTGCTGGTGGATATCTGGAAGACCACGCCCTTCATGGCGCTGCTGATCCTCGCCGGCCTGCAGATGGTGCCGGGCGATATCTACGAGGCGGCCCGGATCGACGGCGTGCATCCGGTCAAGGTGTTCTTCAAGGTGACGCTGCCGCTGATCCGTCCGGCGCTGATGGTCGCGGTCATCTTCCGGATGCTCGATGCGCTGCGCATCTTCGACCTGATCTACGTGCTGACGCCAAACAACTCCCAGACCAAGACGATGTCGGTCTATGCCCGCGAGAACCTGTTCGATTTCGACAAGTTCGCCTATGGCTCGGCCGCCGCAACCTTCCTGTTCCTGATCCTGGCGGTCATCACGGTGGTCTACATCGTTGTCGGACGCGTCAATTTCGATGGAGGCCGATAATGCTCTGGGCCCTCACCAAGCGGACGGCTTTCTATGTGCTGGTCCTGCTTATCGTCTTCATCTCGGTTTTCCCGTTCTACTATGCGATCCTGACCTCGTTCAAATCGGGCACGGACCTCTTCCGGATCGATTACTGGCCGACGTCCTTCGCACTCGACAACTACATATCGGTGCTGACCACGGGCAGCTTCGTGCGTAACCTCGGCAATTCGCTGCTGGTTTCGACCGTGGTGGTGGCGATTTCCCTGCTGCTCGCGGTGACGGCGTCCTTCGCGCTCGCCCGCGTCCGCTTCCGCGGCCGTTCGCTGCTGCTCTTCACCATCCTGTCGGTCTCGATGTTCCCGCAGATCGCGGTGCTGGCCGGCCTGTTCGAGATCATCCGCTTCTTCGGCATCTTCAACACGCCGCTGGCACTGATCTTCGCCTACATGATCTTCACCCTGCCGTTCACGGTCTGGGTGCTGACCACCTTCATGCGTGACCTGCCGATCGAGATCGAGGAAGCCGCGATCGTCGATGGCGCGTCGCCCTGGGTGATTATCACCAAGGTGTTCATGCCGCTGATGTGGCCGGCGCTGGTGACGACGGGCCTGCTCGCCTTCATCGCCGCGTGGAACGAGTTCCTGTTCGCCCTGACCTTCACCTCGTCCAACGCCACCCGTACCGTGCCGGTCGCGATCGCCTTGCTGTCCGGCGCCAGCCAGTACGAAATTCCCTGGGGCAACATCATGGCCGCATCGGTCATCGTCACCGTGCCGCTGATCGTTCTGGTGCTCATTTTCCAACGCAAGATCATTTCCGGCCTCACCGCCGGCGGTGTGAAGGGCTGATCGAATGAATGAAATTGTTTCCGGTGGCGTGATCGCCTCGCACGCCGCCGATGCGGACTGGTGGCGTGGCGCGGTCATCTACCAGATCTACCCGCGCTCGTTCCAGGATACGGATGGCGATGGCGTCGGCGACCTGAAGGGCATCGCGGCCCGGCTGGATCACATCGCCTCGCTCGGCGTCGATGCGATCTGGATCTCGCCGTTCTTCAAGTCGCCCATGAAGGACTTCGGCTACGACGTATCCGACTATTGCGCCGTCGATCCGCTGTTCGGCACGCTGGAGGATTTCGATCATCTGATCACCGAGGCGCATGCGCGCGGCATCAAGGTGACGATCGACCAGGTCCTGTCGCACACCTCGGACCAGCACGCCTGGTTCAAGGAAAGCCGCTCGTCCAAGACCAACGCCAAGGCGGACTGGTTCGTCTGGGCCGACGCCAAGCCGGACGGCACGCCGCCTAACAACTGGCTGTCGATCTTCGGCGGCTCGGCCTGGGAATGGGACACCACGCGCTGCCAGTATTACCTGCACAACTTCCTCACTTCGCAGCCCGACATCAATTTTCACTGCATGGCGGCGCAGGATGCGCTGCTCGACTCGGTCGAGTTCTGGCTGAAGCGCGGCGTCGACGGCTTCCGCCTCGATACGGTGAACTTCTACGTCCATTCGCAGGGACTGGAGGACAACCCGCCTTCCAGGCTCGAGGACCGCAACTCGCCAGAGGCGCCCGCCGTCAATCCCTATAACTGGCAGGATCACATCCACGACAAGAGCCAGCCGGAAAATCTCGAATTCCTGAAGCGCCTGCGCGCGCTCCTGAACCGCTATCCCGGCCAGATGACGGTCGGCGAGATAGGCGACGGCCCGCGCTCGCTCAAGACCATGGCAGCCTATACCGCCGGCGGCGACAAGCTGCACATGTGCTACACCTTCGACTTCCTGAGCCCGATCTTCACGAAGGAACATTTCGTCAATCGGATCCAGGCCTTCGAGGCGATCGTCGGCGACGGTTGGCCCTGCTGGGCCTTCTCGAACCATGACATTGTTCGCCACGTCACGCGTTGGACGCATGATGGCGAGTTCGATGCGGTTGCGAAGCTCGCCGCCGGCATTCTCCTGTCCTTGCGCGGCTCCGTCTGCCTCTACCAGGGCGAGGAACTCGGCCTGACCGAAGCCGACATCGCCTATGAGGATCTGCAGGATCCCTACGGCATCCGCTTCTGGCCGGAATATAAGGGCCGCGATGGCTGCCGCACGCCGATGGTGTGGGAATCAAACGGCACCTATGCCGGTTTCTCCTCCGCCAAGCCCTGGCTGCCGGTACCCCAGGAGCATGTCGCCCGGGCGGTCAACCGCGAGACCTCCGACCAGGCATCGGTGCTGACGCATTACCGCAAGATGATCGCTTTCCGCCGCGCCCATCCGGCACTTCGAGACGGCTCGATCGCCTTCGTCGACTCGCCCGACAACGTCTTGGCCTTCATCCGGGAGGGCGCGGGCGAGAAGGTGCTCTGCGTGTTCAACCTCGGCAGCGCCAGCGCCAGCTTTGCGGTCCCGGCCGGGATCGATGTCACGGCGCTGCTGAATAGCGGCTTCGCGGGATTGCTCGACGCTTCGGGCCGCACCGTCGAGCTCGGCGGACGCGACGCATTTTTCGGCAAGATCGCCTGAAACAAGAGAACGGGCACGGGAGAGAACAACATGGCCGGCTTGCTGCTACGCGATATCCGGAAGGCCTATGGCAACGTCAAGGTGCTGCACGGCATCGATCTCGACATCAAGTCGGGTGAGTTCGTCGTCTTCGTCGGTCCGTCGGGCTGCGGCAAGTCCACGCTCCTCCGCCTGATCGCCGGACTGGAGGACATCACCTCCGGCACGCTGCAGATCGACGGCAAGGTGGTGAACCAGCTCGCGCCGTCGAAGCGCGGCATCGCGATGGTGTTCCAGAGCTACGCGCTCTATCCGCACATGACCGTCTACGACAACATGGCCTTCGGCATGAAGCTCGGCGGCGGCGGCAAGGAAGAGATCGACCGCCGCGTGCGCGAGGCGGCGAACGTGTTGCAGATCACGCCGTATCTCGACCGCCTGCCGAAGCAGCTTTCCGGCGGCCAGCGCCAGCGCGTCGCCATCGGCCGCGCCATCGTGCGCGATCCCAAGGTGTTCCTGTTCGACGAGCCGCTTTCCAACCTCGACGCGGCGCTGCGCGTGCAGACCCGCATCGAGATCAACAAGCTGCATGAGCGCATGGCCGGCGTGACGATGATCTATGTCACGCATGACCAGGTCGAGGCGATGACGCTGGCCGACCGCATCGTCGTGCTGAATGCGGGCCGGGTCGAGCAGGTCGGCGCGCCGATGGAACTCTACCACCACCCGGATAATCTGTTCGTGGCGAAGTTCCTCGGTTCGCCGTCGATGAATACCATTCCCTGCGTGATCGAATCCGGCGGCGCCAATCCAATCGTTCGCCCGAATGGCTGCGACGCGATCCGCGTCCAGGCTTCGATTCCGGAAAGCGCGGCCGGCACCAAGGGCACCTTTGGCGTCCGCCCCGAGGATCTCGAAATTACCACGGGCGACGACGCGATCTTCCGCGGCACCATCGACATCGTCGAGCAACTCGGCGAGGTGACGCTGATCTATGTCGATATCGGCACCGAAGAGCCGATCGTCGCCAAGCTCGAAAACGACATTCCCTTCACCAAGGGCGAGACCATCGCGCTGACCTCGCCGCTCCGGCATCTGCAGGTCTTCGACGAAAAGGGCGTCGCCTATCGCCGGACCTGAGCCGACACTACCGGCCCATCGCGGGACTTGCATGACAGGGACGGGCTTGCGTTAACTGTCATGCAAAGGTCTCGCCCACGCGAGTGCGGGGGGCGGATCGGTGACGCCGCCCCACGGACGGGCGATGTGGGTCACAAAGAAGCGAGGCTGCCATGACGCTCACGCTCTACATGCATCCCCTGGCGTCCTACTGCCACAAGGCGCTGATCGCATTCTACGAGAACGACACGCCGTTCAAGCCGCATTTCCTCGATCTCGCCGACCCGACCGTGCGGGCGGAATTCAACGCGCTCTGGCCGGTCGGCAAGATGCCGGTGCTGCTGGATCATCGGCGCGAACAGACGGTGCCCGAAGCGACGGTGATCATCGACTATCTCGACACCTACTATCCGGGGCCGACGCGTTTCGTTCCCGAAGATCCCGAGCGCGCCTGGCAGACCCGGCTCTCCGACCGTTTCTATGATCTCTACGTGCATGAGCCGATGCAGCGGATCGTCGGCGACCGGTTGCGTCCGGATGGGAGCAAGGATCCCTTCGGCGTCGAGGCGGCGAGGGCGACGCTCCGGACCGCCTACGACATGCTCGAGAAGCAGATGGAACAGCGTTTCTGGGCGATGGGAGAAACGTTCTCCCTTGCCGATTGCGCGGCCGCGCCGGCGCTGTTCTACGCCGACAGGGTGCAGCCCTTCGGCGAGACGCATCCGGCGCTGGCCGGCTATTTCGGCCGGCTGTTGGACCGGCCCTCCTATGCGCGGGTGCTCGAAGAGGCCAAGCCGTATTTCGACATGTTCCCAGGCTAGCGGAAGCGGCCTCGGCATGGTCGACGCTGGGCCCGTTTGGAGCGGCCATTTGCCCGCTGGTCCTCCGCTATCCAGGCGAACTCGTGAAGCCAGCGACGCCTACGCTTCGGGTGGGGTCTCGCGCTCGATGAATTCCAGCCGGTTGCCAAAAGGGTCGTTGAGATAGAAGCGTCGACAGCCAAGGAGCGGCTCGTCGTCTTGCGGCGCCTGCCCATGGGCGACCAGATGTTGCCGGAATTTCTCGAGATCGCGTACGAGGAGGGCCGGATGCGCCTTTCTGGCCGGTCGAAAGTCGTCTTCGATACCAAGATGCAGCTGGCGGTCGCCGGTCTGGAACCAGACACCGCCCCGACGTGCCAGATTGGCCGGCTTGGCCACTTCCGGCAGGCCCAGCAGTTCGCCGTAGAAGGCGCGTGCTTCGTTTTCGCCGCCTGACGGCATGGCGAGTTGGACATGGTCGAGGTCGACGATCGGCATGCGGCATCCTCGGGCACGGCAAGATCCGGGACGATGTGCGCGCCCCGGAGACGTTCGTCAGCCGTCGATCTTGAACACGTTTTCTGCCACGCCCGCGACGTCGAGTGCGACGGCGAACAGGCCGCCGGCGAGGCGTTCCAGCGGACCATCGCCGCCCTGCGCCGTGGTGATATAGAGCGTCTTCAGATCCGCGCCGCCAAAGGTGCAGTTGGTGATGTTGGAGACCGGCATGTCCAGGACCCGGTCGACCTTGCCGTCGGGCGTGATGCGGACGATGCAGCCGCCATGATAGCGGCAGTTCCAGACATGGCCTTCGCTGTCGATCTGCGAGCCGTCGGGCGCGCCGCGGTCAAAGCCCTGGAACCAGACGGCCGGGTCGCTGACCGCGCCCGTCGCCGGGTCGTAGTCATAGGCCCAGATCTCGTTCTTCATCGTGTCGCCGGTATAGAAGCGGTTGCGCGACAGATCCCAGCACATGGTATTGGAGATGCCGATCGCCGACCGGATCGTCTCGCTGGCGCCGTCCTTGGTCACGCGGTAGAGGCCGCCCAGCGCGTCGTCGGTGATGTCGACGCCGGAGCCGTCCGGGGCGACATTGTTGAACATCGAGCCGACGACCAGATTGCCAAAGGGATCGGGCCGGCCATCATTCAGCCGTGCCTTCGGTGTGTTCTTCTCGGGATAGGCGAAATCGGCGCGGGCATCCCTGGCCGGCTGCCAGAGGATTACCTTGGAACCCAGGGCGAGAATCAGGGTGCCGGGCCGATCGGTCAGGCCGATCGTGGTCACCGGCTCATCGAACAGCCAGGTCTGCGTGGCGCCGGTCGCCGGATCGTAGCGATGGACGAGGAAACGGTTGATGTCGGTCCAGTACACGGCCTGTTCGGCGGCGTTCCAGACGACGCCTTCCCCGCAACGATCGCCCGCAGGCACAACGCAAACCGGATCCGCCATTGATTTTTCCCCTTGGCCCGCCCGATGCGGGTCTCGTCCAAATGCCTGAAATCGCATAGCGTGATGTGAAAGCCATCACACGCGAATCTTGTCGCAAAGATTTTATTTCGGTGCTCTAATTTTTTCCCTCAACTTATGAAGCGGATTTGATTAGGACACTGAACAGACCAGTTGAGGTCCGGCTGACTCCGGAAAGAGGGATTTCATGACAAGTCGTATCATCGCCGTCGACCCCTTCGATCTCGTCGTCTTCGGCGCTACCGGCGATCTCGCCTACCGCAAACTCATGCCGGCGTTGTATCACCGCCATCGCGACGGTCAGATCCCCGAGGTTGCGCGGATCATCGGCGTCTCGCGCCGTCCGATGAGCGACGACGCCTACCAGAAGCTCACCGAAGCGGCGCTGGAGAAGTTCGTGCCGGCGGACGAGCGCGAGCCCGAGCAGGTCGCCTCTTTCCTGAAGCGCATCTCCTATGTGGCCGTCGACGCCACCGCCGATAAGGCCGGCTGGCCCGAACTCGCCAAGGCGCTGGAAAGCGGCAAGGATCGGATCCGCGCCTTCTATCTCGCCGTGGCGCCCGACCTGTTCGGCATCATCTGCGAGGGGCTCGGCGCCCATCACCTCGTGACGCCGAAGACCCGCGTCATCATCGAGAAGCCGATCGGCAAGAGCCTCGCCTCCGCCAACGCCCTGAACGATTCGATCGGTAAGGTGTTCAAGGAAAGCCAGATCTACCGCATCGACCACTATCTCGGTAAGGAGACGGTGCAGAACCTGATGGCGCTTCGCTTCGCGAATGCGCTGTTCGAGCCGGTCTGGAACGCCAACCACATCGACCACGTGCAGATCACGGTTGCCGAAAGCCTCGGAGTCGAGGGCCGTGCCGGCTATTACGATACGGCCGGCGCGCTGCGCGACATGGTGCAGAACCACATCCTGCAGCTCGTCTGCCTCGTCGCGATGGAGCCGCCGGGCCGTTTTGATGCCGATGCGTTGCGCGACGAGAAGCTCAAGGTGCTGCGGTCGCTCAAGCCCATCGTCGATGGCGATGTCGATACCGTCACCGTGCGGGGCCAGTACAAGGCTGGCGCCTCGGCCGGCGGGCCTGTTCCGGGCTATCTCGAAGAGCTTGGCAACGAGGAATCGACGACCGAAACCTTCGTCGCCGTCAAGGCGGAGATCGAGAACTGGCGTTGGGCCGGCGTGCCCTTCTATATCCGCACCGGCAAACGCCTGCCGTCCCGCCTCTCCGAGATCGTCGTCAACTTCAAGGCGGTGCCGCATTCGATCTTCGAAGGCGCTGCCGGTCAGCTCGCCTCCAACCAGCTGATCATGCGCCTGCAGCCCGACGAGGGCGTGCGGCTCTGGCTGATGATCAAGGACCCGGGCCCTGGCGGCATGCGACTGCGCCATGTGCCGCTCGACATGAGCTTTGCCGAGACTTTCAAGGTGCGAAGCCCCGAGGCCTACGAGCGGCTGATCATGGATGTCATCCGCGGCAATGCCACGCTGTTCATGCGGCGCGACGAAGTCGAGGCGGCGTGGAAGTGGATCGATCCGATCCTCGACGGCTGGGCCAATTCGCGCGAAGCGCCGAAGGCCTATACGGCGGGAACCTGGGGCCCTTCCTCGTCGATCGCCCTGATCGAGCGCGATGGACGCACCTGGCACGAAGAAGGCGCCTGAGGAGCCACCTCGCCCGTTTGACAGAAGGCGAGGAGCTCTGGACCCTCTTCCACGCGACACGGATAGGGTTCGCGGCAGGAAGACGGGTCAAGGCAGGAATGGGGAGCCTTTCGTCGTTTCCGGACGGTGAAGGGCTCTAGGCCAGAAATCGACCGAGCGGGAAACCCTCTTCCCGCTCATGGAGGGGGTTCGGCGAGGGGTTTGGAGCGAGCAGGCGCCACCCTGCTTCTCACCCGTTACGGACGTCCAGGAGACACCACATCATGACCATCCACCCCAAGGTCCTCGAAGTGACCGATCGGATCCGCGCCCGCAGCGAAAAGACGCGCGGGCTGTATCTCGATCGCCTGGCGGCGGCCAGCGAGGCCGGACCGCGTCGCGCGTCGCTCGCCTGCGGCAACCAGGCCCATGGCTTCGCCGCCTGCGGACCCAGCGACAAGGCGGTGCTCAAGGGCGAGATCTCGCCCAATCTCGGCATCATCACCGCCTATAACGACATGCTGTCGGCGCATCAGCCCTATGAGACCTATCCCGAGTTGATCCGTCAGGCGGCGCGGGAAGTCGGCGGCGTGGCGCAGGTCGCCGGCGGCGTCCCGGCCATGTGCGATGGCGTCACCCAGGGCCAGACCGGCATGGAGCTGTCGCTGTTCTCGCGCGATGCCATCGCCATGTCGGCGGCGATCGGCCTGTCGCACAACACCTATGATGCCGCCGTCTTCCTCGGCATCTGCGACAAGATCGTGCCCGGCCTCCTGATCGCGGCGCTTTCCTTCGGCCACCTGCCGGCCGTGTTCATTCCGGCCGGTCCGATGACCTCCGGTCTGCCCAACAGCGAGAAGGCGCGCATCCGCCAGCTCTATGCCGAGGGCAAGGCGACCCGCGCCGACTTGCTGGAGGCCGAGAGCGCCTCCTATCACGGCCCCGGCACCTGCACCTTCTACGGCACGGCCAACACCAATCAGATGCTGATGGAGATCATGGGCCTGCATCTGCCGGGCTCGTCCTTCGTCAACCCGAACACGCCGCTGCGCGACGCGTTGACCAAGGCGGCCGCCAAGCGCGCGCTGGCTATTACCGCGCTCGGCAACGAATTCACGCCCATTGGCGAGATCATCGACGAGAAGGCCGTGGTCAACGGCGTCGTGGGCCTGAACGCCACCGGTGGTTCGACCAACCACACGCTGCATCTGGTTGCGATGGCCAAGGCCGCCGGCATCCAGCTGACCTGGGACGATTTTTCCGACCTTTCCGATGTCGTGCCGCTGCTGACGCGCGTCTATCCGAACGGCCTGGCCGACGTGAACCACTTCCATGCCGCCGGCGGCATGAGCTACCTGATCCGCGAATTGCTGCAGGCGGGCCTGCTGCACGAGGACGTCAAGACCGTCTGGGGGGCGGGACTGAGCGGCTATACGGTCGAGCCGAAGATCGACGAGGCCGGCGTGATCGCGTGGCGCGAGGGGGCGACCACCAGCCTAGACGAGAAGGTGCTGGCGCCGGTCTCCAAGGCATTCCAGGCCTCCGGTGGCCTCAAGGTGCTGGAGGGCAATCTCGGCCGCTCCGTCATCAAGGTCTCGGCTGTGAAGGTCGATCGTCACGTCATCGAGGCGCCGGCCCGCGTGTTCCACACGCAGGACGCCTTGCTGGCCGCCTTCAAGGCGGGCGAGCTGACCGAGGATTTCATCGCCGTCATCCGCTTCCAGGGGCCGCGCGCCAATGGCATGCCGGAGCTGCACAAGCTGACGCCGACGCTGGCGGTGCTGCAGGATCGCGGCCTCAAGGTGGCGCTGGTCACCGATGGCCGCATGTCCGGCGCCTCCGGCAAGGTGCCGGCGGCGATCCACGTCACGCCGGAAGCGGCCGCCGGTGGGGCGATCGGCAAGGTTCGCGATGGCGACATGGTTCGCCTGGACGCCGTGACGGGCACGCTGGAAGTCCTGGTCGATCCCGCGACCTTCGCGGCGCGCGAACTGGCGGTGGCGGATATGACCGGCAACGAATTCGGACTTGGCCGCGAACTGTTCGCCATGTTCCGCGCCAACGCCGCCCCGGCCGAACTCGGCGCGGGCGTATTCTAGCGGCTCGACCCCCAATCCAATTCGCCGCCTCTCCGGAGGCGGCGGAGGTAGCGAACTCGTTTAAGGCGACAAAGTAAGTCGTGTATTCGGGGCGGGGATCTTTGCTGCGCAGGCCGTCGGCCAAGACCTCGTTTGTCCAGCATCCGCGCGAGATCTGGCGCGCGAGGGTCCCAGAGCGGTGAATACGCAGGCGCCGCCGCACCCCGGTGCTGGCGTGGAATGTTTTTCCAAGTCTCTTCCAGAGATTGGAACGCCCGTCGTCGTCTTCCCTCGGTCAACTCTCTACAAAGTCTGCAATCGTTCCAGACTTTGCGATCCCTTGTCCGGGTCGCGCCCAGGGAGAGACGGATGGCCTCGGTCCATCGTTCGGTTCAGCGCAAGCTCGGTACGTTTCCGGCCTTTCACAAGGTCGAGGGGCGGCGCGTCGTGATCGTCGGCGGCGGTGGCGAGGCGGCGGCCAAGGTCCGCCTGCTTTCGGAGACTAGCGCCGATCTCGTCGTGTTCGCGGCAGAGCTGGAAGACGAGGCGCGCCGCGATATGGAAGCCGCCGGCGCGTCCTGGATCGCCCGGGCGCCGATCGCTGCCGATCTTGCCGACGCGGCGCTGGTGTTTGCCGCGACCGGCGAGCTGGAAGCCGACCGCGCCGTGCGCGACCTCGCCAAGTCGGCTGGCGCGCCCGTCAATGTCGTCGATCGCCCCGATCTCTGCGATTTCTATACGCCGTCTCTGGTCAACCGCGCGCCTCTCTCGATCGCCATCTCGACCGAAGGCGCTGCCCCCGTCCTGGCGCGGCATGTGCGCGCCCGCATTGAGGCGATGCTGTCGCCCCGCCTTGGCGATCTCGCCAATCTGGCCGAGAGCTTGCGCTCGCGCGTTGCGGAGAAAATCGCGCCGGGCGAGGGACGTCGTCGCTTCTGGGCGCATTTCTTTACCGGCACGACCGCCGCCAAGGTGCTGGCCGGTCAGCTGGCGGAAGGCGCTGTGGATGCCGTCGCGGATATCGAGCGCGCCGCCGATGCTTCGAAGGCGGCTGGCGTTGGCCATGTCAGCCTCGTCGGCGCAGGTCCGGGTGCGGAAGATCTGCTGACGCTGCGCGCGCAGCGGCTGCTGCAGGAAGCCGACGTCATCGTCTACGACAAGCTGGTGCCGGACGCGATCGTCGCCATGGGCCGCCGCGACGCGCTTCGGATCTATGTCGGCAAAGCCAAGGGCGCCCATGCCGCCAGCCAGGACGAGATCAACGCCATTCTGGTGCGGGAGGCGACCGATGGCCGCCGCGTTGTCCGGCTGAAGTCGGGCGATCCGCTGATCTTCGGCCGCGCTGGCGAGGAAATGGCCGCGCTCCGCGCCGCCGGCATCCCGTTCGATATCGTGCCGGGCATTACAGCAGCGTTCGCCGCCGCCGCCGAGAACGAGATTCCGCTGACATTGCGCGACGTTGCGTCGAGCCTGGTGGTCGCCACCGGCCACGACATGCGCGGCGATACGCTGCCCGATTGGGCGGGCCTGGCGCTCTCGGGCGCGACGGTCGCCGTCTATATGGGCCGCAGCGTCGCCACCAAGGTTGCGGGCAAACTGATCGAGAACGGCCTGCCGCCATCGACGCCAGTGGCTGTCATCGAAAACGCCTCGCGCGCCGATCGACGCGCTTATGCGGGCCGGCTGGATGAACTGGCGGAGATTGCCGACCGCCCGGAACTCGACGGCCCCGTCGTCATCATCGTCGGCCGCGTGGTCGCCGAGAGCGCATTGGGCGTTTCGCCGCTGCCGCTCGTGGCGATGGCGGCGTGAAGACAAGCATCTGGAAAGCGCAATGACCGACAAGCTCATCACAGCGAACCATCTCGGCGACGGGCTCGTCGTGTTCCTGACCGCCGAGGGTGGCTGGTCCTACAAGCTCGCCGACGCCCGCGTCATTTCCGATGCCGAGTTGGAACCCGCGCTCGCACTCGCCAAGGCCCAGCACGAGGCGGGCATCGTCGTCGATCCCTATGAGATTGAGGCGACGGTCGTCGAGGGCATCCCCGTTCCGGTCCGCCTGCGCGAGCGCATCCGCGCCGCCGGCGGCCCGACTGTCACCTATGGCGAGGCCGAGATCGCCGAACGCGCCGCCACTTTGAAGCATGCAGGTTGAGTGATGTATCGCTACGACGAGTTCGACCATGAGTTCGTGACCGCCCGCGTCGCGCAGTTCCGCGACCAGGTCGGCCGGCGCGTTTCCGGCGAATTGACCGAAGATCAGTTCAAGCCGCTGCGGCTGATGAACGGCGTCTATCTCCAGTTGCATGCTTACATGCTGCGCGTCGCCGTGCCCTATGGCACGCTGAACAGCGAGCAGATGCGTATGCTGGCGCATGTCGCGCGGAAATATGACCGCGGCTACGGCCATTTCACCACCCGCCAGAACATCCAGTACAACTGGCCGAAGCTGTCCGAGATCCCCGATGCGCTGGCCGAGCTGGCCTCGGTCGAGATGCACGCGATCCAGACCTCGGGCAATTGCATCCGCAATGTCACGGCCGACCATTTCGCCGGCGCGGCCGAGGACGAGGTCGCGGATCCGCGCCCCTATGCCGAGATCCTGCGGCAATGGTCGTCGCTGCATCCGGAGTTCGTCTTCCTGCCGCGCAAGTTCAAGGTCGCCGTCACCGGCGCCGAGCGCGACCGCGCCGCGATCCAGGTGCATGACATCGGCCTGCATCTGAAGAAGGATGCGGAAGGCCGGCTTGGCTTCGCGGTCTATATCGGCGGTGGCCAGGGCCGCACCCCGATGGTGGCGAAGAAGATCCGCGACTTCCTGCCCGAGGAGGATCTGCTCTCCTATTCGGAAGCGATCCTGCGCGTCTACAATCTGAACGGCCGCCGGGACAACAAGTACAAGGCGCGCATCAAGATCCTCGTCCACGAGACCGGCGCCGACGAGATCGCGCGCCAGGTCGAAGAGGAATGGGAGCGCATCCGCCACGGCGCGCTGAAGCTGCCGCAGGGCGAAGTCGAGCGTATCCGCGAGTATTTCGCGGCGCCCGACACGCTGACGGCGCTGCCGCCGAGCCCGGTGCTGGCAATCGAGCGGGCACGCGACCCGGAATTCGATGCCTGGGTCGAGCGCAACACCCATCCCCACCGCATCCCCGGCCATGTTTCGGTGACGATCTCGCTGAAGCCGATCGGCGGCACGCCGGGCGACGCGACTGCCGACCAGATGGACGTGGTGGCCGATCTCGCCAAGCGGCTCGCCTTCGACGAGATCCGCGTCAGCCATGAGCAGAATCTCATTCTCCCGCATGTGGCCAAGCGCGATCTCAAGGCGATCTATGACGAGCTGGTGGTGGCGGGCCTCGCGACCGCCAATGCCGGCCTCGTCACCGACATCATCGCCTGCCCGGGGCTTGATTATTGCGCGCTCGCCAACGCTCGCTCGATCCCGGTGGCGCAGCGCATCTCGCAGCGCTTTGGCGACATGGCCCGCCAGCGCGACATCGGCGACCTCAAGATCAAGATCTCCGGCTGCATCAACGCCTGCGGCCACCACCATGTCGGCCATATCGGCATTCTCGGCGTCGAGAAGAAGGGCGAGGAATTCTACCAGATCTCGCTCGGCGGCTCCGGAGACGAGCATTCCTCGATCGGAGAGATCATCGGCCGCGGCTTCTCGACCGAAGAGATCGTCGACGCGATCGAGACGGTGGTCGACACCTATATCGCCAAGCGCGAAAGCCACGACGAGACCTTCCTTGCCGCCTATCGCCGCCTTGGCCAGGCACCCTTCAAGGAAGCGCTCTATGGGCAGGCTTGAACCAGTAGCCTTCGGCTTCGATCATGAAAGCGCGGGCCTGCAGGAAGCGGCCATCCTCAATGCGCGCTTCAGCGGGCTGAGCGCCCAGGAGCTGGTGGCCCGCTCGCTCGAGGAGATTTTCCCCGGCAAGATCGCGCTGGTGTCCAGCTTCGGCGCGGAATCGGCGGTCCTGCTGCATCTGGTCGCGTCGATCGACCGCCATGTGCCGGTGGTGTTCGTCGATACGCTGCGTCTCTTTCCGGAGACGCTGGCCTATCGAGACGCACTGGCGGATCGGCTGGGCCTGACCGACATGCGAACGGTCAAGCCGGAGTCGGAAAAGCTTGCCGTAGCGGACCCCTACAAGGCGCTTTGGATGACGGACGCGGACGCCTGCTGCCATGTCCGCAAGACCGAGCCTCTGGCGCGCGCCATGGAGGGCTTCGATGCCTGGTTCACCGGGCGCAAGCGTTTCCAGGCCACGACGCGCGCCGCGATCCAGTCCTTTGAGCAGGACGGCGCGCGGATCAAGGTCAATCCGCTGGCCTCCTGGGGCGTCGATGAGCTGAAGGCCTATATGGCCGAGCACGATCTGCCGCCGCATCCGCTGGTGGCGCAGGGTTACCCTTCGATCGGTTGCCAGCCCTGCACATCGAAGGTAAAGCCCGGCGAGGATGCGCGGGCGGGCCGCTGGCGAGGTCTGGAAAAGACCGAGTGCGGCATCCATCTAGGTCTCGAGAAAGACGGAAGCGGCATCTGACATGAGCCTCTGGAAAAACGGATCCTTTGTCCTGGACGCGTTTCAGCGCGTCGCCGACGACGAGGCGATCGGTGCGAACGACGCGGTGATCGTCAGCCTGGCGCGGTTTCGCGCCGAGCGCGATGCATTGCTCGCCCGCTCGGCGCCGCTTGGCGTGGTGATCGAGCCCGCCGCCGACTGGTCGGATATCGTCCATGACCTGCCGCGCTTCGCGGTGGTAGCGGCGGATCTGCCGAAATTCGCCGATGGCCGGGCTTTCTCGATTGGCCGGCTGCTGCGTGATCGCGACGGCTTCACCGGAGAACTGCGCGCTGTCGGGGCGTTCTTCCTCGACCAGATCCCGTTTCTGAAGCGGGTCGGCTTTGATGCGTTTTCGACCGAGGACCCGCTTGTGCTAAAGGGACTTCGCGAAGGCCGCTGGCCGGAAGTGACCGAATATTTGCAGCCCGTCGCCGATCATGGTGAGGTGCCGGCGGGAACGCGCCCCTGGGCACGGCGACCTTCGGCCTCGGCTGCCGAGCAAGGATAGGATTTCATGAAGATTTTCGTCACCGATCATGCAGGCGTCGAGCATGAGCTGGAAGCCCTCGAGGGCTGGCGGGTGATGGAAGTCATTCGCGACTGGAATATCGGCATCAAGGCCGAATGCGGCGGCGCCTGCGCCTGCGCGACCTGCCATGTCTATGTCGATCCGGAATGGGTCGACCGACTGATCCCGATGAGCGACGAGGAAGAAGAGCGGCTGGACGACGCGATGGCGGTCAAGTCGAACTCGCGCCTGTCGTGCCAGTTGCTGATGTCCGACGAACTGGACGGCCTCCGCGTCCGTTTGGCGCCGGGCAGCGAGCCGGAAGAACTGGCGGCGTAAGGCAGGGCTTAGAGCGTTTCATGTTTTTATTGAAGCGTATCCGGCATTGGCGAGGTAGTTCGCGCATTCCGTCGGGCCGATGGTTCCGACGAGTGAGCCGATGTGGCGCCAGGTATCCTCGACGGTTCGCT
>Ga0182738_1004368_pt1 | contig 15672 bp, 16 predicted proteins | sample eDN5th30CBELigMG_FD_128876 | JGI IMG/M metagenome (GOLD analysis project Ga0182738, IMG submission 128876) | Enriched Miracle-Growth compost microbial communities from Emeryville, California, USA - eDNA 5th pass 30_C BE-Lig MG (version 2)... ... | reverse complement strand
GACGCCTACTCCGACGGCTACCGGCACGCCGACCCCGACACCCACACCGACGCCGACGCCTACTCCGTCGCCGGTGCCCACGCCGACCGGCACTCCGCCAGCCTATGGCAACCAGGCGAACGACGGGTTCAATGGCGGGACGACGATCGAATACGATTACTCAAACGATTCATACCGCTTCACGCGCGCGGACGGCCGCACGGTCCAGGTAGGCAAGGGCAACCTGACAGATGGCGCGCGCCTTGGCGGTGACAGTCCGTTCTTCAGCTCGACAAAGGCCAGCGTCTACACCGTGACCAATGCCGGGAAGGTGATCCAGACGGTCGCGAACCTGCCGCCGGGCGATTACGGCGACGTCAAGATGAGCCACATGGTGGTGACCTTCTGGGACATCTACTACGGCGAAACCGGGCGCCACGACCAGCAATGGCTCGTCTGGGGCAACCAGACCCAGAACATGCCGGTCACCGGCACTGCGTCATACAAGCTTGATGGAGGGATCGGCGGCAACGGCTTCGATTCCGCCAGCGGCAAGTACTACCAGTTCCTCAACGGGGACTCGACGGGCTCACTGGGCGTCGACTTCGCGACCGGCAACATCAACCTGCTGCTTCACCTGATAGGGGCCGAAGCGGTCGCAGGCGGAGCGGACAAGGACTTCGGATCGTTCACCGGAACCGGCGCCATCACCAGCGGCACCGCCCAGTATGGCGGCACTTTCACCGCGGGTGGCAACGGCAAGTTCGACGGCGCGTTCTTCGGGCCTGACGCTGCCGAGACTGGTCTCACGTTCTTCGTGAACACCGGGACCACCGGCGTGAATGGCGTCGCCGTGGGGCGGAAGCAGCCCTAAGCTAATCAGGCCAGTCCTCCGGCTAAGCCGGAGGGCCTGAGTCCGTTCACTATTTCGCGCGCGGGGCGCAGCGGCTTTTGTCGCCGCGTTGGCAGGCTGCCACGTCCTCACGCCACTTCGCCATGGCGGCTTCATGCTCTGCAGCCGCCTTGGCTGCCTGAGCTTCGATTGCGCGCCTCTCTTCCTCGATGCGTGCCAGTTCCGCGTGGTAGGCTTCCTGCGCCTTCTCGTAGGCGGCCAGTCGCGCGGCATCTTCTTCTTCCTGCCGCTGTGCAGCCTCCGCCTGCGCCCGGTTCGCCGCTTGTTGTTCAAGCACTTCGGCAAGCGTGCTGCCTTCAGGCACGAACACCCCTTGCTCGAAATGTCCGGCGGGCTTTTCCACTGGGTCGGGAGCGTCCTGCGCGGCCGCGCCGCCAGCCAGCGAAGCGGCAAGTGCGATCGAGAGTGCGAAACAGCGTGTCATGCGTTCCTCCTGCCTGCGGGCGTTATGCGACCTTCGCATAGCCTAGGCAATCTGGGTCAGAACGCGTTGCGGTGAAGCAAAACCGAGAAAGTCCGGCCGATGATCTTCAGGTCGCTCAGAAGGGACCAGTTGGCCACATATTCGAGATCGGCATAGAGGCGCTGCTCGAGATCGGATTGGCGCTCGGTGGCGCCGCGCAGCCCCCGTACCTGGGCAAGGCCCGTGATCCCCGGCGGTACCGAATGGCGATGCCAGTACCGTTGGTCGATCGCCCAGAACAACCGCTCTTCCGCGCGTGACGCGGGCGCATGAGGGCGTGGGCCGACGATGCTCATCTGCCCGGCAATGACGTTGAACAACTGCGGAAGCTCATCGAGGCTGGTGCTGCGCAACATGCGCCCGACCTTCGTGACGCGCGTGTCGTTGCGAGACGTCGAAACGGCGCCCAGGAAATCGCTCGCCTGCACCCGCATCGTGCGAAACTTCCAGATCTTGAAGGGCCGGTTGCCGAGGCCGATGCGATCTTGTCGGAAGAAGACCGGCCCGCCATCCTCCAGACGGATGAGCATGGCGATCATGAGCATCAGCGGCGCAGCCATGATGAGGGCCACCGAGGCGAAGACATAGTCGAACAGCGTCTTCGTCCAGCGTTTGTGCCAGCGGAGTGGGCCGTTCGCGAGGACGAGGCTTACCTGGCCGGAGCGATGGCGCACACCGAGGGGCATAAGCTCGCTGAGTTCGGGCAGGACGATCTCGGACCGCACGTCCACGCAGCGCAATGCGCGAGTCCACATGTCGCGGCGTTCTGGCGGGCAATGGACGATGATGCGGTCCATGCCGCGCACCAGTTCGCCGAGGCGGCGCACCATTTCGGGCTGCGCGAGGTCTGGCACGATGCCTACGTCCGCCGCCCTGATGGCTCCGTGCCCGCTCCGGTCGGTTATCGGCAGTCCGTCGTAGAGACACAGGTCGGAATACGGGGTCTCACCGAGCACTCGCCTTGAATGAAGCGAGATCAGGTAACGACCTCCTGCACCGAGCACCGCGCAGATCGTCAGCGCAAAGGCCACTTGGAGACGCGACACCGTGTCGCCGATCTTGGCGGCGTAGAGGCCGAAGAAGAAGAGCGCCGCCGTGACCAGGAATGCGATCCCTGCGGCACCAATGCTGCTGCCGGGGCGGTGCGCGATAGCGGGATTGTGCGCACCCGTCTGCAACGACACGAGGAAATAGATCGGCAGCGAGCAGGCAAGCGCCGCGAAGACCACCTGTGGATCGAAATATCCCTGACGGATGAGGCCGGCGAGCATGAGCGCTACCGTGGCAGCGACCACGTCCGATACCAGCAGCAGGGCACCGATCGCCCGCCGCTGCGGCTTGAAGCGGCGCAGGGTGGCGAGGCGTTCTGGAATATCGCTATCGAAGGCGACCGGGGTCAGCTCCGCAAGTTCCTGCGGCTGCTCAAAAAGAGCGCTGGTTCCGGATTGCAAGCCATCCATAACTCGTCCGCGCTCCTGCCCCCAGGAAGGTGCCCCTCCACATGAATCGCGCAGGTGCGCGAATCGCCCGAGGCGCGATTAACAAGTATTTGTTGTCAAATTATAGAGTGCCGCCCCGCTGAATTGGACGATCTGAGCCGTCCGGGCGGTGGGCTGTCGCCGAAGATGGCGAAAAGGCGGCAATGCAGTGGCGATATTGGTCGATCATCCCGCGAGCGATTTTGGGCCACGCATAGTTGTCAGCGTAAGCCATGGCCGCCGCCGATCTGTCGGCGAATTCGCGGTCCGTAAGAGCGAAAGCGTTGGCGATGACAGAGCGGAAATCGCTGAAATCCTTGTTCATCTCGACGGCGATGCCGTCGCGCAGCAGTTCGGGCAGCCTGCACTCAGAAGTGATGATCGGGATGCAACCGTGCTGGATCGCTTCGAGCACTGCCATAGGCAGGCCTTCGCTGAGCGAGGGGAGGATGAAGAACCGGGCGTTGGCCAGGGCTGCGTTTTTCGCTTCCCCATGAAGGGGGCCGACGAATTCCACGTTCGTGGCGCTGTCGATGGTTTGCCTGAGTTCGTTCTCGTACTCAGCATCGCCCCAACCGGCGATCGTCAGTGTCTGGTCGTCGGCCAAGCCAAGCGCTCGCCACTCGCGAACCAATTCGATTGCCTGCTTCTTCGGGTGCAGGCGCCCAAGAAACAGTGCGCCGCGCTTGGGTTCGGGTGGGGAAGGGGAGGCTGCCTCTGATATTCCGTTAGGCAGTATGAAAGTTCGTTCGCCGGCTCCCCCCATAAATGCTTCGACGTTGACGCGTTCGGCCTCGTTGAGTGCGTGTATCCGGGCACGGCGCAGCAGTGTCTTCTCGAACAATCCCGCGTGGACCCGCTTGACCAATGGCCGGCGTGCAAGGATCCATGGCTCAAGCATACCATGTGGCGAAACGATGGTCGGGATCCCCCGCCACGCAGCGGCGAGCCCGTAGATTGAGTTCGCGCTCCAGATGCCATGGACGTGGACAAGGTCAGGCTCATGCTGGCGCAGCGCATCCAGCGCTTGTTTGCGGAGTCCGTAGCCCGACCCCGCACCGGTTAAAGGGGCGAGTGTTGCGTCGCCCCAAGCTCCCTGGTCTTCCGCAAAGTGTTCGTCCATCCCGCCGGTCGCCACAACCGTAACGCCTTGATCGACCAGCGCTGAGGCCAACCCTGCGGCGGCAGAATACACGCCTCCGCCCGACCGCGAGAGGGACGGGACGTAGAACAGGATCTTCATCGGGCGATCCCGGTGGCTGCGGAGAGCACTCTCATATCCGAAACGGGGCCCTCCAGAGGTGCTTGCAGTGGGAACTGCATGTACGGTGCAGAACGGCAATCAGCTGCCGCTTACGCGAGCCGATCTGCCATTTGAAGCTGCCAACGCCGCAGAACGGTGCAGCCGTGGGATAGTGCGAAGATAACAGGGGCTTCACTCCGCTGGCATAGCCCATTTCCCATGCTACACGCCCGAACATACGGCGGATTGTCGCGATCCGACACCGACTTGGTAACCTAGTCTGCGAAAGGCGCATGTATGGCCGTTCTGCGTCCCGTATTCTACTTTCTGATTTATATACTCGTCCTCCTGACCGGCCCTGATTTGCTCGCCATCTTGGTGACGTTGCCGCTGTTCGTCGCGATCATGGTTACGCTCCTGAACGAGGATCGGAACAGGATTGGGTACATTGACGGCATATCCCTGATTTACTTCATATCTTTCGTCGTCGTTCCCATGCAGAAAATTTCGGACAGGACGTTCGACTACTCCGGGATCGGGAATGGCGTAACGTACCCTCAGGAATATTTCGTGATCGTGGCGGGGCTTGCGTTGGCCTCCTATGTCGCGCTGGCGGTCGTTCTCAGGAATGTTCCTGTCGCGAGATTTTGGGACGCTAAGATAAAAATATCAAAGTGGTACCTGATAATTTCTGCGGTCGTTCTCGTAGTTACAGCCATTCTGCTGTCCGGATCGATAGAAAACCTGCAGGCTCCTCGGTATGACAAGGAGTATGATGCCTATACGATCTTCGTGACGATCGTTGACGCCTTTCTCTGCATCAATGCGATATTTGCGATCATGAGGGAGGACGCCAACAAGGTCGGCAAGGTTCTGACCGCTCTGTTTTGCGTCCTGTGCCTTCTATGGGTTGCCAACCCATTCAATACCGCACGGTTTGTTTTGCTCGGGGTGTGGATTCCGGTAATCCTTTGCATGTTGCCGCGATTTACCAATCCCGGGGTGTTTTACATATTGGTGCCCTTGGCGTTGCTCGTGGTGCTTCCGGTGTTGAGCATCACGACGAGGCAGGGCGTGGCGGAGATCAATGCCGAAACGGTTTATGGATATGGGACATCCATATTCGTGATCTCTTTCTTCGATCTGTTCGAGTGCAGCGTCGAAGCGCTGAGGCACATCTCGAGGTTCGGCTACCAGGACGGCAACCTTCTTCTTTTCACGGTCTTTACCTTCGTTCCAAGGACCCTCTGGCCGGAGAAGCCCATCAACAGCGGTCTCTTGATCGGGCAGATGAATGTGCGCGAGGGGCTTCATAACGAGAACCTCGCCGTTCCGTGGTTCATCGATGGCTACATGGATTTCGGCATTGTAGGCAGCCTGGCATATGGGGCGCTGCTGGCCTGCGCCTTCGCATTTGTGCGCAACAAGGTGAAAGTGAACGTTGGCGGGGTCGACCTGGTCTTCCTCGTTTTCATCGCGAATGTCGCAATTCTCATCCGTGGGACCTTGGGCGTCGTCATGTACTTGTACGTCTTCCAACTTCTGGCGCTTTTCGTTTATTCGAAACTCTTCGTGCGGACGGTTCCGCACCCTCAAGTCACCCCTTTCACGCTCGCGGTGAGCAGGGGCGTTTGAGTGGCTGAGAAGCTGCGACAGCACGCGCCCAAACGGCGTGACATCAAGCGAGTGGCCATGGTTCAGGCTGCGGCCGCGCATTACCGCAAGGCGCTGTTCGCGCGGCTGGACCAAGCCGAGGGCGTGGAATTCACGTTTTTCACCTCGGGTGAGGATCTGGAGGGTGTCGCCCACCTGCCAAGTGAGAGCGTGAAGCGGCAGCGGCTGATTCCGTTGCGTGCAAACGGACAGCTCTATTGGCAAGGCGGCGTGTTCGCCCTCAGCGCTTCAAATGAGTTCGATGCGCTGGTCTTCCTTGGCAACCCGAATTTCCTCTCGACCTGGATCGCCGCGCCGCTGGCTCGGCTGACGGGAAAACCGGTGCTGTTCTGGACCCATGGCTGGCGCCGGCCGGAGAGCGGCATCAAGCGCCTGGTGCGCCTGGCGTTCTACCGTCTGGCGAACCGGTTGCTGATCTACAGTGAACGGGGGCGGCAGTTGGGAGTTGCCGCAGGGTACCCCGCCGACCGCATGACAGTGATCTACAATTCGCTCGACCTCGATCAGGCGAACGCCGTTCTCGACAGGATCGAAGGTGCTGACAGCCTGGTCCCGCCGGCGGGTGAGTTCTTTCAGGATGCCTCCCTGCCGCTCCTGATCTGCACCGCGCGCCTCACTGAGCTGTGCCGCTTCGACGTCCTGCTACGCGCTGCGGCGCTGATGCGGGATCGAGGGACGCCCGTGAACATCCTGCTAGTGGGCGACGGGCCGATGCGCGGAGAATTAGAAGCACTCGCGGAGAGCCTCGGAGTGGACGTTCATTTCACCGGCGCTGTCTATGACGAGCAAAAGCTTGGCACGTGGATCTACCAATCCGATGTCACTGTTTCGCCGGGAAAGGTGGGTCTCACGGCGATCCACAGTATGATGTACGGAACGCCGGTCATCACCCATGGCAATCTCGATGCACAGATGCCGGAGGTCGAAACCATCGTGGAAGGTGAAACCGGGGCGTTCTTCAAACAGGACGACGAGCAGGACTTGGCCCGCATCATACTGGAATGGCTTGGCGCCTCTCGCGATCGGGCAGCGATTCGCGAAAGCTGCCGTGCGGTGGTTCAGGACAAGTGGAGCCCGGAAAACCAGGCGGCCTTGATCGTGGGCGCAATTCGAGAACTGACCGAAACTTGAAGGAAATCGGATGCTCGACAGGATCTTAAAAGGCTCGAACCTCCGGAAATCGCGTTTCCATGACCACAAGGGGCAACTGGTGTCGGCGCGGAGCGCCTTCCTGCACGCGCCTCGTTCGCTGGTCGGCGCTGCGGTCCGCGTTGGTTTAGGTAAGCGGCCGCAACTGCCGTGGATTTCCTACGATGCGATCACCACGCTGGATGAGTTCCTCACCCGGGATAAGAGCGTGCTGGAGTTCGGCTCCGGGATGTCCACCGTCTGGTACGCGCGTCGCGCTGGCAGCGTCGTCTCCATCGAAGATTACCGGCCGTGGTTCGACCAGGTGGACCGGCTTCTTCGTACGCAGGGCCTGTCGAATGTGGACTACCGTTTCGCGCCAACTCAGGAAGATTATGTTGCGGCACCAAGCCGTGGGTTCGACCTGATCATGGTCGATGGATCGATCCGGGATCGGTGCACCGAGGCAGCCATCCACCTGCTGAAGCCGGGCGGGATTTTCTACCTGGATAACTCCGACCGCGCGGCGTTTCCGGACTCGGGCGAGGCGCGGGCCACCCAGATCGCGTTGGATTACGCCCGGGATAACGGATGCACCGTCAGGTACTTCACCGATTTCGCGCCGACGCAGTTCTTCGCGCAGGAAGGGATGATGGTCATTCGGCCTGCGGCATGAGCGCAGGTCACCGTACCAGCGCGCTGTAGGCGAAGCTGCCCGATCCCTCGGCCGCCTGTCGGGCGTCGATCTTCCATCGCAGGTGAGTGACCCGGTCCAGTTGCGCGCCGCGAAGTTGGCCGAAACGGGTCCAGTTGCGTCCGCCGTCCGTCGACACCTCGACTTCCTCCGAGCTTTCGCGCTGAAAGGCGAGGGTGCGTGGTACTGGCGTGGTCACGGTGAAACCGTCACGGTCGCCCGCCGCGCGCCAGCGGACGAGCAGGACGACCTTGTCGCCGGATCGCAGTTCGGTCGCGGGTTCGATTCGCCGTTCGCCTGATTCGTGGCGTTCGAGGTAGATTGCGCCTTCGACCTGCGGTTCCGAGGCGTGCGCGGGCAATGCCCACACCGTTCCCATGGCCGCCAATACAACGCTTATGCGCACGATCTGCCTCCGGTCGCCGACGAAAATGACGGGAGAGACCTCGTCGAAAGAGCCAAAAATATGGTTAACGACGGGCGAGCGTTTTTGTGGCTGAAAGTGCCGTTGACAGCCAAACGACGCTGCCCTAGTGGCGCGGCTCCCAAGCGGCGCAACGCCCGAATGCGCGGGTGTAGCTCAGTTGGTTAGAGCGCCGGCCTGTCACGCCGGAGGTCGCGGGTTCAAGTCCCGTCACTCGCGCCACTTGGGACCTTCAGGTCAGCGAAAGCGACCGGTTTCCATCCAGATCAGGAAGCGTTTGAGCGGCAGAAGCCAGACGATTCCGAGCACCAGATAGACGCCAGCCTGCGCGAGAGTCGGCCAGTCGCCGATCAGGTCCGGCGCATAGCGCGCGATCACGAGCCCATAGGCAATCAGCGCTGCAAGCAGCGCGAGAATGCCGACCGGAATTCGCCAGGTCGGCTCGGTCCTCATGCAAAGGGCCCGTACACGCGTGTGGGTGTGACCACCGCGGATACACGCATGTCGTGCGGCTCGATCGGCATCTCGTCGATCCGCTGGATATCCCACGCGAGCGCGATGCGAATCACGTCAGGGTGGGCGCCGAGCCACTTGTCGTAGAACCCGCCACCCTGGCCGATGCGGTCGCCGTTCTCGGTGAAGGCCACCAACGGCATGATCAGCACGTCAGGTGTGACCTCTGCGGCATCCTCGCCCGGCTGCATCAGGCCGAAGAAACCCTCTTCGAGGTCCATCTCGGCATACGGGTCGGTATGGACGCGAAAGCGCATCGGATCGTGAAGGCCGATCAGCCAGGGGAGGGCAATCGTGTGCCCGGCTTCGAGGAGGAACTTGGCATAGCCGCTCGCAGGCGCTTCGCCGGGATCGGCACGATAGAGGCCGATCACCGCGTCCTTGGGAATCATGTCCATCACTATTGCGGGAGGGCGCTTGAACAGCAGTGCGCGCGTATTGTCCGGCAGGGACGCGGCATGTTCCCGCCGCGCCTCGAGCAGGCGTTTGCGGATTTGCTTCTTGATTTGCTTGGGGCTTTCCATGCCCCTGCCTTGCCGCCCTGTAGAGGCAGAGTCGAGATCAAAGGGAGGTGGGTGACGGGACCACCATGGGCCGTTGCCGGGAAATCCTCTGACGCCTCAACGTCAGGTGGGCGCCGTATGCATCGGGCCAGGGCCCGAACAGGGACAACTCCCATGGATTGCTTATAGCCTCAGGGATATTCTCTAACGGCTCGCACCGGGCAGTACCCGTCGAAACCCAATCTAGGTGTTCGCGGCACCGTTCTCAAGCCGCGCTGCGCAGCCCTCGAGCCGTCCGGCGATCTTTTCGAGCGCTTCGGCGAGCGCAGGATCATCCTGGGTCGCCACTGGCGCGCTCTTCTGCTTCGCCTCGTGGCATTCATCCGCCATCAGCAGGGCAGCGAAAAGCAGCGTGCGCGTTTCCGACTGGCCGGCAAGGTTGGCCATCCCCGCCAGCTTGGCATCGATAGCCTTGCCGAGGCCCAGGATGTGGGCTTCTTGCCCATCGGCGCAGGCTACCACGTAGCTCCGTCCGCCGAGTTCGAGAGTGACGTTGCTCATCCTTCGAGCGCGCCGATCAACCGGTCCAGATCACGCAGGGCTTCGGTCACCTTGGCGCGCATGGCGCTGTCGTCCGCCGGTGGCTGCGCAGGCACAGGACGAGCGGCCGCAGCCTCGATCCGGGCGAGGGCCGCGTCGATCCGCCTCAGGGCCTGCTGTTCACGGTCCCCCAACATCGATTGCGAATTACTCCAAAGCATCCACGAAAGGCAAAGGCTTGCGCGCGAAACCTGTGAATACCCCTTCGCTTTGACGGCGAGCCGTTCCGGGGCTGCGCTTGACGCACGGCGGTGCCTTCGCAAGAGAGGCCCCGCACCGAATCGGCCCCACCGAAATCGACCAACTGATCGCCTCCGCGACCTTTGCCAGGAGTGCCTGCGAATGAGCCTTGATCCGTCCCGCCTTGCGCCGATGGCCAATGCCATCCGCGCCCTGTCGATGGACGCGGTCCAAGCGGCCAACTCCGGCCATCCCGGAATGCCGATGGGCATGGCCGACGTAGCGACCGTTTTGTGGTCGCAGTATCTGAAATTCGATCCCGCTGATCCGAAGTGGGCAGACCGCGACCGGTTCGTGCTGTCGGCCGGGCACGGCTCGATGCTGATCTACTCGCTGCTCTATCTCAGTGGGTACGCGAGCCCGACCATCGAGGACATCAAGAACTTCCGGCAGATCGGAAGCCCCTGCGCGGGTCACCCAGAGAACTTCCTGCTCGATGGCGTCGAGGCGACCAGCGGGCCGCTGGGGCAGGGCCTCGCGATGGCGGTCGGCATGGCGATCGCCGAGCGTCACCTCAATGCGGAGTTCGGCGGGGACCTCGTCGACCATCGCACCTGGGTGATCGCCGGTGACGGTTGCCTTATGGAAGGCATCAACCACGAGGCGATCGGTCTCGCCGGGCACCTGAAGCTCGGCCAACTGATCGTGCTGTGGGACGACAACCGCATCACCATCGACGGCAGCACCGACCTCTCTACAAGCGAGGACATTCGCGCGCGTTACGCAGCGACCGGCTGGCATGTGGTGAGCTGTAACGGCCATGATACCGCAGACGTTTCCCGCGCGATTGATGAGGCGCTGGCCGATCCGCGTCCGTCGCTCGTCGCCTGCCAGACCATCATCGGCAAGGGCGCTCCGAACAAGCAGGGCACCAGCGCTACTCACGGTGCCGCACTGGGCGAGGCCGAAGTCGCCGCTGCCCGCGAGACGCTGGACTGGACTTCGCCGCCGTTCGAAATCCCGGCAGACGTTCTCGCCGATTGGCGCTCGACTGGCGAACGCGGCAAGGCCGCCCATGCAGAGTGGGAAGGCCGCCTCAAGGCGAACGACCGCGCCGCCGAATTCACCGCCCGCATGGCTGGCGACCTTCCGGCGCTGACTGGTTGGGCCGACTACAAGGCCAAGGTCGCCGCCGAAAAGCCCAAGATGGCGACCCGCAAGTCGAGCGAGGAGGCGCTTGGTGCTCTGACGCGGGATGTTCCGGCGCTGATCGGCGGCTCGGCCGACCTGACCGGCTCGAACAACACCAAGACACCTTCGACGGGCCCGCTGACTGCCGAGAACTACGGCGGCCGGTATGTCTATTACGGCATCCGCGAGTTCGGCATGGCTGCGGCCATGAACGGCATGGCACTGCACGGTGGCGTCATCCCTTACGGCGGCACCTTCCTGGTGTTCGCGGACTACTGCCGTCCGGCGATCCGCCTCGCGGCGCTCCAGCAGATCCGCTCGATCTTCGTGATGACGCACGACTCGATCGGCCTCGGCGAGGACGGCCCGACGCACCAGCCGATAGAGCACCTGCAGAGCCTGCGTGCGATCCCGAACCTTCTCGTGATGCGCCCGGCTGACACGCTCGAAACCGCTGAATGCTGGGAATTGGCCCTGCAGGAGGCGAAGCGTCCGTCGCTGCTCGCGCTGACCCGCCAGAACCTTCCGGCGCTGCGTGACGATGCTTCGGAAAACCGCTGCGCCAAGGGTGCCTACCGCCTGCGCGCCGCGACTGCGGATCGCAAGGTGGTGCTGATCGGCACCGGTTCGGAAGTCGAAGTCGCTCTCGCTGTGGCCGAGGCCCTTGAAGCACAGGGCATCGGTGCCGATGTGGTCTCCATGCCGTGCACCGAATTGTTCGACGAGCAGGATGGCGCCTATCGCGCCGACCTGCTCCCGCGCGACGTGCTCAAGGTGTCGATCGAGGCTGGTACGACGTTCGGCTGGGAGCGCTATGTCGGCAGCGACGGTCTCACGATTGGTATCGATCGCTTTGGCGCGTCTGCACCGGCAGAGCAGCTCTTCGAAAAATTCGGCATCACGGCAGATGCGATCGTGCCGCAAATCACAAGCAAACTAAGCTAATAGCAGGAGTTCTTAACATGGCGACGAAAGTGGCGATCAACGGCTTTGGGCGCATCGGACGGCTCGTGGCACGCGCCATTCTCGAGCGCACGGATCACGATTTCGAGCTGGTTGCGATCAACGACCTCTCGGATCCGAAATCGAACGCCCTGTTGTTTGCCTACGACAGCACGCACGGCCGTTTCCCCGGCACGGTGACCTCGGATGGCGACAGCATCCAGGTGAACGGCCGCGATATCGCGGTGACCAAGGAGCGTGATCCCGGCAAGCTGCCGCACAAGGAAATGGGCATCGACCTCGTGCTGGAATGCACCGGGTTCTTCCAGTCGGTAGAAGCCAGCCAGCCGCACATCGATGCGGGCGCCAAGCGGGTGCTGATCTCGGCGCCGGCCACGGGTGACCTCAAGACGATCGTTTTCGGTGTCAACGAGGGCCTGCTGACCGCCGACGACGTGATCGTCTCGAACGCGAGCTGCACCACCAACTGCCTCGCCCCGGTCGCCAAGGTCCTGCACGAGGCGGTCGGCATCGAGCGTGGCTTCATGACCACGATCCACTCGTACACCAACGATCAGCGCATGCTCGACCAGATCCACAGCGACCTGCGCCGCGCCCGCGCCGGTGCGACGAACATGATCCCGACCACGACGGGTGCTGCCCGCGCGGTGGGCCTCGTTCTGCCCGAACTGAAGGGCAAGCTCGACGGTTCGTCGGTCCGCGTGCCGACGCCGAACGTCAGCCTGATCGACCTCGTGTTCACGCCTTCGCGCGACACCACGAAGGACGAACTCAACGCTGCACTGAAGGCTGCTGCCGAGGGCAAGCTGAAGGGCGTGCTGGACTACACGGACGAGCCGCTCGTCAGCTCGGACTTCAACCACTACCCGGCAAGCTCGACGGTCGACAGCCTCGAAACCGCCGTGCTCGAAGGCAAGCTGGCTCGCGTCGTGAGCTGGTACGACAACGAGTGGGGCTTCTCGAACCGCATGATCGACACCGCCAAGGTCATGGCGAGCTTCCTCTGAGAGCATGCCAAACTTCCGGACCCTTGATGACCTCGGCGACGTAAGCGGCAAGGTCGCGCTCGTCCGGGTCGATCTGAACGTACCGATGGACGAAGGCTCGGTTGCGGACGATACCCGCATCCGGGCCGTCGCCCCCACGATCCTCGAACTCGCTGACGCAGGCGCCAAGGTGCTGCTTCTTGCGCACTTCGGGCGCCCCAAGGGCCAGCGCAGCTCGACGGAGTCACTGAGCTTGGTGCAGGGCGGCGTCGAGGACGTGCTCGGCCGCGAGGTGATGTTCATCCCGGAAGTCGCGGGTCCGATTGTCGAGCAGGCAATCGGCATCCTGCGCGCTGGCGACATCGGGGTTCTCGAAAACACCCGCTTCTGGCCGGGCGAAGAGAAAAACGATCCGGAGTTCGCCAAGGCGGTTGCCGCCAATGGCGATTTTTACGTCAACGATGCCTTTTCGGCCGCCCATCGGGCTCATGCGAGCACCGAGGGGCTCGCTCATCTTCTCCCGGCCTACGCGGGCCGCGCGATGGAGAAGGAACTGAAGGCGCTCGACGCCGCGCTGGGCAACCCGCAGACGCCGGTCGCTGCCGTGGTTGGTGGCGCCAAGGTTTCGACCAAGCTCGCAGTCCTTGAGCACCTCGTCACCAAGGTGCAGCACCTCATCATCGGCGGCGGGATGGCTAATACTTTCCTTGCCGCGCGCGGCGTGAATGTCGGCAAGAGCCTGTGCGAGCATGACCTTGCCGCAACCGCCGAAGCCATTCTCGACGCTGCCGACCGGGCCGGCTGCACCGTGCACCTGCCTTATGACGTCGTGGTGGCGAAGGAGTTTGCTGCCAATCCGCCGAGCCTGCGAACCTGCAATGTTCACGAAGTCGCCGAGGACGAGATGATCCTCGACGTCGGCCCGCAGGCCGTCGAGGCACTGGGCGACGTGCTCAAGACCTGTCGCACGCTGGTGTGGAACGGTCCGCTCGGTGCATTCGAAACGCCGCCGTTCGATACTGCCACGGTGGCGTTGGCGCAGACTGCGGCAGCTCTCACCAAGGAAGGCTCGCTCGTTTCCGTTGCCGGCGGCGGAGACACCGTTGCCGCGCTAAATCACGCGGGCGTCGCAGCCGATTTCACGTACGTCTCGACCGCCGGAGGCGCCTTCCTCGAATGGATGGAAGGCAAGGAACTGCCCGGCGTCGCGGCGTTGAACATCTGACATGAAGGATCGATCGATGAATCAGCAGGACATGACCGCGAAGATGGCCGAAGGCCGCGGGTTCATCGCCGCCCTCGACCAAAGCGGCGGTTCTACGCCGAAGGCTCTCAAGGGCTATGGGATCGAGGAAAGCGAATACAGCTCCGAAGAGGAGATGTTCGACCTCATCCACCAGATGCGTGAACGCATCATCACGTCGCCCAGCTTCTCTGGCGACAAGGTGATCGGCGCGATCCTGTTCGAACGCACGATGGACGGCACCGCTGGCGGCAAGCCGGTCCCGCAAGCCCTGATCGAGCGGGGCGTCGTACCGTTCCTCAAGATCGACAAGGGCCTCGAAGACGAAGCCGACGGCGTGCAGCTGATGAAGCCGATGCCGGGCCTCGATGCCCTGCTGGCGCGTGCGAAGGCGCTTGGCGTGTTCGGCACCAAGGAACGCTCGGTAATCAAGCAGGCTTCGCCCAGCGGCATTGCAGCCGTGGTGAAGCAGCAGTTCGAAGTCGGCGAGCAGGTCATTGCTGGCGGGCTGATGCCGATCCTCGAGCCGGAATATGATATCAAGGCGGCCGACCGCGTTGAAGGCGAAGCGATCCTGCGTGACGAGATCCTCAAGAATCTCGATGCGCTGGGCGAAGGCAAGCAGGTCATGCTCAAGCTCTCGATCCCCGCGGTGGCGAACTTCTTCAAGCCGCTGGTCGATCACCCGAAGGTGCTCAAGGTCGTGGCACTGTCGGGCGGCTTCACTCGCACCGAGGCTTGCCAGGAACTGGCGAAGAACGAGGGCATGATCGCGAGCTTCAGCCGTGCGCTGCTCTCCGACCTCCGCCACCAGATGAGCGACGACGAGTTCGATCGCACGCTCGGCGAAGCCATCGACGAGATCTACCAGGCCTCGACCAACAAGGTCGCGGCGTAACGCCACTCAGGACAATCGTCGGGGGAGGATACGGAAATCCTTCCCCGACGCCCGATCTTGGGCGACACTGCAGGCAATACACCAGCATGGGAGTCTGAGATGAGCGCTCTTGATGGAATCCTCGGCCAGTTGGGCGGCAACGTCGATCTGGCCAATCTCGCGGCCAAGGTCGGCATCGATCCGGCTATGGCGGAGAAGGCGGTTGCCGCGCTCGGGGCCGCTCACTCCCAGCCGGGCGACACGGTGTCCGCCGCCGCGACCAAGACCGGCCTCGACAGCGGCACGCTAAACCAGATCCTCGAACATATCGGCGGGGAGGGCGCGCTTGCCCGCTTCAACCAGATACTGGCCGACAATCCTCAGGCCGCTGCGCTGCTCAACAAGCTGGACCGTGACGGGGACGGGAACCCGCTCAACGACATCATCGGGATGGCGAAGGGGCTGTTCGGCTCGAAGTCCTGACTACTTTGCCGGGGCCGCCGTGTACGTGAAGCCGAAGCGGTAGTCCTCTGTCCAGATATTGCGGCCTTGTTCCCGGCCGGGCCTGACATCGACAAGGGTCAGCCTTCCGTTCGCGACCTGCTGTTCTTCGCCGAGTG